>RCMY010004184.1_pt1 | contig 12573 bp, 11 predicted proteins | sample 2041341 | NCBI WGS metagenome assembly RCMY01 (sample SAMN09708234, study PRJNA481090) | Marine sediment metagenome, whole genome shotgun sequencing project. | reverse complement strand
CCGAAGATCGGTTGGGGGCGCACGCCCAGGGAACCGCCAACGAGCACCGACGCTTGTTGCGCCAGCGAGGCAGCAGAATCCTCCGCGGCCTCGATGGCGATCCTACGCATCCCATGCGCGTCTTCGATGATGAGGTCTAAGCGATAACCCTGGTCACGCAGCGCGATGCTGCCGGTAACGGCAACATCCGCGCCGATGGCGTCGCGCAGCAGCGTAGCTCCGTTAGGGCCGGTCATGGCGGCTGGCCCGACCAGGGCCAATAAGTTGATGAATCCCCCCTCCACCACGAAAGGTGGCATGAGGCTGGGGGCGAGATCTGGACCGATGACCGTGGCGTTCCCCGAGAACGATTCCGCCACCATGTCCGCGACGGCCACACCGAGCAGAACATCTTGACTCTCGAAGGGGTGAACCACCAGCGAAGCGGCCAGCGAGTTGGCGGCCAGCATGAAGACCACGACGAAAAGGAGCCTGCTACGCATGCGTTCCTCCTGACATCGTGTCAGGCTAGCATGACCCCATGAGGGCGGCCCGGCGTGCTCGGCACATGGGAGCACTACTCCAGCAGGCCCTCGAACTCGTCGAGCAAGGTCGTGGCCTGGCCGGCATCGCGTGCGATCACGAGGATGGTGTTCTGACCGGCCAAGGTGCCGACGATCTCTTCGCGATCGAGCTTGTCGATGACGTAAGCGATCCCCGAGGCGTGCCCTTCGTCGGTGGTGATGACCAGCGTGTTCTCGCCGCGGTCGAGGTCCCGGACGAACAGCTTGAACCGCTGCGCCAGTTCGCCCAGAACGTCTTCTTGTGCGGCCAGCGGGGTCGAGCGATAGCGGTGGCGACCGTTCCCAGCCGGCAGACGAACGAGCCTCAACTCGTTGACGTCCCGACTGATCGTGGCTTGCGTCACCTTGATCCCCTGCGTCGCGAGGTGCTCGGCGATCTCTGCTTGGGTGGCGATGAACTCGCTCTCCACGAGCTCCTCGATGAGACGCTGACGATAATCTTTACTCGGCATATTTATGCAGTATACATCGAGGCTTCCGCTGCATGCGCCGTCGCTTCAAGTGCATGCGAACGCCGCCACCAAGCCGACGTGCTGCGGCTCGCCCGAACGGCGCCCAAGCTTACAAGCTTAGAGCTCGTCGTCCTCGATCAATGGGCGCGTCACGGTGAAGCTTGGCTCCTCGACCCGTCGGCCCGCCTCGACCATGCGACGGATCTCATCGAGCGGCGGCAGGTCCTCACCCCAACGGATGCCAGCCCCGAGCTCGAGCTCCTTCATGGCGATGGTGACGGTGTTCGTGGTGCGCGGCATGTCCTCGTCCGACAACGTCGAGGGAATGCCCTGCTTGAGCTGGGCCGCCCGCCGAGCGACGATCATCGAGAGGCGGTAGCGGGAATCCGTCAGTGCCATCAGTTTGTCGTAGCCTTCTTGGGCCATGAAGTCCTCCTCCGTGCAGGTGCGGCGTCCGTGCATAGCACCGGCCACCAGCGACCTGCAGCCGGACCTGGGGCCCGACCCTGAACACACGATGATACACGATGCCTGCCCACCTCGACGTACCCCGTCCTCAGGCGGACTCGCGGAGGAACGCCTCGAGGTCCGCGGCTGCAAGGCGCTCGGTACGTGCCCGCTCGGCACGGAGGATGCCCGCGAAGGTCGCCGTGGCCTCGTCGAGTTGGTCGTTGACGATGACGTAATCGAACTCACCGAGCGCGCGGATCTCCGCGCGCGCGCGCGCGAGACGCTTCTGGATCTTCTCCTCGCTATCGGTCCCTCGGCCCCGCAGGCGTCGCTCCAACTCGTACAACGACGGCGGCGCGATGAAGATCATCACCGCGTCCGGCATGCGCTGCTTGACTTGCCGCGCACCCACGAGCTCGAGCTCCAAGAGCACGTCCTGCCCTTGCGCCAAGGCGGACCGAACCGGTGCAGCCGGTGTGCCGTAATGGTCGCCCACGTACTCTGCATGCTCCAACAACTCGTTCGCGGCGATCATCTGCTCGAACGTCGCGCGGTCCAAGAAGCGGTACTGCACACCGTCGGTCTCACCGGCACGTCTGCCGCGGGTGGTGGCCGAGAGGGAGTACATCATGTTCGACAAGGCAGGCAAGGCCCCGTGTCGGATACTGTCTTTGCCTACGCCTGACGCCCCCGTCATCACGAATAGGATGCCCTGCTGGGGCGCTGCACGTTCCAAGATAGCTGGCTGCTCCCTCTCTCGAGTTCGGCTCGGGCGGGCTGCGGTCGAGCCGTCCAGCCGCGTCAAAAAACGTCACCACGATGTGCCGCACGCCCAGGGCACCTGCGGCGTGCAGCGTCCGGATTGGTGCGACTGTATCATGGCATCGTGACCTGGTGAGGTGCCGGTCGGCGGCGCCTCACGGCGCCCCAGTTGGCGGCTTCCCTTGTCCGCCGGGCACACCCTCAGCCCTCTGCGCACAACCGCGGAGGGTGCTAGCATGGCTGCCCGGGAAGGTGAGGATATGAACCGCAAGTACATCTTCATCACCGGGGGCGTCGTATCGAGCTTGGGTAAGGGCATCGCGACCTCGAGCATCGGGGCACTCTTACGTGCGCGTGGCTATCAGGTCACAGCCGTCAAGATCGACCCCTACATCAACGTCGACGCTGGGACCATGCGCCCGTACGAGCACGGTGAGGTGTTCGTGACCGATGACGGGGCCGAAACCGACCTCGACATCGGCACCTACGAGCGCTTCCTCGACGTCGACCTCGCGCGCACGAACAACGTCACCACCGGCCAGGTCTACCTCAGCGTCATCGAGAAGGAGCGCCGCGGCGCCTACCTCTCGCAAACGGTGCAGGTGATCCCTCACGTCACCGACGAGATCAATCTGCGTATCAAGGAAGCAGGCGAACGCACGGGCGCTGAGCTCGTGCTGGTCGAGGTCGGCGGCACCGTAGGGGATATCGAGTCTCTGCCGTTCCTGGAAGCCATCCGACAGATCCGCTTCGAGATCGGCCGCGACAACACCCTCTACCTGCACGTCACCCTGTTGCCTTACCTCGGGACCAGCGAGGAGTTCAAGACCAAGCCGACGCAACACTCTGTTGCCACGCTGCGCGGGGTCGGGATCCAGCCCGATGGCCTCATCCTCCGCTCGATCTCGCCGGTGCCGGACGAATCGAGGGCGAAGATCGCGCTGTTCACGAACGTCGAGGCCGATGCCGTGTTCTCCGCGTACGACGCCGACTTCGTGTACGCCGTGCCCGACATGCTCGAGCAGCAAGGGATGGGACGCTTCATCGAGCGCATGCTACGGCTCGAGAGCGTCACGCCCGAACTGCGCGTCTGGCAGGACGCCGTGCGGGTCTTGCGGCAACCCGACCGAACGGTATCCATCGGCGTCGTCGGCAAGTACGTGGCCATGCCCGACGCGTACCTGAGCTTGATGGAAGCGCTGAAGCACGCCGGCATCGCCAACCGGGCCCAGGTGGACATCCATTGGGTCAACGCCGAAGAGTTAGCCGACGGTGACATCTCGAGCCTGAGCCGCTACGACGGCATCCTGGTGCCCGGCGGTTTCGGCGTGCGCGGTATCGAAGGCAAGGTGCGTGCAGCCTCTTGTGCGCGCACGCAAGGGATCCCGTACCTCGGCATCTGCCTCGGCATGCAGGTCGCGGTCATCGAGTTCGCGCGCCACGTGGCAGGCTTGCAGGGTGCGAACTCGACCGAGTTCGATCCTTACACTCCGGTGCCGGTCATCGACCTCATGCCCGAGCAACTCGAGGTCAAGGATCTCGGCGGCACCATGCGCCTGGGCAGTTGGCCGATGAAGATCTACGAGGACACGCTGCTCGAGCGCCTGTACCAGCCGCCCGCCGGCAGCGATAACGTGGTCCAGGAGCGGCACCGCCATCGCTACGAGGTCAATCCTGCGTACGTCGACGTGCTCGAAGAGGCGGGCCTGCGCGTGTCCGGCGTGACGCCGGGGATGGAAGGGCGGGGTGCCGGACTGGTCGAGGCCATCGAGCTCCCGGATCACCCGTTCTTCCTCGGCCTTCAATCGCACCCCGAGTTCCGCTCCCGGCTGATGCGGCCGAGCCCCCCCTTCACGGGCTTCATCCGCGCCGCCGTACTGCGGCACGCGGAGCTGGCAGAGCGCGAGTCGACGTACGCTGCGGAAGTCGAGACCCCGCGGTGACGACGCCCGCGCAGGACGCTGCGGGCTCGCCACGGGAGGCAGCTACCGATGTCGCGGCGTCGAGCTACTGAGCCGTCCGAGAGGTTGAAGTCACGCGACGTCCGCGGTCGCAGTCCGTCGGCCGCATCGGTCTGTCCGGCCGGGCCACGCTGCGAGCCCGGTCCTCGGTTCAGGGCCGGGCGGCCATGAGCCAGGCACGACCCGTCGTGATCGGGCTGGCTGGTGGTACCGGCTCCGGCAAGAGCACCGTGGCTCAAGCCATCGCCTCCGCCGCCACCGCAGGGTCCGTCACGGTCCTACCGCAAGACGCCTACTATCGAGCGCAACACGAAGTCCCCAGAGAGATCCGGGCGGCGACGAATTACGACGAGCCCACCGCGTTCGACAACGCGCTGCTGGTGGAACACATCGACGCCCTCCTCCGTGGAGAATCGATCGAGCGCCCGGTCTACGATTTCGCCCGCGACGACCGCTCGGCCGAGGTCCTGCGATTGCCGTCGTCCCCCGTGCTGCTGGTGGAAGGCTTGCTGGTGCTCCATGACCCTGCGTTACGCGACCGCATGACCTTGAAGGTGTTCGTGGACACGCCGCCGGATGAGCGCTTCATCCGGCGTTTGGAGCGGGACGTGCGCGAACGCGGCCGCACCTCCGAGAGCGTCAGCAGCCAGTACCGGCGAACCGTCAAGCCCATGCATGACCTGTTCGTGGAGCCCACAAAGCAGTTCGCCGACCTGATCGTGCCCGAAGGGGGTCGCAACGCGGTAGCCCTCGAAGTGCTGTCCGCGTACGTGCGCCAAGTGGTTCAGCGGAGTCCGTCGTGATCCCGATCCGTCTGCGCCCGTACCTCTGGTGGGTGGTGCTGCTGAGCCTCGTTCCCGCCGGCCTGTTGGTCGCTCGCCGGGTCGTGGCCGAGGGCACCACGGTGCGCGTGGCGATCGTGATGGACGAGGAAGCGTTGAGCCGCCAGGCGGGCGCCCTCGGCGTCAACAGCCTGGAGTTGGGGCTGCGCTACCAGGCACTCGGGCTCACCGGCGTCGCGCTCTACGAGGACACGCTCGCCTCCTTGGCCGCCAAGGGCAAGGCGGGGCTGCTGCTCGGCAGTGACGCCCTGTCCCAAGCAGCGTTGTCCGGAACACCGTTGCCCGATGTCGACGCCAACACGACGCTCGTGACCGCGTTGCAGCCAGCCGCGCTGGACGATGCCCTCGCGAAGAACACGCCGTCCGCGCGCAGGGTCGACGTCGCAGGCCGCGCCTGGTACGCCTTCCCGGGAGACGTCGCCAACACCCTCCCGGCCGGACCGGATCGTGAGCAGATCGCGGCCTGGTCGGCGGCTGGCTTCGATATCGCCTACCGGCCCCGCAACGCGCCCTACCGGACGAACGCGCCCGGCAGCGATTTCCCGCCGGAAGCGCACTACCTCATCTACGCCGGCACCCAGGTCAGCGGTTTCCCGTTCGACCTGTCCGGGGTGGTGACCGCCTCCCAGCGTTACCTCACCGCCATCGTCGAAGGCACCCCGCAGGACGGACTGCCTTCGCTCGTGCGCAAGGTGCCCACCGTGCGCCTCCTGTCTTTCAACCAGGACTACATCGATCGGCGTCTCAGCCCCGCCGACCTCATCGACAAGTACCTCCTCGCGGTGAACGAACGCAGTATCCGCCTGCTCTACTTGCGGCCCTACACCACGACCGAGCAAGGTGACATGGTGGCGAACACGGAGGCCATGGTCGCGGGGCTCAGTCGTGCGCTCGCCCGCGAGGGCTACGCGGTGGGCCCCCTGACCACGCTTGACCTCGACTACCAGACCTCGACACTGTTGCGAGGCCTGGCGGCGCTTGGGGTCCTGGCTGGGCTCCTGCTGCTCGTCAGCGCCTTCCCGGCACCCTGGGGTTGGGCGGCGGCGGGCGGCATCGTCGGCCTCGGGGTGTTGGCCGGCGGCCCGCGCTGGGATGCGGTCGCTCTCATCGCAGCGCTGTGCTTCCCGATCTTGGGCTACGCGCTGCTGCGCAGCCGCATCGGGAGCGTGCTCCTCGCCAGCGGCATCAGCCTGATCGGGGCGGCCCTGCTGGTAGCCGTGGGGAGCGAACGCGACACCATGCTTGCTATCCGCCCCTTCGCCGGCGTCGGTGCCACCTTGGTGGTGCCGCCCGCTCTGTTCCTGTTCCACTACGCCTTGCGTCACCGCCGGCCCGCGGCGTGGATACGAGAGCTCTGGAGCGAAGAGATCCGCTTGGGGCACGTCGTGCTGGTGATGTTCGTGGTCGGCGCCCTTGGCCTCGCGTTCCTACGCCGAGGCAACACGCCGATCATCCCGGCGACCGATGTCGAGCTGCAGCTGCGGCAGCTGCTATCGGACCTCTTCGTGCGCCCCCGCTTCAAGGAGTTGCTAGGGCACCCGCTCGCCGTACTAGGATTGGCCAACCGACGTTGGCCCGGCTGGCTGCGCGGCCTCTTACTGGGCGGCGGCGTGGTCGCACAAGCCAGCATCCTCAACACCTTCAGTCACTATCACACCCCCTTGAGCGTGTCGTTGCAGCGGACGCTGATCGCGCTCGCTCTGGGGCTGCTGATCGGACTCGTCCTGGTCCCCGTCACGCGCCTCGCCACCGCCCTAGGGCGGCGCTGGCTAAGCCCGAGCGGAGCGGCGGCGGCGGACCACGGCAACGCGGCGGTCGGAAGCGCGTCCGGGCCCCACGAGCCTTGAGCCCGCAAGCGCGGGTGGTCTTGAGCGGCTACTACGGCTTCGGCAACCTCGGTGACGAGGCCCTGCTCAGCGGCCTCGTCGATGGGCTGCGACAGCGAGGGCTCGAGCCCGTGGTCCTCTCCGCCGACCCCAGCGCGACCCGCAAGGCCTTAGCCGTACCGGCCTACCACCGCTACGGCGGGCTCCCGGCTGCGCTGCTGGGCAGCCAGGCCCTGGTCTCCGGCGGCGGCGGCTTGCTGCAGGACAAGACCAGCGCACGCAGCCTGCGCTACTACCTGGGCGTGATACGGCTCGCGCGCGTGCTGGGGAAGCGCGTCGTGGTGTACGGGCAATCCGTCGGCCCGCTGAGCTCGGAGGGTCGGGAATCGGTCGCGCGCGCCCTCCGTGGAGCCCACGTGGCCCTGCGCGACGCCGCCTCGGTCGCGCTGGCCGAAGAGCTCGGGCTGAGCGCAGAGCTGGTGGGCGATCCCGCGTTGCTGTTGGGCGTGCCACCGTTCACGCCGCCCCCGGACGTCGACCGGCCGGTGCTGCTGATCCCCCGGGCTGGCCACGAGGGGTTGAACGATGCCCTGACAGAAGCGGGGCGCCGCCTGCTCGCTGAGGGCATACCCATCGCAGTCCTCGCGCTCCATCCCAGCGAAGACGGCCCCGCCGCATCGAGGCTTCAACACGAGACTGGGGGTCAACGGTTGCAGGCGGCCACGGTGCCGGATGCCATGCGCTCGATCGCGTCGGCCCGCTACGTGCTGTCTGTAAGGCTGCATGGCCTGATCCTCGCGTGCGCCGCTGGCGTCGGCTTCGCCGGGCTCGTCTATGACCCCAAGGTCGAGGGCTTCAGTCGCGAAGTCGGCGCCCCGGCGTTCCGGGCTCCCGTCGACGTCGATGCCCTGGTGACGCTCGCACGCATGGCCGAGCCCACGGATCGGGCGTTGCGAGATCGCTCCTTGAGGCTCGCGTCCGAAGGCCTGGACTGGTTGGCCGCCGCGCTTGGGAGCTCACGCGCGACCTTCGCTGCACGTCGGAAATCGTAGCTTGCTGCTCATCCGGGCGCGATATCCTACCGTCGTGGTGAGAACCTTCGTCATCTCTACGGTGCTCGCGCTGTTGTCGTTAGGGACTACCGGCGCCTTCGCGCAAGCCGGTTACGACCAGATGCGCGATCTGCTGGAGCGCGGCTATTACAACTCCGCCGCCCAGCTCAATGGCCCCGATCTCGTTGCACGTAACCCCGACGACCCAGAGGCGCATTACCTGTACGCACGAGCGCTTTACCTGACGGGGAACCTCAGCGGTGCGAAGACCCAGCTCGACAAGTCTCAGGCCCTTTCCAAAGGAGCGATCGAACCCGCCTACGCCCGACTCGACGCGCTGCTGACCGCGGCTACCGGTGACCCCATGGCCGCCCTCAGGCCCCTGCAGAACGCGTTCCTACGGACACGCGATTTCGCGTATGCGATGGACTGGGGACGGGTGGCGTGGCAAGCGGGCGCGTACGAGGAGGCGCTGGACGCCTTCGCGGCCGCGGCAGAGACCGCGTCCGGTGCCGATGCGATGTGGCCTTACCTTGACCGCGGCCGTTTGCTGATGTTCCTCGACCGGCCGCAGGACGCGATCGCCGAGTTCAACGCCGCCATCGACGTCTTCGAAGCCACCGATCCGGGTGGCGCTCGACCCGGATCCCCCGCCTATGTCGAAGCGTTCTTTCGCCTGGGCGAAGCGTACGAGGCCCTTGGGGACCTCAACCAGGCTGAAACGAACTATCGCTCGGCACGCACCGCGGACCCGAACTACGCGCCAGCCATCGCCGCCCTGGATCGACTCTCACGCCGCGCTGATTGAATCAAGCAGACGCACGCCGATCGAAACCAACAGACAGGCGCTGATCAAAATCAGAGAAGCGGAAGAGCCTCGAGGTCGGGCCCATTCCCTACCGCACGGGACCTACACGTCAACGGCTCACTCGATCGCGTAGCGGACCGTTACGTCCACGCTTACGGCGAGTTGCCCGCCCTCGACAGGGGCTGAGCTAGCCATCGTACGGGCGAACGCAGCCGACGGCTGGAGCTGAGTGAAAGAGCCTTCTACGATCTCGAGCGGCGCACCCAGGGTCACCCCGCCAGCGGCCGCCAGCTCCTCCGCACGGCGCCGGGCATCGTCCATAGCGGCGGCACGCGCCTGGCTCTGAAGCGCAGCCGGGTCGGAAAGCGCGAACTGGATCGCGCCAACGGAGTTCGCTCCCGCCTCGACGGCGGCCGGCAGCAACGCGCCGATCGCATCCAAAGCCCGCACCGTGACCTGATAGCTGTGGTTCACGTGATAGCGCGCCCCCGTTACGACGTTGTTGGCGTCTCGCACATCCTCGCGCCAGATGCTGTAGGTCTGGGTACGGATGTCCTCTTGGGCCACGCCCGCGGCGAGGACCACGTCGCGAACCGCCGCCATGTCTTCGTCAGCACGTGCCATGGCGGAGGCGAGGTCCGCAGCCACGACGTCGACGCCGAGTTCGACCCTGACGATATCGGGCTGGCCCATCACGACACCGCTCCCCTGCACGACGATGCCACGCTGCGCCGCCGTGGCACCGTTCTGGGCGAACGCGGTGATTCCGAGCAGGGATGCTGCGAGTACGATCGGGATATAGCGAGCGTTCAAGAACACAGGAGACCTCCACGTAGCGCGTGAGCATCAGCGCATCGGACCCATCTTGCGCCCTTCTAGCCATGAGTTGGGTGGGGCAAGCTTGAACCCACCTTCATACGTAGCCAACAGGAGACTTGGGCGGGAACCGCGCTTCAGTTCACCATCTTGGTGCGACGGTTCTGAAAATCCTGCAGCACGTAGCGGCCGATCGTATGCGGGGTCGTGAAGTATGCCTTGCCACGCGTCATGGCGGACACCCGTTGCACGAAGGCGATCAGCTCCGGATCCCGCGCGAGCATGAAGGTGTTGATCTGGACGCCCTGGCGCCGGCAGTTCGCGACCTCCCGCAGCGTCTCCCCCAGCACCAGTGGGTCGAGGCCGTAGGCGTTCTTGTAGACGCGACCGCCAGGCAGCGTGATGGCGGATGGCTTGCCGTCCGTGATCATCACGATCTGTTTCATGTCCTTGTTCTGCTGCATCAGGATCTTCTGGGCCAGCCGCAACCCCTCGGCTGTGTTCGTGTGATACGGCCCCACCTGCGCAGTGGCGAGACGTGTCAACGGGATCTCTTCGGCGGAGTTGTGGAACAGGACGAAGCGGATGGTGTCGCCGCGGTACTGCGTGCGGATCATGTGCGCCAGCGCCAGCGCCACCTGCTTGGCGGGAGTGAAACGGTCCTCCCCGTACAGGATCATGGAGTGGGAACAGTCGAGCATCACGACCGTGGCAGCCGAGGATGTGTACTCCGACTGCACCACCTGAAGGTCCTCGTAGTCGAGCTCGAAGCGTCCGCCTTCAAGCCCGCGCGAGGCGGCGCGCTTGAAGGTCTCGGCCACGTCCAGGTTCATCGTGTCACCGAAGGCGTACGGCTTCGACTCGCCCGACGTCTCGACGCCGGTGGTCTGGAACGCCGTCTCATGCGCGCCAATGCTGGAGCGGCCGGCGGCGCCCAACACATCGCGTAACGTGCGGTAACCCAGGAAGTCGATGGCCTTATCCGTGAGCTCGAAGCGTGCGTCGCGTGGGTCGGGCTCGCGCTCAGCCTGGGTGTTGCCGGTCCGGCCGGGCACCGGCTCATCGCCGTCCCCTTGTTGCGCACGAAGGTAGCCTTCGCGCTCTAGCCTTTGAGCCAACTCCCGCACCAGTTCACCGAGAGGTGATTCCATCCAGTCGTCGGCCTTCATCGCCTGCTCCAACAGTTCCTCAGGCAGCAAGTCGTTGTTGACGAGCGCCTCGGCGATCGCATCGTAGAGGTCTTGCATGCGTTGCCCTTGCTCCGGATCCGGATCCCAAGGGTTGCGCTCGAAGCCTGAGGCCAGGATGCGATCCTGGATCATCTTCATCAGATCCGCCATGTCGAGGTCGTCGAGCGTGGCCTCGTACTTCGAGTATCGCGTGGTTGACACGCCTTCGCCTCCCTACCTATGCGAGCGCCTTGCGCTCAGTTCCAACGGCGCCGGCCGCCGGCCGGCGAGGACTCCTCCGTTGCCGCAACGAAGCCACGCTCCTCGCTCCGTGCCACCTGCCTGCGTGCGTACAGGCCCTCAAGCACGAACTCGGCGGCGACGGCCAGGTCCTCATCGGTGTCGCCCTCTGAGAGCCCACGTGCGGCACCGAGCAGCCCGGGTACGGCCTCGAACACCCCGATGAGGCCGGCGGTCGAGACACCGTCCGGCACTCGCAACGCGTTGTCGGCGTCGAAGTACTGCACGATCTCGTCGGTGTCGAGGTGGGCCGAGCGCCGCCCGAAGACTTGGCCGATCGCTCGCCGCACGATGTCGCGGGACACGGCGTCGCCACCCTTCAGCTCACCCTCGTACTCGAGCTCGAGCTTGCCGGTGACGGCCGAGAGGCCGGCGTAGAGGTCTGAGACCCGCACGATGGCACGGTCGCCATCCACCTCAAGCGCCCGCCGCTCGGCGTTGCTGACGACGTTCTCCAACAAGCTGATCGGCAGCCGTTGGGACACGCCGGAGTGCTTGTCGACGCGGTTGTCGTCGCGTGCTTGGAAAGCCACCTCTTCCACCACCTCAGCCACGAAGGAAGGGAGGCGCAGTTCCCCGCCCCGAGCAACCCAGGCCTCCTGACCTGTGATCGCCATGCCTTCCTCGACGGTACGAGGGTAGTGGGTACGGATCTCTGAACCGATCCGGTCCTTCAGTGGCGTGATGATCTTGCCGCGGGCGGTGTAGTCCTCCGGGTTCGCACTGAACACCAGCAAGACATCGAGCGGCAACCGCACCGGGTATCCCTTGATCTGAACGTCCCCCTCTTGCATGACGTTGAACAAGGCCACCTGCACCTTGCCCGACAGATCCGGGAGTTCGTTCATGGCGAAGATCCCACGGTTCGCGCGTGGCAGCAGGCCGTAGTGGACCGATCGTTCGTCGCCTAAACGAGTGCCCAAGCGTGCGGCCTTGATCGGGTCGATATCACCCACGATGTCCGCCACGGTCACGTCCGGCGTAGCCAACTTCTCGATGTAACGCTCTTCGCGTGGCAACCACGCGATGGGAGCGGAGTCACCCAAGCGCTTGACGATCTCACGCCCCTCGACGCTGACGGGTTGGAAAGGGTCATCATGCAGTTCGCTACCCTCGAGCACCGGGATGGCCTCGTCTAGCAGCGTGGTCAATTGACGCAAGATGCGCGTCTTGGCTTGACCCCGCAGTCCCAACAGGATGAAGTTGTGCCGGCTTAGCAGGGCGTTGACGATCTGCGGCGTGACGCTGTCGTCGTAGCCGAGTACACCAGGGAAGATGACCTTCCGCTCCTTCAGCTTGCACATCAGGTTGGACCGTAGTTCATCCTTCACGCTGCGGCCAGCCTTGGCGGCCCAGTCCGTAGCTCGCAACTCGCCTAGGGTAGCGGGTCTCACGCTCTGGCTCCAGTCGGTCGTTCGCTCGATATCACGGTCATGCCGCATGCTAGCACCGCATCTTCCGAGTTCCGTGTCAGGCCCGAGCGCTGTGCCTAGGGGTACTACGCGAATGCCTCACGGCCGCCTCGGCGCTACCCACGTGGGGCCGCAGGTGGGGCCGCGCTGTGGGGCCGCA
>RCMY010004183.1_pt1 | contig 12574 bp, 8 predicted proteins | sample 2041341 | NCBI WGS metagenome assembly RCMY01 (sample SAMN09708234, study PRJNA481090) | Marine sediment metagenome, whole genome shotgun sequencing project. | reverse complement strand
AATAGTCATAGAAAGTAGCGATAATTTCAGTGCTGGACTGTTCGTCGAGTTCCCAAAGACTGGTCAAAATACTTTCACTGCCCGCATAGTTAAAGGCATGCGCCAAAGATATCATTCCTTCGCCTGGTTGGTAGGTTGGTTTCCCCGTTTCACAGGCCGTGAGAATCGCCAAATCGGAGGACAGATCGTAATCGTAGATTTCATACGTGTAGAGAGAGTTATCATCCGTCTCGGTAGAATCGGAAACATTTTTGGCGAAAACTAAACGCGAAAGTTCAGGGTTCACATTATTGTTCTCGGCATGGGTGCCGATATGGATTATCTTATGTTCTTTCGCCGATGTGAAGAAAACTTGTTTGGTCGCTTTTTCATTTAAAAACAGCTTACCCGAGAAACGATCTGAAAATTTTTCGGCCAGATCTAGACTGAAGGGTTGGGGCAAGAGGGTAAGATAGGTTTTATCAAGATTGATCGCATCCGTGATAGCAACTTCATAATCTTGCTTCATCCTTTGATTGAATTCAGGTGCGAAGGCTACAAAATTGTTGCCAAACTTCTTCTTGTCATTTCCTTTATCATTAACTAACAAAAGACTATAGTTATAGGTTATAACATGTTTGGCCAGTAAGCTATGAGTTGCAAATTCTTTAAAGGTTTTGATTTTTTCGGGTGTCAACATTTCAAAACTAAGGTTGAAAAGCTCGCGGTCAGGCAAAATTAGTATCCGCTTCGTTTGTACGGCCGATTCAATGGGCGACCATAATTTCTGATATAGCGAGTGGGACGCGTTTCCAATTTCCACTATATCGCTTTTAGGAGCGTTCAATTTTTGGATTTCAGATATATTCGATTCATAGGGCAAGGGAATCAATTTTTTTTCAGTAGTACTGGCGACAAGCGCGAACAGGGAATCCCCTACGAAAAAATAGCGGACCACGGTAACGTCTTCCGGAATGTTTTGCTGTAGCTTATCCAGAGGCTCGGCAATAGTGGCATAACGCATTTTATAATAATCGGGATAGGCTTGTCTAAGGGAATCTAAAAATCTGTTCCATGTATTTAAATCCGAAAGAAAGACATCTATGTTGTCGTCGGCTCCTTCCTCCAGTTTTTCCTTCAAAATTTTTTCCCTTCTTTGGATTTTTTCGGGGACTTTGGAAAAGGAAATATCCTTCTTTAGATTCAATCGCGCACGAATTCTACTATAGATTGAAGATTCATGGAAACTTAGTACGTTGTTCAGAAAAATTTCGTCCCCGGTTTTCTCGAAAAGCTCTAGGTTGAGCTTTTTGGCAAAGTCAAAGGCCTCCCTATTATCGTGGATAAGATCATTGACATTTTTTTGTGAAACGATAACCGCCTTTCTTCTCTCCAAAATAGCAATGACTTCCTCGATCGATTTGTTGAGATCTTTTAGAAAAGAAATATCCCTATGGATGGCAAGATGGTACTTGGCCTTTGTGTTCAGTAAAATAGCTTCTGCCAAAAAAGGATCGACGGCGGCATTGCTTTCTTCTATGTTCTCTTTGAGGAATTTGGCGGACCACTTCTTGCTTTTCTCGAAATCATCGGAAAGATCCGCTGTTCTTGCCAAAGCGATCAGCAATACATTTGTGATTCTTTTGGTCGTGACAGGATTTTTTGTTTGGGATTCATAGACTTTTTTCAAAACGTCCAAAGCCATTTCCTTCTCTCCTAAATAGGCATGGCACAGGGCCAAGTTTATCGTGGCAAAAATTCCGTCACTGCTCAGTTCGTTTTTGGCTTTCTGGTGGAATTTCTGACCGCGCATGTAATATTCTTTGGCTTTTTCGTAATTCTTTTTTCCAAAATAGCCGCCCCCGATGATGGTATACAGGTTGGCCCTTAATAATGGATTCTCACTGTCCATTGCGTCGAGAGATTTTTCGGCTTCCTTTAAAATTCCTATAGCGGATTCGAATTCTTTTCTTGCGATTTCGGCCTCCGCCAAGAGTGTGATGGCAGAAAAATACTCCAAAAGATCGGGCGTAAAATTGGCCTTGGCATGGCTATACGCCAATTCGGCAATGCGATGGGTCTTTTCGTAATCCCCGACCTGCTCGTAGAGCGAGGCTAAATTTCTATAGGCCAAGGAAAGGTTTCGCTGCGCCCTGAACTTTAACGGATGTTCTTTGCTCGATTGCAGAAATTCGTTGTTGAGCCAAATACATTCCTGGGCTAGCTGAAGCGCTTCTTCATATTGATTTTGACTTTGTTTCAGTAAAACCATATTGGCCTTTATGGCGGCGGGAAAATAGAGTTGATTTTCCGGTTTTCTCTCCATCACACTTATTTTGTCAAGTGCTTTTCGGTAATATACAAGTGCACTGTCCGGTTTTGAGGTCAGGTACATCAAGGCCCCCATGTAGTTCAGTATCCGGGCAGATAGTTTAAATTCTTTAGTGGGATTCCTGTTCAGTATTCCAAAGGCGTTTCGTGTATTTTCTTCGAACGTATTGAGGTTCCCCGAACGAAGTCCGTATTCCCCTAAATAGTAGTGGACCTCTGCCAGCACGTCATCGTCGTTGTATTTTTGGACATATTTTTTTGCTAAAGTGCCGATTTTATATGCTTTTGAAGCATTGCCTTTTTCATTGTAAAGCCGGGATAGGTCGAGATAGGTCCGGAATAGAATTTTATCATTGGATGCATTTGACTTGATCGTTTCCGATAGTTTTATTGCCCGTGGGAAAGATTGGTCGTCGTTGGCTTCGATCTCTAATTTTCCAAGCCAATAGATCAGCTTTGACAAAAGCGAATAATCGTCTTTTGAAGTGGCCTTCTCAATTTCTTTATCCAGTAATTTTTTGGCGGTTTCGAAGTCATCTTGAACGATAAGATTTTCAAGTCGTTCCGGAATATCGTCCTGATTATCCTGTCCATAAACAGAAATTGCCAAAAAAAGAAAAAGAAAAAGAAAAAAGGATGCTGTTTTTGATGGACATCCAAATCTGGTCATGTTAATCCTTTTTGTTCACTTTAGAAATAAGCTCTTTTGCGGCCACGCTGTTGCTTTTTTTAAGGAAGGCCTTTGCCTTTTCTCCCTGCCCCATTTTCAAATGTGCCAATCCCATATAAAAGTTGGCCTCGTCTTGAAACACTGAGTTTTCATTGGCCGCCGTCTTTTCCAGAAATGCTAGGGATATACCTTCTTGGTCGTTTGCCAAACGCGCGGAACCCAAAAAATAGTTCAGCGTGTCATTTTCAGGTTTTAAGGCCAATAGCTTTTCCCATTTTGCAATGGCAACCGTATAGTTCTTTCGTTTATAATCGACCATGGCCTCGTAAAAATCGTATTCGTCGCTATGGCCCATTACCGTAGGTAGCCCTGGATCCGGAGTGAAATATTCGTCGAACAATCTTTGGTTTGGATTTGGTGAATTGTAGAACCACAGGCCTCCCATACCTATCAAGAAAGCAACGGAAGCGGCTATCAAATAATGGATTTTTTTTGATTTTTGTATCGAAATCACTTTGTCCTCTCCTGATTCCCAGTTTGAATGGAAGCTCTCTATTTTTTCATTGAGAGCAGCTTCCTCCACAGCAAAAACCATGGTTTTGAATTCGTGGTAAGCGTCTTTTAATTCTTGATCATTCGACAGTTGTTGTTCGAACTCCCCTGTTTCGGAAGCTTCCATCTTCTCCATCAGATAGCGCTCGAAGATTTCGAGTTGTTCTGGCGAACTATATTTGGCGTTACTTTCCATTTTGTCTGTAATCAAGGGCCAGGGCCCTTAGTTTTTCCATGCAACGGTATTTTTTGTTCCTGGCGGAGGCCGAACCGATTTGTAGGCCTTTCGCAATCGTGTCAATCGAGAGGCGTTCAAAATAGAACTGCGTCAATACCATTTTGCATTCTTTCCCCAGTTGTGCCATGGCTTGGCGCATCGCCATCAACCGATTTTCATTTTCCTTATCTTGCTCATCCTCCTGTTCTAAAGTCATCTCGGCAACAGGGGTTTTATCAAAATTTTTTAGCCTTTTTTTATAGTCGGCCGAACGTAAATAATCGATCCATTGGTTCTTGGCAATAGTAAAAAGGTAGGCTTGTACAGCACTGTCTTTTCGAGGTTCGTATTTTTCTTTCTTAATATTTTTCCAGAAGGCTACAAAAGCATCCTGAAAAATATCTTTTGCTTGCGCTTCGTTTCCGTTGTTTTGGAGAACATAGATCCGAACCTTAGGAAATACCTCGACATACAGGGACCGTAGTGTACTTTCATTATTTTGAAGTACGCCCCGTATCGTTTCCTGCTGATTTGGAAAGCTTAGTTTGGTATTGGTCTGGTCCATTATCCTGCTTTAAAAGCAGTGGCAATTTACAGATTTTGGAATGGCGACCCAACAAATTATGTTCAAAGGCCTAATTAACGGGATACAGGTAGTACTTTCTATCTTTTGTTCATAGTATGCATATTATAATATATGGAAACCATAAGGATGCCTATGAAGAATCCGTCCTTTCGCTCTATTTATTTTAATTTTTTGATTTAAGTGTTACGGTAACCTTTGCCAAACCTGTTATTGATAATCCTTTAATCCTTGCAAAATCAGTCTCATCTTTATAACCTCCCCCGCAAGACAGCCAATATTTTCCTTCATAATCAAGATTAAGACCACTAGGGTTAAGAATAGGATCATCATGTTCAGCATAAAAAGTTCTAAAACCACACCAGCTCGTATAATCTCGCCCATCCACAGAGTGTTCAATTGTCTCAACGTCATATCTAACAACTTCCTTATTTGCAGGGGGAGTAACTGGGTCAAAACGGAATCCGACATATAAAATACGCCCATTTGGGTCATTGTATTCAGGATGAGGTACTTCCCATATAGAAACAGGTACATAAAATACTATTTCGTCAGTATCGTTATCATAGTAATATTCTGGATCTATATGGTGCTGTAACGCTAAGGCGTTTACCCTAGGATCCGGTCGTTGGTTATTTACCCATAACTTTTGATAGGAGTCTTCAAAATCTATAGTGCCATCTTGGTTCGGTAATATGGTATAGACTGAAACACCCGGGGACAAATCGTTGGGATTCTCCCAACTCATAACAATTGCTTCACCATTCTCTTTCTTATGTGAATCCCCAGTCAAATCCCCATCACTAACCAAATTCTTGAGCAATATCAATTCCGCACTTTTTGCACCTGAATCGATCACCTCTTCTCCTTCGCCATAATCGGTGGCCCAACCATAATACGTTTTTGCACCTATGGCCTTGAACGCTTCTACTAAATTTCTGGTGTTCGGACCTTCCACTTCATGCCCACTGTAACAAAAGTTTGCAAAAACGACTGCATCGTCTAATGGTCTTAGGTTTCTGATATATTTATCGGTGACGCCAATCTTTATCTCAAAAGATTCTATCGACTTCAATATATTTGTTTTTGTTTTCAAATTAATGGTCAACAAACCATTTTTAAAATCCTCTGGATTTTTACCGGTAATCTCTAAGATGTATTCATCAATATACTCTTCAGTGATAGGTTCTGCAGGCCCCCATCTTTCTTCTCCCATTTTTATAGAGAACGATCCTGGTAGTCCATGGGTATTTATAATAATCAAGCCATATTTATAAAACTCATCGATCTTTTGGAGGCTAGCGTGTTCATTGCTCAAAACGGTCACCTCCAGATCGGTTATGGTATTGTTATTTAAAACAGCAAGCGGAGCACTATAATCATTACGATAGAACTCAAATTCTTCAACATTAAAAACGAGTACTTTCTTGTTTTTAATTTCCTTTTCCGCAGACTTTGAGGCGCTATTTTTACCGCCAAACGCTTTAACAGGCATTTTACTGGCGGGCTTTTCTACGCCATTGCCAGAAGTACTAGGCGCGCCCCTATAGATCGCTTTGCCATTTTCATCTTCGGGCAAGAACACCAAATTACTTTGCAATCCGTTCTTGAAGGTTACATGAACGATGTAACTACTGGTAAATGCCACTTCTTGAACATTTTTGTTCTGCTGTAACCACAGGCCCGTATAGAATATTGCTCTTTCTACCTCTGCGGTTTCCTCTAGGTATTCGTTGTACTTGGAAAGTGCCTCCGATTGCAGATTTAACGATCTGGCCATTGTTTCCAACGTTAGATCGACATCTATTTCAATACTATCGTCTTCAATACTATCGTCTGGGATAACCGGCGTTTCTGGCTCTTGTATCGTCGGGTCGGGAGTACTTATGGTATTGTCGTCTTTATTACAGCCCAGCAGTGCCATTAGTACCAAGAGGGCAAAAGTCAAAAATTGTGTTTTGAGTTTCATTGGTTTGTTTTCTATTAATAGTTGGTTTATTGGATATATAGTACGTATTGGAACAGGTCATCCTATGTGAAAAAGGAATTTTTCAATAGTCTTCCCAGACCTTTGACCACTCGCCTTGGTTAAGGTTATTATCGGCATTGGGGTCGTAGAACAGGTCGTCGCTCTTAATGTAGCTGCCGTCGCTATCCATCCAAGTTTCCTTGGCTCCTGATTCGATCTGATAATTTTGTCCATCCCCGGGGTTGTATACAGTTTCTTCTTCGTTAATCATATTCAAAAAGTCTTGTTGGCCTCCTCCGGAATAACTGGGCGATGTACTTGCGCTACCAAAATTACGGTTCATAAATGAGGCATGGTTGGCATCTTGGGTCGCGTTCAAAGTTCTCATGCGTTCTTGATGGGCATTGAAACTGGCCTGCTGTTGTGCCATTCTGTTGTTGTGAGCTATGGTCGATTGCCGTTGGGCAACCTGTGTGCGCTGGGTAATGATTCGGTTGGAGTGGTTCTTCCACTGGGGATTTTCCCGAACGCCCAATTGCGCTTGTACGGTCTCGGAAACGACATTGTCAAAACTATCGGCGTCGGCGATGAGATAGTCGGTGCTATAGAACCAGATATCCTGAGTGCCATATTGGGATAATTGTTGTCTATAGTTGACCCGGCCAATGGTTACCAAGGCTTTTTTTCCTTGGTCATTACGCCATACCGTGGCAATCAGTTCTGGCTGGGCTGGGGCCAAGGCGTTTTCTGTCACTTTTTGTTTGTAAAATCGCTCCAATTGGGGCAAAGGCCGAACCCCTTCGTAACGAAACCCTTTTTGGACCATAGCGGGCGCAATATCTTGTTGTATCAATTGCTGTATGGAAATAAGCGGTCTGATATTTTTGGTGCCGTTTATTTGACTAAGTTGCTGCATCTGCGGATTCGAGTAGGAAACATAATTTTTGTTGGGACCGTTGAACGCATTAAGTCCACTGGGTCCTTGAATACGATATTGGAAAGAAGGCAAATCCCTGTCGGATTCATAGGTCGATCTTGAGAGCACTTTCCAAGTCGATGGATATTCGATGCTGTAGACGGTGAGTCCCGTTTTTTCATCCTTGAAATCGTGAGGTTTTTTATCGTCTCCAAAAAAGGAGTCGTTACCAGTTTCAGGCTCGGACGTTGTACTGAAATCAGAATCGGAAGTCGAACCAAAGTCTACATCCGAACCGATACCGGTACTAGTATCATTGTTTTCCCCGTTAGGCCCTAAACAAGAGAAAGCTAGAAGGGCAAAAAATGCCATTGCGGCAAGTTGAAATTTTTTCATGACACGCTATTTTTAAGGTTCTATACTTAATTATCGTATCATTTTGGAAATGTCATCACTATTTCATAAAATATTTTCGGATACCCTGAAAACCTGAAACACACTATGCCAGTACTCAAATTTTTAGCACCATTTTAAAAAGGCCATAAACATCAGAGCGACGGGAAAAGATAATAGAACTATGTAAATCCTCTGATTATTTTGCGGTTAATCGAGGGCCCGACAATTTTTTGTAATAAAAGTCATTATAATACACATAGGAAAACAACCAATGCATTTATGAACAAGATCGAGATAAAAGGCCCAAATGAAATCTTGGAAAGGATTTCAATATTTCTGGAAAACAACCACATCAAACACAATATGATCGATGATGCAGGTTGCGGCGAGGCGACGGACGAAATCCGAGAAAGTATCGATTGGCCGTTGTAAAAGGAACCTTTATCGAAATCCACGTCCAAAAAGTCTATCTACCCGTCCGATCAGCCAAAATACCTATGTTCAAAACAATACGGCCTGCTTCCTCAACAGGGCCTGAAAGACATCCACGATCCTTTCTAGAAAAGGCTCTGGTGCCCCACCGGAAATGATCCAATCATTCTCGACGAATTTCACGCTCTCGACATCGAATTCGTCCAGAAGGCATGTCAGGGCATCTTTCAGATACTGTCCGATATTCTTACCCCTAACGGCTCCGGGTTTACCGCCAGCCACGGCGATGATTTTATGATGGCCAACAACGCACAATTCGTAGGTTTCAGTATGGCGGTGGGCCCTGCCGGGGATCTATACGTGCTGGATTGGCACGATGCCGATATATGTGGTACATGCTACATGGGGAAGGTGGTAAGATCGGCCCGGACCTTACCGGTTCCAACCGTACCAATACCGCCTATCTGCTGAACAATATCCTGGATCCAAGTGGTGACGTTCAGGAAGACTACAAACTGCTGGTAGTAACCACACAGGACGGCTGTACCTATAGCGGGAACATCATCGGCGAAAACGACAGGAACATTACCTTGCGTGTGGTGGGCCAAGAACCCATCAACATCAACAAATCACAGATACTGAATAGAGACGTTTCCGAAAAATCGATGATGCCCGAAGATCTGTTGAACAATTTGAAAAATGAGGAAGTATTGGATCTGATTGCCTATTTAAAAAAATGGATACATCATTATAGCTCGCAATTAAACCATCACTTCATATTGATACCATCCTAAAAAAATATATCTTACTATCCTAATTAACAGTAGTATTAAATCAAAACATCCATGACATGAGAATAAAAAGTATGCTATGGTCCGTTCTTTTTTTATTGGCGGTCGCCTGCAACGAAACATCCGAAATGAAAGCAAAGGAAAATAAAAGCCCCAACATCGTTTTCCTGTTCGCCGATGATCAAACCTTTGAAAGTATTGAAGCCTTGGGGTTTGATGAAGTCTATACCCCGAATTTAGACCGCTTGGTGAACGGGGGCACGTCTTTTACCCATGCCTACAATATGGGCGGTTGGAACGGGGCCATCTGCGTAGCTTCACGGGCCATGATCATTTCGGGATCTTATATTTGGAATGCCAAGGAAAAAAGTGCTTTATGGCCCAAAGGGGATTCCACTGCCTTACATCAGACTTGGCCCAGATTGCTCGAGAAGAAAGGATATGATACGTACATGACCGGCAAATGGCACGTGGAGGCACCGGCCGATGACCTGTTTTCCGTCGCCAAACATATTCGACCGGGAATGCCGGGCGATCACCGAAACAGATTAGCTGCCGGTATAAAGAAATGGAAGGAGGAATCGGGCGACATGAAAGACTGGAACGATTATATGCCTTTGGGTTACGGTAGGCCAACAGATCCAGACGATACCGAATGGTCACCCACCGATACGTTACAGGGCGGTTTTTGGGAAGGTGGAAAGCATTGGAGCGAGGTTGTTCGTGACGATGCCCTGGAATTTATCGAAACCGCAAAGAACAAGAGCAAGCCATTCTTTATGTACTTGGCCTTTAACGCTACCCATGACCCTAGGCAGGCTCCACAGAGGTTCTTGGATATGTACCCATTGGACAGCATTAAGGTTCCGGAAAACTTCTTGCCCGAATATCCCTATAAAGATGCTATCGGAAATGTTCCAGGACTTAGGGACGAAGCTTTGGCCCCTTTTCCCAGAACCGAATATGCGGTCAAGGTACACCGACAGGAATACTATGCGCTTTTAAGCCATATGGATGAGCAAATCGGCAGTATACTGGATGCTTTGGAAGCGACGGGTAAAATGGACAACACCTATATCTTTTTCGGCGCAGATCATGGTCTATCGGTAGGCCACCACGGACTAATCGGCAAACAGAGCATGTTCGACCACAGCATTCGCATACCGATGATGGTGGTGGGACCAGACATTCCAAAAGGAAAACGGTTGGATCAGGATGTATATGTACAGGATGTTATGGCGACCAGCCTTGAGCTGGCGGGTGTAGATAAGCCGGAATATGTGCAGTTCCATAGCTTTTTGGACATCATCAAAGGTGAACGACAGAAAAGTCATTACCCCAGTATTTATGGTGCATATATGGATCTTCAACGCATGATCAGAAAAGACGGCTTTAAGCTTCTGGTCTATCCGAAAATCGACAAAGTGCTGCTGTTCGATCTGAAAAATGATCCCATGGAAATAATCGATCTGGCCGACGACCCTCAATATAAGGACAAGGTGCAATCATTGTTTAAAGAACTCATCGACCTTCAAAAAACAATGGACGATACTTTAGATTTACAGATTATTTATGACAAGACCTTGAACAAAGTCTAATCTAGGCAGTGGTGGATTGGCAACGCGTCGGGCTTTCAACAATCACTACTCATCCTTAACCTAATTCAAGGTCACATCCGGCGCCCAGCTTTACAATTGACGATTTTTATATACTGTCGGTACGGTGTCCAACGCACCCTATAGAAGTTATTCCGTCGAAAATTGATATTCCGTCACCGTATGATAGGTATCGCCAGGGATAAGCTCGATCGATGGAAAATCGGGATGGTTCGGCGCGTCGGGAAAATGCTGCGTTTCTAGACAAAACGCAGTCCGCTTTTCATCTTTTGCACCGGATTTCAAAGCGTTCTTAGAATCCATAAAATTACCGGTGTAAAACTGCACGCCGGGTTCTTCGGTATATACCTGCATCAAAATCCCTGATTTGTCGCCAACCACCTTAGCGGCATGGTTCATACCGTCACTACGTTGGCTGCCTAGCACAAAGTTATGGTCGTAACCGCCGCCGAACTTGAGCTGTTCGTTATCCGCATCTATACGTTCCCCGATGGTATGGGGCGCGGTAAAATCAAATGGCGTTCCCTCAACTTCTCTAAGTTCCCCCGTTGGGATAAGCCCATTGTCGACAGGCGTGAACTCCTCTGCAAAAATCTGCACTTTATGGTCTAGGATGGTACCGCTACCCTCCCCATTAAGGTTAAAATAGGAATGGTTGGTCAAGTTTACCACCGTAGTCTTATCCGTAGTGGCCTCATATTCGATTTTTAGGGTATGCTCGTCAATAAGGGAATAGGTGACTTTCGCAGCAAGTTCCCCGGGAAAGCCCTCTTCGCCGTCAGGAGAAGTATACTGTAGCACCAAAGTGTTGTCATTAGGTTGGTCGGCCTCCCAGACCTTGTCCTGAAATCCATTTTCACCACCATGAAGGGCGTTGGCATTGTTGTTGGGCTTGACAGAATATTCTTTTCCCTCCACTTTGAACTTTCCATTGGCGATACGGTTGCCCACCCGGCCGATCGTAGCGCCAAAGTAAGATTCGGGACCGTCAACGTAGGCTTTAACGCTTCCCCGACCAATAATCACATCTGTCATCTTTCCATTTTTGTCGGGAGTCCACAGTCCAACAATCCGGCCGCCGTAGTTTGTCATGGCCATGGTCAAATCACCGTTTTTGAGCCAGTATAGCTTTACGGACTTTCCATCGATTTCGGTATCGAAGTCGGACGCGTGGAGAGGGGTCTCTAAGGTTTTTTCAGATATTGTCGTATTTTTTTCTTTCATATCTTCCTTTTTTTTGGTTTCCATACAGGAGGTTAGTAGCATTACTACTGCTAAAAGACGCATCGAATATTTCTTATTTATGTTCATTTTGCCTGTTTGATTTATAATTATGGGAAAGTACGATTAATCCGCTATATTTTCAAGAGGATGTGATTGCGGCAAAGTGGTCGGTCCGTGTACCACCAATGTACCATCCTATTTCAACAGATCGATCATTCGCGTATATTTTATGATAAAGCTGTTGTTCAAGGGACCGCCATCCCGTAGGTTATGGTTGTAGACAACGAATAGGCCGGTGTTGGCACGCTGCAACCATCCAAAACGGAAATTGAACGCCCAAAGTTTGTCCACCGTATTGTTCTGTACCAATCCCTGTATGTAGATATTGGGCTTGAAGGAATAGGAAATCTGGCTACGGAACACATTGGCTGAAAAATTGCCGCCCGGCAGGTCGAACCAGTTGTACAGATAGGTAAATGCCGCATTGAACTTGTCCCCGGCCCTTAGGTGTACCGTACCACTGTTTATAGACCGCGTTCCGCCAAAGGATCCTCCGGTGTTCGATCTTAGGTTTACGGAAACCGGCTTGCTCTGATTGGTAAAAAAAACAAGGGCAGCCTCGGCATGCCTATAGGTTCCAGGGGCTACCAGTACCCCCTGTGAAATTTCAAAGGCTTCCAGCACCCCCTCGGTCGTGATATTTACGCCCGTGTGGATCTCCAATCCACTTTTGAACTCCCAATGGTTGTCGATATGCAGGAAACCGGTTTCCTGAAAGCCGTCAAAATTCCAATACCCCTGATACGAGACGTGGGGGCGATACTCCAATATTTTGGCATCCTCCTTTTTGGGCCTTAAATGGTACATTAAAAAACCTTCGGGCTTGCGAAAGGACGGT
>RCMY010004182.1_pt1 | contig 12575 bp, 14 predicted proteins | sample 2041341 | NCBI WGS metagenome assembly RCMY01 (sample SAMN09708234, study PRJNA481090) | Marine sediment metagenome, whole genome shotgun sequencing project. | reverse complement strand
AAAGGCATGGTCACGCCAGATCATGGTTACCACGGCAACACTACCGGTGCGGTTTCAATATCAGCCTACAAGTTCAACAAACCAGGCGGTGTAGGCCAGGCGGGCTGGGTTGAACTTGTCGAAATCCCAGATGACTACCGTGGTTCCTATAGGCGTGATGATCCCAATCGTGCCAGAAAATTTGCCGATCAAGTGGACCTGGCTATCACGTCCCTGAGAAGCAAAGGACATGGTATCGCTGGCTTCATCGCAGAAACATTTCCGTCGGTCGGCGGTCAGATCATTCCGCCCAAGGGCTACTTGGCTGCCGTCTATGAGAAAATCCGCGCGGCCGGTGGCATCTGCATCGCGGATGAGGTTCAGACTGGGCTTGGTCGGCTCGGGGATCATTATTTCGGTTTCGAATATCAGGATGTGCTGCCCGATATCGTTGTTATGGGCAAACCCATTGGCAACGGGCAGCCATTGGGAGTGCTGGTCACTACCAAAGAAATTGCCAATACGTTTGATAACGGGATCGAGTTCTTTTCAACCTTTGGCGGTTCGACTTTATCATGCCGCATCGGGCGGGAAGTGCTTCAGATCGTGGATGACGAGTGCTTGCAGGACAATGCCAAGATCGTCGGCGCCCAGCTGTTTGATGGTTTGAAAACTTTGCAGTCGAAGCATAGCTGCATCGGTGACGTGCGGGGGATGGGTCTGTTTCTGGGGGTTGAATTGATCCGGCCTGATGGCAGTGAAGCCACCGAGATTTGCGCCTATGTCAAAAACCGCATGCGGGACCACCGCATTCTCATCGGCAGCGAAGGGCCAAAAGACAACATCCTTAAAATTCGCCCTCCGCTTACAATTGAAGCTGAGGACGCAGATATGATCATAAGCGTTCTTAATCATATTCTCGAAGAACTGACCTGATTTTCGACGGCTCCCGCGCTTTGCCGAAGTTGTGAAAAGTGCTTTGTAGAGCCGCCTGGTTTATTCAGGCAGAGCCCAAGGGCGGCACGCGTGAAGTCTAATTAACTGCCAGCTTTGCGCATCAGCCAAATCCCGGGACCGTAGTGCTTGCGCACTTGTGATCCGCACCATGGATCAAGTGTCACTTGATCATGACCACTTTTAATCGGGTGGTCTCATCATTGTCGTGGGTTTTACATGCGGTAAGGGAAGAAGTCCCATAGCTAATATGAATAATGACAATACCCATTATCTATTTGTCCGATAATTCGGACTGTGTAAATATTCCAATAGTATAAAGTAGGAACGACCCTACACTCGAGCTCATTGGAGAACATCATGACAACGCGCAGAACACTTTTACGGTCGGTTTTGGTCGGCAGCATTGCCGCTGCCAGCTTTGGGGTCGCAAATATTGCGGCGGCAGATGAACTTGCGGGCATTCAAGAGCGGGGCGTGCTGCGCATTGCAATGACTGGCGCTTATCCCCCATTCAACTTTGTGAACGATGCCAACGAAGTTGTCGGGTTCGATCCGGCCATTGGTCGGGAAATTGCCAAGCGGATGGGTGTTGAGGTGGAAATTATTACCACTGCTTGGGATGGAATCATCGGCGGTCTTCTTGCGAATAAATTCGACGCAATTGTTGGCTCGATGTCGATCACCGCAGAGCGTGATGAGGTCATTGATTTCGTTGGTCCATACTATACCACCAAACGTGCGATTTTCGCCAAGCCGGGAAATGGCTTTACCTCTGGCGCGCAACTTACCGATGCCCGAGTGGGTCTAACTCTTGGTGAAACACATGAGGGTTGGGCGCGTGATCTTGGCTATGACGTAAAGACATATAAAGGCTTGCCAGAGCTACTTTTGGAGCTTGAAAATGGTCGTGTTGATGTGATCGTGAACGACAACATTGCAGCAATGCTTGCGATGCAGGCGACCGGCCAAGAATATGTAATAATTGATGATATTGAGACTGAAGAGTTCGGCGCAGGTATAGCTATCCGCGAAGGCAATCCAGAGTTAGCGGCTGCAATGCAGACCGCACTTGATGAGATGATGGCCGACGGCACATATCTTGAAATTGCCAATGAATGGGTTGGTGGCGACATCCGTTAACAAATAACTTCATTGCCCCGCCGCTCGTTTTCCTCAGAAAGAAGGCGTAAACTGGTGGGGCAATTTTGAGATGTGTTTTGCAGGGGCTACATTTTTTCGGATGAATATGCATCATCAAAAGGGTAGGGTCGAAAGTGGATTTTGAACTGATGCAAAAGGTCTTTCCATTCTTCTTGGAAGCCGCTTGGATTACCGTATTATTGTCAGTGCTAACAACTATTCTTGGTTTAATATTCGGGGTTCTTGGCACGTCGGCACGCCTATCACGTTTTGTAGTCCTACGTTTTATCGGCGCGGCCTATGTTAGCGTTTTTCGCGGCACGCCAGCCCTGATCCAGCTCTTTATCCTTTACTTTGGCGGCCCTCAGATTGGCATTCAGGTGGATGCATTTCAGGCCGGTGTGATCGGGCTTGGTATAAATGCAGGTGCTTATATGACGGAAACCATGCGCGGCGCGATTATTGCCATCGACAGGGGACAAATCGAGGCTGCACGGACCGTGGGTCTCAGCCGCTTGCAGACACTGCGCTATGTTGTTCTGCCGCAAGCAATGCGTCTTATGATCCGACCGCTTGGGGTCAACATCAACGCGATGATCAAGGCGACGGCACTTGTGGCGGCGATTTCGGTGGTGGAGCTGACCTATACTGCGCAACGCTTTATCGGATCAACCTATAAGCCATTCGAGATGTTTCTTATCGCGGGCCTTCTCTACATGATTATCATTTATATCACTGGCCAAGCGGTTGCTTGGCTTGATCGCAAAGCGCGTATTAACTAGCAGTTAGGAGGGCTCTATGGGACTAGATTTCACCGTTATTCCAAAGTTTATGGATATCATCATGCAGGGTGCGTTCTGGACGGTTCTTATCACGCTTGGTGCGGCGTTCGTGAGTTTCCTTGTCGGGATATTTTTGGCTGTTGTCGCACTTTATGCGCCCTTCGTTGTTCGCCTTCCGTTTCGGGTATTCGCCTTTTTGTTCATGGGCACGCCCCTCCTATTGCAACTGTTTTTGATCTATTTCGGGCTCGTGCAAGTGGGCATCGACGTGCCTGCGGTAATGGCAGGGATCATCGGGCTTGGCCTCCACTTTGCCGTTTATAACTCCGAGCTATTTCAGACAGGCATCCTCGCCGTAGACAAAGGGCAGGTTGAAGCGGCGCGCACTGTTGGACTTAGTCGTATGCAGACCCTTCGGAAGGTCGTGGTCCCACAAGCCATTCGCGATGTCATTCCACCAATTGGCAACAACATGATTGCCCTGTTGAAAGATAGCTCGTTGGTATCGGTCATCGGCGTTTCCGAGCTTACGTTATCGGCACAACGTGCCATAGGCAGCACATATCGACCATTCGAGTTTTATGTTCTGGTGGCCATCATCTACTATATTATCAACATCTTCATGGAAGCCGCACAGCGCCGCGTTGAACGACGCATTCAGGCTTCACGATGAACGACGGAGGCGACCTTATGACCGACCAAAAGCCATTCGTAGACATACGGCACGCTAAGAAAAGTTATGGCGCGCTTGAGGTTTTGAAGGATATCAATCTACAGGTCCAGAAGGGGCAAATCGTGGCAATTATTGGTCCGTCTGGATCTGGCAAAAGCACGCTTTTACGCGCGATCAATGATCTCGATCCTTTGACGGGCGGTGAAATTTGGTTGGAAGATAAACAGATCAATAAAAAGCTACCTCATCGGCAATATGAAAAGCACATCAACCTCGTGCGCCAAGAAATTGGCATGGTTTTTCAGCACTTTAACCTATTCCCTCACCTGACGGTGAGAGGAAATGTGACGCTTGCGCCTAAAATGCTGAAAGGGCTTTCGGAGACCGAGGCCAACAAATTGGCGGAAGAACAGCTTGATAAGGTGGGTATGTTAGAGCGGATAGATTTTTATCCGTCACAGCTTTCAGGTGGGCAAAAGCAACGTGTTGCGATCGCGCGCGCATTGGCGATGAACCCCAAGGTTATGCTATTTGACGAGGCGACATCGGCCCTCGACCCAGAACTGGTCGAGGAGGTGAACCTTGTGATGAAAAAGCTGGCCGAAGAACATATGACTATGATTATCGTGACCCATGAAATGAGCTTTGCCGAGAGTGTTTGCGATCGGGTCTTGTTCATGGATCAAGGTGTCGTTGTCGAAGAAGGCCCGCCAGAAGTGATGTTTCGCAATCCGACCAGTGACCGCACAAAAGAGTTTTTGCGCAAACACCTCGCTGGGCAACACCGGTAATATGGGATTCAAGAATAGGTGCGGTCCGCCATCGGTGTATTGTCGATTGCCTCAAGCAGATCTTTCAGTAAAAACTCTTCGGCGCGGTTCTTGTTTGTGCGATCGTTCCAAACCAAGTGGACATCTATTTCAGGCAAGTCCTCGTAAGGCGGCACCTGCCAAAGCAGGCCATCTTTGACATCGCGCGCGGCCACATGCATGGGGAGTGGCCCCACTCCAAGGCCAGCAACAATCATGCGCCGCACTTCCTCCAGATGACTCGACATGCCGGTTACTTTTTGCTCCAAAGCGGCCCTCGCCCGCATAAGGGTAATCGGCTTCAAAACATCCTCCAAATGGTCGGTCTCAAAGCTTACCGAGCCGTGCCCGGCCATGTCTTCCAGCTTTAGGTCTTTGCGACCAAACAACGGGTGCGGTGGGCCGCAAAATAAACCAAAGTACTCTCGATACACTGTGCGATACTCAATACTAGGCGATCGCGTCCCTACGAGACAAATCGCGAATGAAGCGCGTTTCGCGACAACCGCGGCTATGGCTTTGGCGCTCGATTCAACATCGATTGTCATCGTCACCTTTGGGTGGGCCGCATGAAAATCTGCGAGCACACGGTCAATCAGTGGGCTTGACACATGGCTGGCGACGGAAACCTGAATATGGCCACGCACATCATCGGTCATTTCACGCATCAAGGTCGACAGGCGCAGCACGGAGCCGTTGATTTCAAGCGCCTCGCGATACAAAATTCGCCCCGCATCTGTCAGCGTATATTGCCCCGGAGACCGCACGATCAACTTACGCCCTATACTGCTTTCAAGCCTCTTTAATGCAGTGGAAACAGTGGGTTGCTTTAATCGAAGTTGGTTGGCAGCATCGGTCACCGAGCGACTTTCGGCGAGTACCACGAAGGTTCTCAGGAGATTCCAATCCAGCTCACGCGCAATGCGTTCGGGTTCATATAGTGGTGTTTCGCGAGCCATAGATAATCTCTATATTTAGAATTGAGGGTATTTATTTGATAAATACTAGCCGTTCTTTCATAGTTTTATCAAGGCGTGCCGTCATCTTTCGCGCAGGCTATGCGACACCCGTCAGGAGCAAAGATGAGCAATCTTTTCTATCAGTCAGGCAACAAGCGGCCCATGCTTGACTATGCGAATGGCGTTTATATGTGGGATCAAGACGGCAATCGTTACCTTGATGGATCGTCGGGCGCGATGGTTTGCAACGTAGGCCATTCCAACAAGAATGTTTTGGCGGCGATGCAGCGCCAGATGGAGAAATCCACGTTTGGGTATCGATTGCATTTTGAAACCGAAGCATCAGAAGCGCTTGCGAAAAAACTGGCGGGATTGATGCCCGATGGTCTTAATAAGGTGTTTTTTGTATCAGGTGGGTCCGAGGCCGTCGAAAGCGCGATGAAATTGGCGCGCCAATTTGCAAATGCGACTGATAATGGGAAACGCTGGAAGGTGATTTCGCGCAGCCCAAGCTATCATGGTTGCACTCTTGGTGCGTTGGCGGTGACGGGCTACGCAAGCTTAACTGACCCCTTCAAGCCAATGATGCAAGAAATGCCAAAGATTCCGGCACCTCGCGCATATTTGGATGGGCTTGACCCGAACGACCCAGCAACTGGCGCCTACTATGCTGATATGCTGGAGACGCAAATCCTGCATGAAGGCGTGGAAACCGTGCTGGCGTTTATCGTTGAACCCATCGGCGGAGCGTCAACCGGCGCACTGGTGCCGCCTGCGGGTTATATGGCGCGTATCCGCGAGATTTGCGATCAATATGGCGTGCTGTTGATCCTTGATGAGGTGATGACGGGCGCGGGCAGGACCGGTACGTTTTTGGGCTGCGAACACTGGTCCGTTCGCCCTGATATTGTGGCGATGTCAAAGGGGCTAGGGGCAGGATATGTGCCGCTGGGGGTCGTAATCGCAGACGAAAAAATCGTGAAAGCTGTAATGGATCGTGGCGGATTTGCCCATGGGTTTACATATGCCGGCAATCCACTTGCTTGCGCCGCTGGATTGGCCGTGGTCAAAGAAATCGAAACGCAGGGCCTCTGCGCAAACGCCGCGTTGATGGGAGATAAGCTGATCGCGCGGCTGAATGGCTTGATGCAAAAACACGAACTTATCGGGGATGTGCGCGGTAAAGGTCTGCTGACGGCGTTTGAGTTTATGGCGGACCGCGATACCAAAGAACCGCTACCACCGCAGCTAAACGCGCATCAAAAATTTGTTGATCTGGCCTATGCGCGCGGGTTGATCGTTTACTCACGCCGCACGCGCGATGGTGTCGCTGGTGATCACATTCTGGTTTGCCCGCCCCTCATTGTCGACGACACTCATATCGACGAGATCATCATGGGGCTTGACGAAACCTTGATCGCGTTCACGCAATATATTCATACGCAAATGAAGGCAGGGTAATATGTCATCAATTTTGATTACTTGCGCCATAACGGGGTCGATCCACACACCCACGATGTCGCCCTATCTGCCAATAACGCCGGATGAAATCGCACAGCACGGGATTGGCGCGGCCGAGGCTGGCGCCGCTATCTTGCACCTGCATGCGCGCAATCCGAAAACCGGACAGCCTTCATCGAGTGCGGCCGATTTTATGGCATTTTTGCCGACGCTCAAACAAGCGACTGATGCGGTTTTGAATATTTCCACGGGCGGCAGTGCGGTGATGTCGTTGGATCAACGTCTTGCGGCCCCCAAACGTGCCGAGCCTGAAATGTGTAGCCTGAATATGGGCACGATGAACTTCGCGCTATATCAGGCGGTGGAGCGCATTTCGGATTGGAAATTTGACTGGGAAAAGCCATTTCTGGAAAATTCCGATGACTTGGTGTTCAAAAATACGCCCCGCGATATGGTCCGCATCCTGACCGAGATGGGCCGTGATCGCGGCGCACAGTTCGAGTTTGAATGTTACGATATCGGCCATCTTTATATGCTGAAACATCTTCAAGATCGCGGGCTGGTAAAAGGCCCGTTGTTTATCCAGTTCGTGTTTGGGGTTTTGGGTGGTATGGGCCCAGACCCTGAAAACCTGATGCATATGAAGGTCATCGCCGATAAACTCTTTGGCGGGGATTATATGTTTTCGGTGCTTGCCGCTGGGCGCCATCAGATGCCGCTGATCACGATGTCGGCGGCAATGGGTGGACACGTGCGGGTCGGACTTGAAGACAGCTTGATGATTGCGCGCGGACAGTTGGCCAAAACCAATGCCGAGCAGGTTCATAAAATCCGCCGTATTGTTGAAGATCTGGGTCGTGAGGTCGCAACGCCCGCCGAAGCACGCAAAATGCTGGGTCTTAAAGGCGCAGATCGTACCACGATTTAAGTTGAGCACAGAGGTAGGTTGATGAAAGCCATATTCGACGAACGACAATGGGTGCACGATCCTAAGCACTTCATGGCGAACGGAAATATTTTGCCCAATCCCGAGCAGCCCAAGCGCATTGAGGTGCTGCACGCGGGGGCTGTTGCTGCGGGGTGTTTTTTTCGAGCGCCAACTGATGCGGGGCTCGGCCCGATTGCGGCGCTACACTCCCCCCAATATCTGACGTTTTTGAAAAACATTTATACTCGGTGGCAGCGCATTGAAGGCGCGGGCGACGAGGTGATCCCCAATATCCACCCTGTGCGGCGCACAGATGGGTATCCAAAATCCGCGACCGGCCAATCAGGTTTTCATCAGGCAGATACCGCCTGTCCAATCGCCAAAGGTACGTGGGAGGCCGCCTATTGGTCCGCACAATCCGCTACTACTGGCGCAGATTTAATTACGGGCGGCGAACAAAGCGCCTATGCGCTCTCGCGTCCTCCCGGACATCATGCGTTTGGTGATCTTGCTGGCGGGTTCTGTTTTTTAAACAATGCTGCCATCGCGGCAGAACGCATTCGCTCCAGAGGCTTGCGGCCTGCCATCTTGGATGTAGATGTGCATCACGGCAATGGCACGCAGGGCATCTTTTATGACCGCGACGACGTTCTGACGGTCTCCATTCATGCCGACCCTGAACGGTTTTACCCGTTCTTTTGGGGCTACGCGCAGGAGCGCGGCGAAGGCCGTGGTCTTGGGTATAACCTCAACCCTCCATTGGCGCGCGGTACCGCAGACGCGACGTTCTTGAAGGCGCTTGATGGTGCATTGGCACAGGTATCAAATTTTGGCGCAGATGTGCTGGTTGTGGCGCTGGGTTTGGATGCCTCAATCGATGACCCGTTCAAGGGGTTTGCGATCACGCAAGACGGTTTTGCAGCCATTGGCGCGGCGCTTGCAGGTCTAAATATCCCCGTCCTGTTTGTGCAAGAAGGTGGATACCTTTCTGGACACACTTGGCATTAATCTAACCCGTGTTCTTGCGGGATATCAGGGGGCCTTATGAAGGTTATCTCAAGCGATCAAATCACTTATCTGACTAAGCTACGGCACGACTTGCACCGCCAACCGGAAATCTCTGGCGAAGAGGCGCAAACCGCCGCGCGGATTGTGCAGGAGTTAACACTGGCTGGCGCAGATCATATCTGGGAAAACCTCGGCGGCTTTGGCGTCGCTGCCGCGTTTAACGGTGCAAGTCAGGGCCCGACGGTAATGATTAGGTGCGAGCTGGATGGATTGCCGATCACGGAGAAATCGTCGCTTCCCTATCGCTCCGAGGTCGAAGGCAAAGGTCATCTGTGTGGCCACGACGGACACATGTGCATGGTGATGGGGGTTGCACTAGGACTTGTGACGCGTCCAGCGTGCGGTCGGGTGATATTGTTGTTTCAACCAGCCGAGGAAACCGGCTTTGGGGCGCAGGCGGTCATTGATGACCCGCGATGGCCCGAAATTCGCCCCGACTATGCCTTCGCCTACCATAACGTGCCCGGTCGCCCGCTGGGAGAAATCGGGTTGCGTGCGGGGCCTGCCAACTGTGCGTCTCGGGGTATGCAGATATTGTTGCATGGTAAAAGCTCACATGCGGCCGCGCCCGAAGACGGAATCTCACCCGGCGCTGCAATGGCAGAATTGATGCAACATCTGCCAGCACTAAGTTCAGGCACGATAAAAGATGCCGATTTTGGTCTCGCTACTCTAACGCATGCGCAGCTCGGTGAGCCTGCGTTCGGCATTGCCCCCGGTGAGGGTGAACTCCGTGTCACCCTGCGTAGCATGACCGATATGCGTATGGAGATCTTAATGAAAGATGCGCAAAGAATACTCGAATCCGTCGACGCGCCACTTAAAATTGACGTGAGTTGGCATGATGTATTCTCGACTGTGGTGAATAATGTCGAGGCCACGAACATTGCCCGCACCGTTGCCCGCGCAGTAGAGTTGACCATTTTTGAAATGGATCACCCGATGCGCTGGTCCGAGGATTTTGGCCGTTTTGGTTTGGATGGCGCACAGGCAACCTTGATCTTTCTGGGAACAGGTGAGGCCCAACCACAATTGCATAATCCCGACTATGACTTTCCCGATGCTTTGTTGCCGCTGGGCACGAATTTTTTCTTAGCTGTTATTGAACACGTGCTTTCAGCGCGTGCCGGATAAATCAATGGTTTCGGATAATGTGCATGCGTCATGGTGTGAGGTTTTTCCCGAACGGATTGCGCAAAACCTTCGGCTTGCGCTTGGCCTTTTACCCAAAGGTGCTGAATTCTTGGCGGTCTTGAAGGCGGATGCCTACGGCCACGGTATCGACCACGTTGTGCCGATCATCATCGAGCAAGGGGTCAAGTATGCCGGTATTACATCTAATGCTGAGGCAAGAGCAGTGCGGGCTGCTGGTTTTACAGGGACAATTTTGCGTATTCGAACGGCGACGCCTCAAGAAATAGAGGGCGCACTCCCTGATCAGGTTCAGGAACAGATTAGTACACTTTATGCGGCGCAAGTTTTAGATGAAATGGCGCGCGGCGGTGCCAAGATTGCCGGGCTACATCTTTCACTCAATGCCGGCGGCATGTCACGCGACGGGCTTGAACTCGCGACGTCGGAAGGAAAAAATGCCTGCCTCGAAATAATTGACCTTATCGGCCCGCATATTGTCGGCATATGCAGCCATTATCCGTCGAATATTGCGCCGGATTTAGCCTTAAGTGCTCAGCTATTCCATAAAGAGGTGGATTGGGTTTTTGCGCATAGCAAGTTGCGCCGCACAGCGGTAAAAGTGCACGCTGGGAGCTCGCTTAGCCTCGTCGCGGAACAAAAGGTGGTCACAGATTTATTTCGCTGTGGGGCAATTCTGTATGGAATTTTGAAGCAAGAACTTGGCTTCCAGCCGACGATGGAATTGAAATCACGCGTGACCAACCTGACAACATACCCAAAAGGCAGCTCGATTGGCTACGACCGTGCGACTATCCTGAACGAAGAACGGCGATTAGCCAATATTTCGATTGGATATGCTAATGGGATTAGGCGTGATTTCTTCGATCGGAGTGCCGTGCTGATCCGTGGTTGGCAGGTCCCAATTCTAGGTAAAATATCTATGAACACTTTCACGGTAGACGTCACGGATTTGCTTGAAGTCGCAGTCGGCGATGAGGTTGTTATATTTGGACAGCAAGAGGCCGCGTCTATTGATACAAAGGCGATGGAACGTCAGACTGATACCATCATGGCCGATGTTTTTACTGATTGGGGTCAGCGCAATCATCGTATCTATAATACTTAGTTTTACCCCAGAATGGGCGACGAGACGGAGGCAATTGCACGACTGCGTGGACATGGCATTTTGCATATAGAAATTCTCGCTCGACGGATCTTCCCTGCAACTGGGCCAATCTCTGATATGACAACCCGTCCAACAAATAGGCACTTTCTGAAAGACGCAGACTATTTGCCGTTAGCCAGTTTTTGATGAACCCCGAGGTTCGCTTAATGCGGAAGTCCATTCAAAGACGCTTTCCGAAACCTACTGGGGTCCCCGTCAAAGCAAAAGTTCTGACTTATTTGAACTTTAGATCAGAGGCATAGAGGAGGATCCAAGATCGAACAGCTATTTTCTGTTGTTTTTGTTGCAGTCATTCTTGCTATCCCATTCTTTCTTGGACGCGGCTTTTACCGTGCTCTCATCACGCGAAAACGTATTGAACAAGAATCCCGCGAACTCATCTTTACTGCCGCCCGAATTGTCGGTTTCACGGAACAACCGGGCAATTCTAAAGACAGCCATCTGCATTCTGCAATCGTAGAGTAAAAAACCACCGAGAATGTCGTCATTTGGGCTGAAACCCATCTCGTTGACAAAGACGGCCATAAGTTGCGTACGGATGTAGAAATTATGTGGCGGCCCAAACGTGCGCGACAGGCTTATATTATACCGTACAAAGGATTTTCAACCGCGGCCGTTGGTTTTGAGAAGAACATTGAAGTCGTCTTTAACCTCGTTGGAATATGCTTGTTGTTCGGTGTCGCTATCCAGTTTCATGGGTTTGCGATACATATTTTTGGGCCACTCGTGATCACGCTAGGTATCGGTTTTGGTTTCGGTCATGTGACCAAAGTTGAAACACACATGCCGAAAGACTTGAGGCAGATAATTATCAGCGGCAGTGCAACCGTCTTATCCCAACTCAAAAGCGCAAAGTTGTCCCGTGCCATCTAAGCCATGCAACGTTGCGAGGCCAGCGGGCGGCATTGTCCGCAGTGTGTGAGTTCGACCATCCACCGATGTAGCACGCGCAGCGAATGTCCGGTCTGACGGGCCACACTGCAGCATCGCGACGGTAGTGTAAACGGCAGCAATGGGCCGATTGTAACACCTTGATATATCTCGAAGAAAGGGCGGGAAGGAGCCATTCGCCGCAAGTGCGAGCTAGTCACGCTGCGATGTTGAAAGCAGACATTCAAGCCAGCGCGAAACCGCGAATATCTCGGCACCGCCGCATGGCGTCTTGCAGCCCTAACTCCTAACTTTTTGCGATACAACGAATGTCTGAATTTCCTTAGTGGCGAGGAGAAGGTGTGACGATAAATTCGAGCGGGCGCGCTCCGTTTTAATCTCCTGAGCATTCGGTGGCCGGATGCGGTGAAAGCGCCGATCGTGGCCGAAACGTTGGTGGAGGGTGCATCGGTGGGCGCCGTGGCACGGCGGTATGATATGCGTGCCAATCATTTGTCGGAATGGCGGCGCATGGCACGGGAGGGTAAGCTGGTTTTGCCCTCTGCGACTGAAGAGCCCCACTTTGCGGCGTTGGTTGTGGGCGAAGATGTTGAGGCGGCACCTGAACC
>RCMY010004179.1_pt1 | contig 12580 bp, 7 predicted proteins | sample 2041341 | NCBI WGS metagenome assembly RCMY01 (sample SAMN09708234, study PRJNA481090) | Marine sediment metagenome, whole genome shotgun sequencing project. | reverse complement strand
GGCCGCAGAAGACGTGCTAACGCTCGAGCACAATCGCATAATCGCGACAGCGCGTGGGCGGTATCTGTTGCGTATTATTGCGATGTGCTTTGACCGGTACCTGCAAAAAGCGCAGACCCCGGACAGCACACCACGGTACTCCAGGGCAATTTGAACGCGGCGGCTCGAGTCACAGAGTCTTTTTTAGCAACTTGTTAGCCGGAAGAAGGCTGTGGTCTGGCGCCGTTCAGGGGGAGCGCTTTACCATTGGCAGTGAGTGATCCGTAGCCGGGTTTTGGACGCAACAGTGGCAGACAATTGCAGATCACTGAATTCGTTAATTACTTACATAGCGTCGCGTAACTAGCGGGCTAGTGATGAGCGAGTTAACCGCTATGTTGTATTTTTTAGCTCCTGCACTATATCCGCCCAGTGCCCCGGGTCAGGACAGCGATTGTGTGTCAGGCTCACACTGTCGGCAATTCCTTCGAGACGATCGGTGAGCTTGGCTGCGATCTCATGTCTCGGTCCGACAACTGCCACTGTATCCAGTATGTCGTCGCTGATCAGTCCCGTCATCTCATCCCAGCGCCCCTGTTTGGATAGCGCATTGAGTTCATCGTGCAGCGCTTCCCAACCGTGGCACACCAGCGTAGGTCGATAAGCAGGCGTCGACCCATAAAAGGCAAGCTGCTTTCGCGCCGCGAGTTTCGACGCATCGAGTTTCTCCTCAGTCTCGCCGGTCACAACCAGCGTCGCACACATGATTTCGATATCCGTGCGGCAGCGATCTGATTTAGCCAGTCCCCTCTCAAGGGCTGGCAGCATGTTTTCCAACAGCGACTTGCGGCTATTGAACGGGTGTGCAATAAATCCGTTGGCAACTTCACCCGCTACTTGCGTCATCAGCGGCCCAAAGCCGCCGGTGAAAATCGGCGGTACCCCAAAGGGATTCGGGCCCGGATTGAACGCCGGGATCATGAGCGTATGCCGGTAAAACTCACCGCTGAAATTGAGTTTGCCATTGCCCTCCCAGCTGTCCCAGATCGCCCTGATGGCCAGTACGATTTCGCGCATTCTCTTCGCGGGATGAGACCACGTCGAGCTAAAGCGCTTCTCGATATGCGGTCGAACCTGGGACCCCAAGCCAAGCACGAAGCGACCGCCGCTGATCACCTGCATGTCGTAGCCAAGATTGGCGAGGTTCATGGGATTGCGCGCGAAGGCAATGGCGATAGCGGTACCCAACCGCAGATGTTGCGTGTGTTCAGCCGCCACCGCAAGCGACAGGAACGGGTCATGCTTGGCCTCAAAAGAGAAGCCGCCATCGTAGCCTATGTCTTCGAGTTCCCGGTAGATTGTGCGAGCTTGTCCAGGGTCCTCCAGTGGAGCTGTCGTATAAATCTTCATAACACATTCTTCCCGTTCCAGGTATCGCCGCGTTGGTACATCAGTTCACCGTCTTTGAATGTCGAGCAAACATCGTTGTTGTGCAGACAGCATCTTGCCTCGGCCCAGGGACGATCCAGTAAACACAGATCTGCCGGCGCTCCGACTTCCAGCGGCGCTGAAACAGCGCCCGGTGCATCGACCGGCGACGTAAACAACGCGAGCGCTTGTTCCGGTGTTAACTTCCCTCACTCCCCAAGTGCGTGGCCAGCCGCGCTGCGTTGTTCTACTGCGGCGCACATGGCCTGCCACGGATCAGGCTCGCTGGATTGTAACTTCATAATCTGCCACACCCCGGTTTGCGGCCGCTTATGACATTCTTCTGGCTCCATCTGACACCCGACACCACTAGCGCAGCAAAGGTCTCGCTTGCAATGATAACCACTTTGTCGGTAGTGCCAACGGACCAACCCGGATCAATCACATTCGGCTGGCACAGGCACACATCGCTCTAGTGGAGATTTTTGTCATGCAAAGAACCCGTAATGTCCCGTTGAGAGGGGTTTCTCAGGCAATCCTGTTGGCACCTTTGCTAACAGCTTTCCCCGCTGTCATAGCAGTGGCGCAGGACGCGTCCCTGACGCTGGAGGAGGTCATTGTTACCGCACAGCGCAAGCAAGAGTCACTGCAAGATGCCCCGCTGGCCATTACGGCGCTGAGTTCGCGGGAACTGGAAATCCGGGGCATTGCCGATCTGACGGATTTGCGCGGCACCACGCCCTCGCTGAGCATCGCCCCGTTTGCGGGAGATCGCGCCACGCCCATCGTATTTGTGCGCGGCATGGGCACCATCGCCGTGCAGACCACCCAGGATACGGCTGTTGGCCTGTATATGGACGGCGTACCATTGGGCCGCGCCACCGGACTGGCCGCCGACATTGCGGATATCGAGCGCATTGAGGTGTTAAGGGGTCCGCAGGGCACGCTATACGGTAAGAACGCCACCGCCGGGGCTATCAACTACGTGACGAAAAAACCTGCCGAGGAGTTCGCCCTGGAACAGGCACTCACGTTTGGCAAATACGACGAATTCGTGTCCAGAACCAGCGTTGATCTGCCCATTTCCGATAAGCTATTGACCAGGTTCACCTACCTGTACGCCGCACAGGACGGCTGGGTCGACAACAACGCCCCCCTGCCGAAGCAGACCGATTATTACGAACAGAAAAACAATGCCGGCAAGTTTAGCCTGCGGTATCTGCCTACGGACGCACTGACCATCGACTATTCCTATGACATCTCTGACATGGAATACGGCAACTCTTTCTACCAGATCACCGACGGACAGCGCGTTGACCGGGCGGATTCAACGGCCCAGGCGTTCGGCATGAACCCCAGCGATACCCGCATTGACGGCCACACCCTGACGGTTACGCTGGAAGGACAAAACACCACCTTCAAGTCCATCACTTCTTACCGGACTCTGGATGCGGAGATTTACCAGAATTATATCGGCGCGTTCTACCAGCACACATATGTCGACCAGAACCAGTTCTCTCAGGAGTTTCAGCTTGTCGGCAGCCTGGGCGAACGCTTTGACTATGTGGCCGGTCTTTTTTACTACCGTGAGGAGTCTGACGAGTGGGCCGCCTCGGCATTTGATTTCGCAGCGTTTGAAGACATCTGGCAGGTAAACGGAGAGGCCGAATCGAAGGCGATCTTTGGCCAGGGCAGCTGGACACCAGGGCTACTGGATGATCGCCTGAGCATCACGGTGGGCTTGCGCTATACCGACGATGACCGCGCTGCGGACAAACGGTTTCTCAGCGATCTGTTCACCGGGCCCGATGCAGCGCCCCTGTTCCTCAAGGGCGATAGCAATAATGGCAAGCTTAACCCCATGGTCACCTTCGGCCTCGACATTCAGGACAATATCAACTCCTATTTCAAGATCGCCAGCGGCTACCGGGCGGGCGGCTTCAATACCCGTAGTACCGAGGCAGGTTTCGCTGCGGGCTTTGACGAGGAAAACGTGTTGTCCTACGAGCTGGGTCTGAAAACGCAGCTGTTCGACGACAAGGTGCGAATCAACAGCGCCATATACTATAACGAATACGATGACTTGCAGGTGTCCCAGCTGCGGCCGGGCATCGTGTTCACTGATATTCTCAATGCCGGAGAGGCGGTCACCAAAGGCGCGGAAATTGAAATTACTGCCTACCTGACCGAGCGCTTAAGCACGCAGATGTTCTACTCGTACATCGACGCGGAATTCAAGGAGTATCTCGACAACGACGTGGATTTGGCAAACATCAACACGGTTCCCTACGCGCCACGCAATGCCGGTCAACTGGGTCTGCAGTATGACCTGGCGCACACGCGCTATGGCAACTACGCTGTCCATCTCGACTACCAGCATCAGACCAAGACCTACTCCGGTCCGAGGCCTTCGGACTTTAACAGATCGTATAACCTGTGGAATGCGCGCCTGCAAATAGACGATATTGCCATCGGCGACCACAACCTGCGGATTGGACTATGGGGCAAGAACATCACCGACGAGGAATATACCACCCTCACCACCAACTTTGGTGTGGTTGCGTCGGTGTTTGGCACTCCCGCAACCTACGGTATCGATGCGGTCTTCGATTTCTGAGTGAACTTGTCAGCGCTATTATGATGGCTCTCTCTTCCTGTCCCGAGCATCGCTGCGCCGGTATATCAGTTCACCGCCCCTGAAAGTCGCGCAAACATCGTTGCTGTGCAGACGGCATCTTGCCTCGGCCCAATGACGATCCAGTAAACACAGGTCTGCCGGCGCTCCAACTTCCAGCGGGCCTGAAACAGCCCCCGGTGCATCGGCTGGCGACGTAAACAAAGCGAGCGCCTGTTCCGGTGTTAACTTCTCTCGCTCCCCCAGCGCGTGGCCGGCCTCGCTGCGTCGTTCTACCGCGGCGCGCATGGCCTGCCACGGGTCAGGCTCGGTGTAGGGCGCATCGGTACTACCGCCCAGCGGGATACCGGTCAGCAGCAAACTTCGGCAACGGTACAACGAATCGTGATAGCGAGGCTCCACGTCGAAGAGATATTGGTCACCCCGCTCCCTGATAAACCCAGGCTGTGTCACGACCGTAATCCCCGCTGCCAACATCAACGGTATTGCCTCATCGGGAGTGATGGAAGCGTGCTCGATACGGTCACCCGGATGGTTTCCGGCGCCCATCAGGGCCGATAGCGCAAATATTAACTCCGTTCGGGTGACACAATGTATGGCGACCGGACGCTGTTGCCGGTGGGCACTCTTTATATCGTTTGTTAGCCGATCGAATTCGGGCAATTGATGCTCATCGAGCAGAATCTTCAGCGCGCCCCGCCGTAACAGGCCATGATCGGGCTCGGGTAATCGGGCATCCCCCATGATCAAAACGCGTTGCAATAATTTCCCTTCCTTTATCGAATTCGTGAATTCGCGCACCACCGCCGTCGAGTTCGCAGCAGTTGCATCGGTAACGCCGGTAACGCCAAAGCTGGCCAGACGCGCGGAGACAGCCGCCAGGTCTGGCCAATCCTGTTGATCCAGCCGGGTACGCAACCAGCTATCCAGCCGCAACAATCTGCCTGTAGCGACGCCACTTGCATCGCATTCGATACCGTGCAATCCATGCTGTCGTTGCAAACCCAAAAGCTCGGCAGCGACCGAATTGAGCAACCACATTTTACCGCTGCGGTGCTGAATTCTCAGCGGCCGGTCACTAACGATTTTATCGAGCTGCCAACGGTCTAGTAAGCCTGCTACCGACTCATGGTAGCCGATGCCGCGAATCCATCCGCTGCTATTGCTGCAGCTTTTTTGCAGTATGCGCGTCAATTCATCGATGCCTGTGACACGCGGTGGGCCACATTGCACCGATGCCTGGGCCGCAGCCAGTGAAAACAGATGTATGTGGTGATCGTGCAGACCGGGGAGTAAAGCCCCTCCAGCGGCGTCGATAACGGATTCGTCGCCCTGAGGGCATAAGGAAGTTCCGATTTCAATAATGCGACCTTGCCCGCAACGGACATCCACCACCAGTTTGCCATTCAACTCTGCGTTGCTTATTAACATGTAATCTGCAACTCCTGCAGAATTTTCCCGGTGTCATACCCCAGCGAGGCAGCCGCACAAACAGGCTGGCGGGGCCTTGGAGATTGCACTGCCAGAATATGATCATCGACCGATAACTGCCACGCGCCGTGACTGCCCATTACCGTTCCCCGGGGCACATCGGGGTTGAATCCCAGGCAGTGGGCAGTGACATCGTACAAGGACAAATCCAGCAAGGCACCGCGTCCGCCACGCCAACAGGCCATAGCCGCCAATGCGGCGTGCAAGCCGGTCAGGGGGTCTGCCAGCGCGTCGCCGCAAAACAGTGGCGGGTCGGCCGTGGCAGACGCGATGCCGGCGGCGACTGCCGCATCGTCGCCGAAGGCGACCCAGTTGGCCTCTGGCTCACGCCGTCCGTAACCGGTGATGCTTACCCAGGTGATACCCGGTACGCTGTGCACCAACTCTTCGGCGTCGATACCGAGTTGCTGCAACGCCCTGGGGCGTGAGCTCTCCACCACAATATCAGCCCGCATCAGCAGCTCGCGCAATTGCCGGCGGCCTGTGCCGGCGGACAAGTCCAGCGCAACGCTTGATTTGCCGCCATTCAGTAAATCAAAGAAAAGTGAGGAACCCAGACGCGCGCCGTCGGGGCGCGCCGAGCTTTCGACTTTAATCACGCGAGCGCCGGCCAGCATAAGCAAATGTGCGCACAGCGGTCCGGCCCACAACGCGGAAAGATCGACAACTAAAGGCGCTGGCCTGCACTGTTTTTTTCCGTTGAGCGCAGGGTTACCACGGCAGAATTCAGTCACCCAGGGCGGGGGGTTAGCTGACGGTGGTCGCGCTGCCGCGACTGGCAAGCCCATCAGCCTGCCGCGCTCCACCAGGCGTTGTACCGGCAAACGGCCGATCTGGCTGGCGATTGACTCCCATGATTCAATCCTGCCGCCGGATTCAAGCCACGCCGGCAACAGCTGCCAATCATCTTCGCGGGCCAGGTTCAGAGCAAGCCAGCCGTTGCGGGCGGCCAGTAGATGACAACTGCCGTTGGGTGAAACAGCCCCTTGCCGTTGCAGTTGCAGTATTGCTGCCCGCTCACTGAGCAGTGTCGCCCCATGCAGGTCAGCAGGTATAGCGTTGATCGCCAGCAACCTCAATGCCTGCAACGCGCCGCAGGCACAGCTTGCAATACTTCCCGGGCCTTGCAACGGCGGGCCCGAGGAGTGGCCTGTCAACGGCATCAATCCCGAGTTAGCCCAATCCACTGCGGCATCGACGGTTGAGCCGCCGTTAGCCGGAGAGTGCACGGTTGCGCCCAGGGATTTTAACAACGCGGCGCAGTAATCGTCGGCAAGACCCGCTTCACGCAGCGTAAATTGGTGCCCGCTTAAAGGGTGCACACCGTGCCTAAACAGACCAGCTTAAATCATTGTACCGAGCCAAAGCGATAGCTCACATCCAACCCGTAGGTTCGCGGCTCGCCCCATTGATTGGCGCCGACACGGCCCAACCCGAAACCCGAGATGTCAAACTCATAGCCGCCAATTTTGTATTCTTCATCGGTAAGATTTCTGCCCCATAGCGATATCGTCAGAGCACCATCGCCCATGGCGATATCGGCATAGCTGAGTCGTGCATTAAACAGATCGTAGCTTTGCTGAGCGAGATCGTTGTTGCCACTGATCTTGGGGGTGAACCGCACTTTGCTTTGCCCCGCCCAATCCAGTCGCGCATGCAGTGTGCCGTTCTCGCTAAATTGGGGGAAAGTGTAGTTAAGAGACACGTTGTAGCTGTTCTCGGGCGTGAACTCGAACGCACGGTCATCCGAGATATCGCTTAGCTCTCCCGTGAGGTTATCGAAAGAGATAAATTCGTCATACTCAGGATCAACATAGCCATAGCCTGCGTTGACATTCAGCCCGGCAATCAGCTGCACTACCAGCTCGGCCTCCAGACCGATGATAGTGGCTTCTGCGGCATTTTGTACAACCGTTGAAAAGCCACCGGCGCCGGCGTTGTCTGCGTCCACTGCGTTGACTTGAGTCTGCCCGTCGGTGATCTCTTCTCGAAAAGCCGTCAGGTTGAAGCGAACACGGTTATCCGCCCAATCCGACTTGAAACCCACTTCATAGCTGTCAACCTGCATATCGTCGTAGGGCCCCCATTGCAGCGCGGTCGTGCTGCGCGCATTGAAACCGCCACTCTTAAACCCGCGCGCGTACGTAATGTAAGTCATCAGGTCATCATTCCATTGATAACTGGCCGAAAGCCTCGGCGCGGTACTGCTACCGTCAATTTTTGTGGGGTAAAATTGCGGCGTAAAGCTGTAGGTCAGCGTGTTCGGGTCAAACACGCCAAAAGTCTGGGTCTTCGTATCGAGGAAGGTAACGCCAAAATTGTTGTCGGTGACGCTGTGTTCCTGCTCGCGTTCCTCGTCGGTATAACGGAGCCCGACCGAAGCTTTTAGTTTTTCGGTAAAATTAAACGTGACTTCGGCAAACAGCGCCTTGCTGGTGTTATCAATCGCCGTGTAAATACCCTGGTTCTGGGAAAACAGGTCGATCTGCTGGGTGTTCAAATAGTCGCCTTGCTCGTTAAAGTAAAAAGCTCCTACTACAAAATCGGCATAGCCATTGAACGCGCTGCCGCTAAGCTGGAATTCCTGACTCCTGGAGTCGACATCGAAGATATCCGGGTTGTTGAAGAGTAACGGCGTGGCAGTGCCTAACACGTTGTTCACCAGGTGATTGTCTGCCTGACGATAACCGCTAACAGACTTGAGTGTAAGCCCTTCAAAACTACCCCGATCGCCGAGTTCCCAGGTCAGAGTCAGGGCATGTCCTTGCAGATCGGTATCGTTGCGGGAGATGCCAAAACTATTGACTTCGTCTGCGCGACCGGTGTTCACATTGGCTGCATAGAGCTGACCCAGCACGCCGCTGGCGGACGTCACCTGCGGCACCATGGCGCGTTCACGTTTCTTCTGCCAGTCGTACGCGTAGTCGACGGTGAATGCGTCGGAGGGGTTCCACTGCACGGCGCCCTGCAAGGCCAGGTTGTCTTCATCCCATATGTCGTCGCCAAGATTATTGTCAACGAATGGGTCGCGTCTTTTACTCAGCACCGCGACACTGGCGGCAAGCTGGCTGGTTACCGGTATATCAACATATACCTTGCCGTCCAGACGTCCGAAATTGCCGGCAGTCAGTGTCGCTTTAGCGCCAAATTCACCTGAGGGCTTGCGTGTATGCAGAATAACCGCACCGCCCAGGGTGTTTTTACCGTACAGCGTGCCCTGCGGGCCACGCAGCACTTCAATGCGCTCAAGCTCAGCTACGTCAAACAGCGAGCCGATGGACTTGCCAATATAGACCCCGTCGAGGTAGACCCCCACCATCGGGTCTTCGGTAATGGTAAAGTCTGTTCGACACAAGCCCCGCATACAAATCAGCGTACCGTCGTTGCCACCGGTATTTGGCTGAATAATCAGATTGGGCGTCAGTTCACTGATGTGAGAAATATCGGTAATTCCCACCGCTTCAATGTCTGCAGAGGTAAATGCAGTGACCGATACCGGAATCTCCTGCAGATTCTCGTTACGCCGGCGGGCAGTAACGATGACCTCCTCAAGTTGCCCCGCCTGCTGATTCGCAGGCGATTGCGCCGCAACTTTGGCGGGTCCAATTCCGGCTGCCAACGCGGCGACGGCAATAGCAATGGCCGGTTTTCCACAACGGTAGCGGACTACGGCGTTGTTTAAAAGTTTGTCTGACTTAAACATTAGTGAAATTCTCCTGCATCATATTGCTTTGTTAGCACGTCGTGCAGCACGCTGGCGTTCAATTTCAGCGTGGTCTGCGGCCAGGCCTTTGCCAATCAACTGTTCGATTTCCTGCTCGCTGTAACCGACCTCTTGCAGCAGCTCCCGCGTGTGCTCACCGAGCAATGGCGGATGCTTGCGCACACTGGCCGGGGTGCCATAAAAGCGAATCGGCACACCGGTTACTTCCACCTTGCCCAGGGTCGGATGATCGGTGGACACGATCATATTATTATGCAGGACCTGAGGATCCTTAACGACCTCTTCCACTGCGTTAATGGGTGCGGTGAGCACGTCGGCCGCGACCAGCTTCTCGACCAGTTGGTCGCGTGTGAACTGACGGGTGCGCTCGGCAAGCACACTGTCCAGTTCATCCTGGTTGGTCAGGCGCGCGTTAATATCGTGAAAACGTTCCTCCCTGTCCCACTCAACATCGAGGGCCCTGCACAGCTTGGCGAAGAACTTCTCGGCCGGCGTGGTAATCACCACGTATTTGCCATCGGCGGTAGGATAGGTGCCGGAAGGCGCGAAATAGAGGCTGCGATTGCCGGTGCGCTCGGGTCGTTCACCGGTCGCCAGGTAAGTGCCAATAGAGCTGGCCTGCGCATGCATCAAGGCGTCCAGTAGCGATATTTCGATGCGCTGCCCTTCCCCACCGGCGTCGCGCACGCGCAGCGCCGTCAACGCAGCGTTGCTTACCAATAGCGAGGTGATCACGTCGACGGCGGGAAAGCCGGTGCGTACCGGCGCACCGTCGGGTTCTCCGTTGAGCGCAAGAACGCCGGTGTAGCCCTGGGCCAGAAAATCAATGCCAGGACGGCCGGCGTAAGGACCATCGGCGCCGAAGGCGGTGACATGGATCCAGATAATATCGGGCTTGTGCGCCTTAACCTGCGCATAATTGATGCCCAGCTTGCTCAGGGCAGGCTCGCGCACATTGGTGATCAGAATATCGGCCGTGCCGGCGATTCTGGCAAACACTTCCTGCGCCGCTTCTTGCTGTAAATCCAGCACCATATCGCGCTTGCTGCGATTCAGGCTTAAATAGGGGCCACGTTCCGTGCCGCGCCTGGGGCCCAGGTGGCGGCTCTCATCGCCGTAGTGGGATTCGATTCTGACAACATCGGCACCCAGATCACCGAGGATAGTGGCACCGTAGGGACCGGCCAGCATGGTCGACAGGTCGAGCACACGAAGCCCGGCTAATGGCCCCGACGACTGTTGTTCACTCATTGCAATTGTTCCTCTTCTGGTTTGGCACTATCGTTCAATGCAGCCGCTGCAGGGTTTCACGCAGCCAATCGACATCGCTGCGCGCCTGCACCGGCAAGTCGATAAGCACCGTGTTAAACAAGCCCGCAGAGCGCTGCTTGAGCTGGTCCGCAAAATCATCGTAGCTGGCGATAATCGCCCACTCCTCGAGCATTTCATCACTGATCAGTGCGGGCATCTCCGTCCACTTGCCGGCTATGGACAACTGGTGAAGCCGAGCGCCGACATCTTCCCAGCCATGAAATTTTAGTACCGCGTGGTAGGAGCGTGTCGATGCGTAGAAGGCTAAACTCTGGCGCACGGCATTTTTGGCCTTCTCCACCGCTGCCTGGTCTCGCCCTAGCGCCAGAAAGGGCGCGCCGAGCACATCGATGTCTGCGAGTGTACGACCCGATTTAGCCGCGCCCGCGGCAATGGCCGGCAGTATGACCTCCCGTGTATAGGCAAAGGTAGCGATGGGATGCAGCCGCAGACCGTCGCATAACTCCCCCGCCAAGCCCGCCATGTAGGTATTGACCGCCGCGACGTAAATAGGGATGGCGGGATGTTCTATAGGCCCTGGATTGAAGAAAGGCGGCAGCAGGGTAAATTGATAGTGCTCCCCCTCGAAATAAGTGGGGTTATCCGGGTTCTGGAAGGACTTGAACATCGCTTGCATGCACAGTATGTACTCGCGCATCCTTGGCCCCGGCGCGCTGGTCCACGGCGTGCAATAGCGCCTTTCATTATGCCCCTTGACCTGGGAGCCAAGGCCGAGATTGAAACGACCGTTGGAGTAGTGCTGCAGGTCCCAGGCGAGTTGGGCGGTAACCATCGGGCTGCGTGGAAACGCGATGGCAACATTGGTGCCCAATCTGACGTGCTCTGTGTTAGCCGCAGCAATCATCAATGGCAGAAAAGGATCGTGGCCGGCCTCCGGTGCGGTCACACCGTCGAAACCGATAGCTTCCAAACGGCGTGCCGAGTCGGCAATATGCTGTATACCGCTAGACTTTTGACCCTTACCGGCATATTGACCGGTGTCCGGGCCCAGCATGACTGTTTCGATTCGCAACGTCGTGTCTACCTCTATTACCCCTGCTCTATTACCCCTACTAAGGTGGCGTTAAGCGTTGGCTGCCAGACTACTGAGGGCAAAGTGTAAAGCGTGATCCGGTGTAATACTGGCTTTAGCGGCCTCATATCTGGTCAACTTTGTATTACTCCCGGTCATCGGGATAGCGTCCAGTCTGTCGGGATCACGACTTCGAAGTGTATCGCCTGCGCCGAGGCCGCGCGTTCCATATTCTCCAGGAGAGATATTCCCGCCGCTAGTCGGTACCGGCTGCTCCCAACGCTTGTTCCAGATCGGCAATCAGATCCTCTGCATCTTCCAAACCGACCGATAGACGCAGCATAGCGTCCGCGATACCGCGACGGCTGCGTTCTTCCGAAGTTAGCCCATGGTGCGTCGTTGTGCAAGGCTGCGTGACCAGGCTTTCAGCGCCCCCAAGGCTGGGCGCCAGGGCAAACAGTTTGAGCCGGTCGGCCACTCGGGTAGCGCTTTCTCCACCACCCGCCACCTCGATACTCAGCATGCCGCCGAAGCCGTGCATCTGTTCTTTGGCCAGCGCATGCCCCGGAAAGTCGGCCAGGCCAGGATAATAGACCCGCGCAACGCCAGCATGGCGAGCCATGGCTTCGGCAACGCGCTGAGCCGATGCATTTTGCTGGCGCACACGAACGACCAGCGTACGCAGGCTGCGAGCCAGCAGAGACGCCGTGGCCGGCGCAATCATCGAGCCGAGATTCTTGCGCCAATCCCATACTGGCATCAGTAATTCCTTCGACCCCAGCAGAACGCCTGCCGTGAGGTCGCTGTGTCCGCCGAGATACTTGGTGGCGCTATGCACCACAAAATCAGCGCCGAGTTCCAGCGGCCGTTGATTGACTGGTGTAGCGAAAGTGTTGTCGACCACGACCAGCGCGCCGTGGGCGTGCGCCTTGGCAGAAATTTCACGAATGTTGAGCATTTCAAGCGTGGGGTTGGTGGG
>RCMY010004178.1_pt1 | contig 12580 bp, 10 predicted proteins | sample 2041341 | NCBI WGS metagenome assembly RCMY01 (sample SAMN09708234, study PRJNA481090) | Marine sediment metagenome, whole genome shotgun sequencing project. | reverse complement strand
AATATATTGAGGAAATTGTTACATGGATGACTAAAAGCCCAGGAAATACGATTACTTTAACTGGTCATACAGACAATATTGGATCCAAAAAAGGCAACCTTGCTCTCGGAATCAAAAGAGTTATGGTTATTCGTGAATTGCTCCTAAACAAGGGAGCACCTATTGGTCAAATAGATATCATTTCTCGTGGTGAGTCTGAGCCAATTAAAGATAATAATTTAGAACAAGGACGTTTAATGAATAGGCGCGTAGAAATAGTTCCATTGCAAAACATGCAGAACTAATTGTTCATTTGAAATTTATACAACTAGATAGTTAAAACGTATTAAGGAAGTAACCATGTTTAACAATGATGTGACCAAAAATTATAATCACCAAGATGCCACTAGCGAAATATTAATAATGTTAATAGGTGCGTTTTTACTGGGGTGCCTAATGTGTTGGTTACTAAAAAAATTATTTGGCAGAGATGAGGTACATAATACTCAGTCTGGAAATTTAAGTTCTGCAAATTATAAACAGTCACTGGTAGAGCCAAAAATTCAAGAAGTCAAATATGTGCCTCAAACCACCGGCGCAGTTCGCGTTGTAAAGAATGATAATGCTTACTCTACACCTCGCTTCGATGATTTAACCAAAATCAGTGGGGTGACACCTGAAGTAAAAACAATCCTAAAGCAGGAAGGTGTCAATTCATTTACTGATTTAAGAGATATTAAAAGGCAATCATTACAGTCTTTTCAAGATAAATTCATATCGAAAGACACAAATAGAAAAGAGATTGAAACATGGCCACACCAGGCAAGCCTAGCTGCAAAAGGAGAATGGAATAAACTTAAAGAATATCAGGCTTTTATTTCACGATCACAAAAAGCATCTCTCAATATTGATAATAAGCCCACATCTAGCACCTCTGATGATTTAAAAGTAATCGAAGGCATTGGTCCTAGAATTGAGGAAATATTAAATTCAAAAGGCATCAATACTTTTCAACAACTTAGTAATTCAGATATAGAAATATTAAAAAATTATATTGTTGAAGAGGATAGCCGATTTAGTAAAAATGAAACAGAATCCTGGCCACATCAAGCAGCAATGGCTGATAAAGGTCAATGGGAAGAATTAAATATCTATCAAGAGTTCATGCATTCTGAAACTACCGTGAATACAGAGAGTACTCCCTCTTCAAGCAATAACTTCGAAGAGAATATAAATGTAGATGAAATAAATGATTACGATGATTTAAAGAAAATAGAGGGTATTGGTCCTAAGATTGAAGAGGTTTTAAATAAAAGTGGTATTTACACCTTTAGCCAACTCCATAATTCTAATCAAGGTCGCTTAAAAGATGTTCTCGATAGTGCCGGTAATCAATTCAAAATTCATAGCCCGGAAACTTGGCCACATCAAGCAGGATTGGCACATAGGAATGATTGGAAGGGATTAACTGATTATCAAAAATCACTTCAAAGTAGTGATATAAATTCTCCTTCCAATATCCCTGCTGAATCCTTGCATATCAAATATACAAATAATGAAACTAAGGATGATCTGAAAAAAATAGAAGGAATTGGCCCTAAAATACAAGAACTTTTAGGAAAAGCTGGAATTCATACATTTAAAGACCTATCTGAACATAAAAGGGATTTCTTAAAAAGTCTATTAGATGAAGGTGGCCCCCAATATAGAGTTCATGAACCAGAGAGCTGGCCTCAACAAGCTAAGCTTGCTAGTGAAGGAAAATGGGAAGATTTACTAAAATTACAGGATGAATTAATTGGAGGCCGAAAGTAGCAGCCATTTATCTTTCATATGATAACGTTCACTTGTTTAATCAGAGCAACGATACTGACAAGATGGTTTTTAAATAATTAACTGTAAATGTGACGTATATTTATTCTTTTGAAACATGATTGTTAAGATGAAAAAAGAACTCTACTCACATTTTATCTATTTAAATAGCTTTTTCAAAACCACTGAATTAAAGATATCTACAAATAATAATTTAGAAGTTAATGAAATATCAGCTTTAGGCAGTGTTCAACACAAAATTGATTTAACTAACGCTGACCTGAAAATTAAGAGTACTAAGCAAAATAAATATAATGGCTTTTTAATTGCGTTCCTACTTTTAGGTTCTCTAATTTCATCTTTTTTTCAATTTGCAATTAATGATAAACCAGAATTAGTATTTCTATTAATTAGTATTTCTTTAGTACTGATCAGTGGCGCACTGATACTCCTGAAATTTAAAACTAAAAAAATATATTCACTTTATAGATCATCTAACAATAAATTGATTTATCAATTTTGTTTAGATTCAGAATTATCTATAGATGATGATATAAATGATTTTATTGATGAGTTAACAAATAGAGCATCTAAAGAAAATAATTTAGAGAATTATCTAGATCTAGATTTCAATCAGAGCAATACAGAGGAACAATATAACAACCTAATTTATAACTTAGAATGCTTATATAATTCTGGAGTGATAAACGATACGACTTTCGATAGAATTAATTCAAATATCAACGACAAGTTATATCCAAATGAAAACAAAGATACTCGACATGTCGCAGAGGTAATATATCTGCATAATATATAATTTACATAGAAGTCTAAGTCTAGCTATAGCTACATTTTGAAAAGCAATAAACAATTAAGAACATAAAAAAAGCCAAAGTTAAAAACTTTGGCTTTTTTTATTAGATAAACACCTTAATATTATCTAGTTTTACGCAGGCACTGCCTTAGACTCAAAGGTTAACTTCAACTCATCAGAGTTTTCAGTAATTCTTACTGTCCCGCCATCTTTACTTAACGTACCAAATAGGATTTCATCGGCTAAGTTTTTCTTAATTTTCTCTTGAATAAGACGCTCCATTGGCCGTGCACCCATAATTGGATCATGGCCAGTTTTAGCTAACCAACGTTTGGCTTTGTCATCAACAATAAGGGTAACTTTCTTCTCTTGAAGTTGTGCTTCAAGCTTAATAAGAAATTTATCAACGATATTTATAATTACATTTTCATCCAAAGATTTAAACTGAATAACACCATCCAGACGATTTCTAAATTCTGGTGTGAACACAGCTTCAATAGCTTTCATCGTATCCAAGGTATGGTCTTGCTTGGTGAATCCCATAGAGCTGCGGCTTATGTTTTCAGCACCTGCATTACTAGTCATCACAAGAATCACATTTCTAAAGTCTACCTTACGACCAGAACTATCAGTAAGGAATCCATTATCCATAACTTGCAATAAAAGATTAAACACATCTGGATGTGCTTTTTCTATTTCATCAAGTAATAGCACTGCATGTGGATTTTTATTAACAGCATCAGTTAATAGTCCACCATCATCAAATCCAACATATCCTGGAGGAGCACCAATCAATCGCGAAACCGTATGACGTTCCATATATTCAGACATGTCAAAACGAAGTAATTCTATTCCCAGGTTCTCAGCTAACTGGTTAGTAACCTCAGTTTTACCTACACCCGTAGGCCCGGCAAATACAAATGATCCAATTGGTTTTGAATCATCACGCAAGCCGGAGCGAGACATTTTCACTGCAGTTACTAACTGATCGATAGCCATATCCTGGCCAAAGACAACTCGCTTCAAATTGAGGTCTAGGTTTCTAAGTACTTCCATGTCAGTACTAGAGACTGTTTTAGGCGGTATACGTGCTATTTTAGCTACAATAGCTTCTACATCCCTAACCGTAATCTTCTTTTTACGGGTAGATTTAGGTTGAAGCTGTCTATTCGCTCCAGCCTCATCAATCACATCAATAGCCTTATCAGGAAGAAAACGATCAGTAATATATCGTTCCGCAAGTTTTACAGCTGACTCTAAAGCAGGAATTGTATAAGTCACACCATGGTGTTCTTCAAACCTTGATTTCAAACCCTTCAGTATCTTGATTGTTTCATTAATACTTGGTTCTTTAATATCAATTTTCTGGAAACGTCTTGATAGCGCTCTTTCTTTCTCAAAAATACTGTGGTATTCCTGATATGTAGTAGAACCGATACACTTAAGTTCGCCAGTAGCCAACATTGGCTTTAATAAATTAGATGCATCCATTGTGCCGCCAGATGTAGCGCCAGCTCCTATCATGATGTGTATTTCATCGATAAACAGGATTGCATGTTCTTCTTTCTTGATTTGATTAAGAACACCTTTTAAGCGCTTTTCAAAATCACCTCTGTATTTAGTGCCGGCAACTATAGCTCCCAAGTCTAAGGAATAGATAATAGCTTCCTCTAATACTTCAGGAACTTCTTTATCAACAATTCTCTTAGCTAGACCTTCAGCAATTGCCGTTTTTCCAACTCCTGATTCACCTACTAAAAGTGGGTTGTTTTTTCTACGGCGGCAGAGAACTTGTATAGTCCTTTCTACTTCTAGTTCACGACCAATTAGAGGGTCAATCTTTCCTTCAATAGCTTGTTGATTAAGATTAGTAGCAAACTTTTCTAGAGGGCTTTCTTCTGTTTCTTCAGGGTTCTGGTCAGCTTCTTGGTTTAAATCCGAGTCCTCTGATGAACTATTCGCTTCATCTAAACTAAAATCAGAAAGCATTGCTTCATCTTTGCGAATATCATGAGAAACATAGTTTACTAAATCTAGACGAGACATATCTTGTCGAGCTAAGTAATAAACAGCATGTGATTCTGGCTCACCAAAGATAGCAACTAAAATATTTTCTCCGCTAACTTCACCTTTACCTGTGGCTTGAACATGATAAACAGCTCTTTGAATTACACGCTGGAAACCTAAAGTAGGTTGCGTTTCACGCTTATCTTCCTCTGTAAGTAGGGGGGTGCTCTCTTCAATATAGCTTTCTAATTCTGTTTGTAAAATTGGTATATCTATACCGCAAGCCCTCAATGCTTTTCCAGCAGAGGGGTTGGTAGTCATTGACAATAATAGATGTTCCACTGTTACAAATTCATGGTGCTTATCTCTAGCATCCCTGAATAATTTATTAATAGAATATTCGACTTCAGTACTTAACATCTGTATCTCCTTGCATTAGCCCTTCTTACAACTTTACTTACTATACCAGTTATCACTAAGCTTGCTCCATGGTGCACAACAACGGATGTTCATGCTCTCTTGCAAACTCATTTACCATGACAACTTTAGTTTCAGCAATATCTTTAGAATAAACACCGCAGACACCTTTACCTTTAGTATGAACATTAAGCATGATACGAGTAGCTGCTTCTTCATCCAGGTTGAAAATCTGTCTTAATATTTCTACGACAAATTCCATTGGTGTAAAGTCATCATTTACTAGTATAACCATATATCGTTTAGGTTCGGCTACTTCTGGGCGGGATTCTTGCACCACCAAACCTGACTCATGGTCAATATCATCATCTGAATGGTTTACTATTGCATTCTTGGTGTTTTTATATTGATTGATTAACTGCTTAACTGACATTTTAAAATTCTCTTGTACTCTCTTGTTGTTCATAAATGATCATTAAGAATTTACATATGAGAAATCATATGATCACCAAACTCAGAACAACTAACTTCTGTCGCGTCATCCATTTGTGACGAGAAATCAAAAGTTACTTTTTTAGCTGCTATTGCCGCAGATAAAGCCTTAACTATTAAATCTGCTGCTTCTATCCATCCAATATGTCTAAGCATCATTTCAGCTGATAAAATAATAGAACCTGGGTTCGCTTTATTCAGACCAGCAATCGGTGGTGCGGTTCCATGCGTTGCTTCAAATAATGCAATCGTATCAGACATGTTTGCACCCGGTGCAATACCAATACCACCTACCTGTGCCGCTAATGCATCAGAGATATAGTCTCCATTTAAATTAAGCGTAGCAATAACGTCGTAATCTTCTGGATGTAGTAAAATATTTTGTAAAAATGCATCGGCGATGACATCTTTAACAATTATTTCATTCCCTGTCTTAGGGTTCTTGAATGAAAGCCATGGACCACCATTTAATTCAGTAGCGCCGAATTCATTTTTTGCTAATTCATATCCCCATTGCTTAAAGCCACCTTCGGTGAACTTCATGATATTGCCTTTATGAACCAGGGTCATACTTGCTTTGTCATTATCAATAGCATATTGCAAGGCTTTACGAACTAATCTTTCTGTACCTTCTTTAGAAACGGGTTTTATACCAATACCAGAAGTTTCAGGGAAACGGATTTTTGTTACACCCATTTCATTTTGTAGAAAGTCGATAACTTTTTTAACTTCTTCAGTACCACTTTCCCACTCAATGCCTGCATAAATATCTTCTGAGTTTTCTCTAAAAATTACCATGTCTGTTTTTTCAGGTTCACGAACAGGACTTGGAGTTCCATCATAATAACGTATTGGACGAAGGCAATTATATAAATCCAATTCTTGTCTAAGTGTTACATTAAGCGAACGAATTCCACCACCAACGGGTGTTGTAAGAGGACCTTTTAGAGAAACCACATAATCTTTAATTGCGTGCATAGTCTCATCAGGCATCCAGACATCAGCGCCATATACTTTAGTGGCTTTCTCGCCAGCAAAAATTTCCATCCACTGGATTTCTTTTGACCCGCCGTATGATTTTTCTACTGCAGCATTTATTACTTTCTTCATCACTGGGGTGATATCAATACCAATACCATCCCCTTCGATGTAAGGAATAATAGGCATATCCGGAACATTCAATGAGAAGTCGCTATTTGTGGTTATCTTTGTTCCTGACTCAGGTATTTTGATGTGTTGGTAATTCATGTAGGTTCAAAATTCTCCATATTTTATAAAAAGATAATGAGGCTATTGTAGCGTAATTCAAGTATTTGTTTTTGCCAAAATCTGTTAAATTACGCGCCAAATATTAAATTTATATTAAGAGATGATTCCTATGAAGTACCATGTATATGGCATTGGCAATGCACTAGTCGACAAAGAATTTGAAGTGAGTGATTCTTTTCTTACTCAGAATGGCATTGAGAAAGGTTTAATGACACTAATTGAAGAAGATCAATTAACCACTCTATTAGCTAACTTAAAAGAAAACTTTGGTCTTAAAAAAAGAGCTGGTGGTGGATCTGCTGCGAATACAATTGTTGCAATTAGTCAGCTAGGAGGTAAAACTTTTTATGCATGTAAAGTTGCCGATGATGAAACAGGCGATTTTTATATGAAAGATTTAGCGGTAGCTGGAGTTACTACTAAATTAGATCAGATAAAAGGTGATGGAATTACTGGTAAATGCTTAGTCATGGTCACTGATGATGCAGAAAGAACCATGAATACTTATCTAGGTATAACGTCAGATTTCTCTGTGGATGACTTACACATTGATGACCTAATTAATTCAGAATATTTATATATTGAAGGTTATCTCGTTACCTCTGATGTATCTCGTAATGCTGCAATAGAAGCACGTAATATCGCTAAGCAAAACAATGTAAAGACCGCATTCACTTTTTCTGATCCTGCAATGGTTACTTACTTTAAAGAAGGTGTCAGTGAAATTATTGGTGATGGTGTTGATGTTTTATTCTGTAATGAGGAAGAAGCATGTATTTATACCGATAAAGCGAATCTAGGTGATGCAATATCTGAATTACAAAATATAGCAGATAAAATTGTCGTTACCCTAGGAAGTAAGGGTGCAAAGATTATATCTGAAGATAAAACGGTTGATATCGAAGCCAGCAAAGTGACTGCAATAGATACCAATGGTGCTGGAGATATGTTTGCAGGCGCATTCATGTATGGACTAACACAAGGCATGAGTGATCAAGATGCTGGTATGCTGGCAAGTGAATCTGCAGCAAGAACGGTTGCTACATTTGGTGCAAGATTAGAAAAAGAAGTATTACAAAACGTTCTTGCTAAATATATTGATTAATTAAAGTATTCAACAAGGAATAGACTATTCAGAAGCTGATTTCACCATTAGCTTCTGAAATCTAGCTAAGGTTGTTTCAAATTCACCCATAACTTTATCTTTTTCAATAAGGTTTTCTGTAATTGCTTGTTGATATATTTTAAGGTTATCAAAGACGACATCAATTTGTTTTTCTAGTGCTTGCTTATGCTTAATGTCGACCATTTTTTCGTGCTTTTGTTCTAGTATCTCAAGCTTTAAAGACTGTTTTTTATGTCTACCTTTTAACAAATCAATGGTGACTTGAGCAAGTTGCAATTTGCTATCGTAAGCTTTAACTAATTCTTTTTCCGAACTGAAAACTGATAGCAATAAATTATCTTCAGCAGCTTGAAATTCTTTAACCTTATTTTCTTTATCCGTTTGTTTCTTTTTCATTGCACGTAAATCTGCAAGTTCTTTAATCTGTCTTTTTTTCTTGGCTGAGATAACTTTTTTCGTCTCAAAACCTTGTTTGCTGATTACAACATGACCTAATTGTGATTCAGAAGCAGGCACACTATAAGAATAATGCGTCTTACCATTATCATCTGTCCAGCGATAATAAGCAGCTTCTACGGGTAGGTATAAGCATAAAATCACTATTAGGTATTTTTGTTTAAACATTCTCATTATTATTTTTTTGAACGACAAGAATTTACTGAGTTAACTCTAAAAATCTATTTAAATCAGTTTTATAGTCAGCGTTTAATTTAGCAATTTGAGTTTCATTTTCTTCTAAAGCTTGCCTATATTGAACAATCGTTTTGTTAATATTTACAATTTTTCCGGCTAACGTATTTAGAGTATCTTTATGAGTTACCGTTGTTACTTTCTTTTCTAATTTTACAATTTTTTTGTTCAGTACATTATTTTGTGCTTGAAGTATTCTGGAGTTACCTTTTAACATTTTAATTTTGCTTTCAAAAGAATGTTTTATTTCATCTTGATTTTCATAAGTGGCAAGTAGGTAGTCATCTCTTCTGTATACAACATCCAGAGCTTCTTGTTTAATTCGTTGAATTGCTTGTTTTTTTGCCTTTTCATTAGCAGCAATCTCTTGCAACTCTTTTTCATTTTGAATTGAAGAAGGGTCTACTGTTTTAGTTACATCACCTGTCTTATTCAATTCTGAGTGAGATTTTTTAGATGCAGCTACGGGTACTTTATCTGAAAAATGCACATTACCTGCGTCATCAACCCAACGATACAAACCAGCCTGGGCAGATAATGCAATTAATAGAACAGAACCTAGCACAACAATCTTTTTCATCTTTTTACTACCTTTTACTTTCAATTCATTTATTTTAATTATATGAGCATACTTTATCATATCTGTTAATGAATAAGACAAGTACCCGACGAACGAAACATTCGCTTACCACTCAAGCTTCGCTATACTTAAGTATTTCTAAAATACACTTTTAATATCATGAAAACATACCAACAAGAATTCCTCGATTTTGCCATAGCCAATGAAGTCCTTAAGTTTGGCGAATTTACACTAAAATCTGGTCGCTTAAGTCCATATTTTTTTAATTTTGGCTTGTTTCAAACAGGTTCTTCTCTTGCAAAACTTGGAGATTATTATGCACAGGCTATCGTCGATTCGGGTGTTGAGTTTGATATGCTCTTTGGTCCCGCCTATAAAGGCATTCCATTGGTTGCGGTTGTAAGTGCAACGCTTTATGAAAAACATGGCATTGATCTTCCCTATGCTTATAACCGCAAAGAAGTAAAAGATCATGGAGAGGGTGGAGATATCGTTGGCTCACCATTAGTAGGTAAAGTTTTAATTGTTGATGATGTTATCAGTGCAGGAACTGCGTGCAGAGAAGCGGCTGATATTGTTCAAGCCCATAATGCAGAACTAGCAGGAATCTGTATCTCTTTAGACCGGCAAGAACGTGGCACAGGCGAATTATCTGCAGTACAGGAAGTCGAAGAAAGTTATGGTATAAAAGTAATCAAGATTATTGGTTTGGATAATGTTATCCAGCATATTCAAGAAACCGCTGAGGATCCCGCTTTACTTGATAAAATTAGCAATTATCGAATAAAATATGGTGTGGCGAGTTAATTTAGAAATAAGAAAATTGTTTATATGCTAACCCATTATTCTATGAATAACTCCTCTATTGAAAAGTCACCCCCCTACTTTAAGCGGTTTTTTTAATTTTGCGATTTTCTATAAAGAAGCGATACGGTCAACCGCTTTTTCCAGGTTTTCCATACTCGTCGCAAATGACAATCTTATATGCCCTTCTAGACCAAATGCACTTCCAGGAACGAGTGCAACTTCCTTCTCGCTCAATAAACGCTCAGATAATTCCGCAGAATTTGAAACGCCATCTAAACGTTCAATTAAACCACTAACGTCTGGAAAGCTATAAAACGTTCCATCTGACTCTAGGCACTCGATACCCTCTATTGCATTTAGAGACTTCACCACAAAATCATGGCGTTTTTTAAATGCAACAAGCATCGGATCAATACATTCCTGGCTGCTATTTAGTGCAACAACAGAAGCGTACTGAGAAATAGAAGTAGGATTAGAAGTACTCTGTCCCTGAATTTTCTTCATGCCTTTAATCAGCTCAGCAGGTCCAGCAGCATAACCGATTCTCCAGCCGGTCATAGCATAGGCTTTAGAAACTCCGTTGAGAACGATACAGCGATCGTATAACTCAGGAGTCGCATTCAAAATATTAGAAAACTTCGCATTGTTAAACAGAATATGTTCGTACATATCATCTGTTGCGACAATGATATTAGGGTATTTTAATAAAACTTTTCCCAAAGCGGCTAATTCGTCAAAAGAATAATTAACGCCGGTTGGATTTGAAGGACTATTAATTACAAAAAGACGTGTTTTATCAGTGATTGCACTTTCAAGTAACTCAGGCGTCAATTTAAAGTGATGTTTTTGATCTGCTTCTACAATCACTGGCTTACCACCAGCAAGTAACACCATATCTGGGTAAGAAACCCAGTAAGGTGCCGGGATTATTACTTCATCGCCATCATTTAATAAAGCCTGACAAAGATTATAAAAGCTCTGCTTGCCACCACAAGAAACGAGTATTTGATCAGCTACATATTCAAGCTGGTTATCTTGTTTAAATTTGTTAATAATGGCTGTTTTTAATTCAGGAATACCATCAACCGCGGTATAACCTGTCTTATTTTCATTAATCGCCGCAATACCCGCTGCTTTAATATGATCAGGTGTGGCAAAATCCGGCTCTCCAACACCAAGATTAATCACATCTCTCCCTTCTGCTTTCATCTTTTGAGCCAGTGCGCTCATTGCCAAAGTGGGGGAAGGTTTGACTCGCTGCACACGGTCGGATAATTGTATAGTCATGAAAAATATTCCGAATCAAGAATAGTTTGAAATATACTCTATCCTACACATGAGTAAACAAGAATCTGTATGCAAACGAAATTTAAATTAGAAACCCAATATGAGCCCGCTGGCGATCAGCCTACGGCAATAAAATCATTAGTCGAAGGGCTTAATGATGGATTGATGCATCAAACATTACTCGGTGTAACCGGCTCTGGTAAAACATTTACCATGGCTAATATCATTGCGCAAACGCAACGACCAACCATCATCATGGCGCATAATAAAACATTAGCCGCTCAATTATATGGAGAAATGAAGGAGTTCTTTCCCAATAATTCGGTAGAGTATTTCGTTTCATATTATGACTATTATCAACCAGAAGCCTATGTGCCAGCCTCTGATATCTATATTGAGAAAGATGCATCGATAAACGAACACATCGAACAAATGCGTCTTTCTGCAACTAAAGCTATGCTGGAAAGAAAAGACACTATCATCGTTGCCACAGTATCTGCTATTTACGGTTTAGGTGATCCAGAATCATACATGAAGATGATGTTACACCTTGATCGAGGAGATAAAATGGATCAGAGAGCAATTCTTCATCGTCTTACTGAAATACAGTACACCCGTAATGATCTAGAGCTCTCTCGTGGCACCTACCGCGTTCGTGGTGATGTGATTGATATCTACCCCGCTGACTCTGATATCGAAGCCGTCCGCATCGAATTGTTTGATGATGAAGTAGAAACGCTAAGTTACTTTGATCCATTAACCGGTGAAGTGTTACGCAAAGTGCCGAGACTGACTGTCTACCCAAAAAGCCACTATGTAACACCCAGAGAAATCATGCTGGCTGCGGTTGAAAAAATTAAAGTCGAATTAAAAGATCGACTAGAAGTTCTCTATGCCGCGAATAGATTAGTAGAAGCACAACGACTGAAAGAACGAACGCAATACGACATCGAAATGATTGTTGAAGTGGGTTATTGCTCTGGTATAGAAAACTACTCACGATATTTATCTGGCCGCCCGCCCGGTGCTCCACCACCCTGTTTATTGGACTATTTACCCGATGAAGCATTGGTCATTATCGATGAATCTCATGCTACCGTTCCACAAATCGGCGCAATGTATAAAGGTGATTTTTCACGTAAAACAAATCTGGTCGAATACGGTTTTAGATTACCTTCAGCATTAGATAATCGCCCTCTGCGCTTTGACGAATTTGAAAAGCTCGTACCACAAGTGATTCATGTATCTGCGACTCCCGGAAACTATGAACAAGAGCATAGTGACAATGTAGCAGAACAAG
>RCMY010006693.1_pt1 | contig 12582 bp, 14 predicted proteins | sample 2041341 | NCBI WGS metagenome assembly RCMY01 (sample SAMN09708234, study PRJNA481090) | Marine sediment metagenome, whole genome shotgun sequencing project. | reverse complement strand
TTTAGGTTTTCCATTATGGACTAAACGCTCATAAACGGCCTTAAGGGATGGGTTATATCGTATGGCTACGAGAGCAGGCATATATAATGATTTACGGAGTCGTTTGTGCCCAAGCTTAGACAATGATGATTTATTGATGCTGGTGCCTAATTGTATGATCTTTGGCGTCAATCCTGCATAACTGGCCAATTGCTTTGCGTTAGCAAAGAAATTGATGTCTCCAATATACGCCATAACACTCCATGCCGTACGTTCGCCCATGCCTTTAATGCTCGTAATAAATTCAATCAGTTGACTTAATTTCTCATTATTTTTAACATTGTCTGCAATAGTTTTTTTAAATCCAAATTATTTCATTTGCAATGCTTTTTTGTAACCGTTTGATCGAACATGTTGTGTGCTTGTTGGTGCTAGTTTCTAAGCGATTACTTTCTTGTGTTTTTGACTTTTCTAACCAACTGATCACAGCGTGTGACTAAGCGTTGTATTACTTCGTAGTCAGCATCTTTAAGTTGGTAGCAATTTTTTTTAAAATTGCTATTTAAAACGGTATGTCTACAATACCGAGCAATCAGCTTTGCATCAGCCTTGTCTGTTTTGTTACGATTTAATTCCATCTTAAAAAAAGCATGTGTGATGATGGTATTAACCACCAGGACATTTCTCTTTTGTTGCGATAAATATTGTGCGAGATCAAAACTATAAATCCCTGTGGCCTCAAGACAAGCAAATACCTCCCCATCACTTTTATTCATCCAGAGTTCAAAATCAGTAAACCCCTTAGGGTTGTTAGAAAATTGTTTATGAACATAGCGCTTATTGATGAAATAAGCTGCATCAAAGGTGAGTTTAGAAATATCAATACCAATAAAAATCATCGTAATATCCTCAGTTAAGCGTAAATTAAAGATTGGATAAAATAACGTCATGTCATTCTTGTAACTATTCGTGCTCTAGCGTGGTGGCGGGCACAAGATACTGTTCGCATTTAAAGGCGTTATTAAAGAGGGGTAGGCATTATTCTGCCCTGCGATCTTTATAATAAGCACCCCGCCGCAAGCAGCGGGGTATTAACTACGCTCTTCAATCTGAAGGTTCTCAACCAGCTTTCGCCCCAAGGGACCGGGAATTAAACCCAGAAGAGATTAAAAGCGGACAAATCTATTTGTTACTAACAGCTCTATTTCCTGTTTATCGTTGGCGCGTTGACTGATATGCTGGCCCACAATGATTTGCAGGTCCGCACCCACGCTGATGTGGGCATTATGGGCGTCTCTAAAAATTCGGATTTCTAAGCAAGACAAGGCAGGAACAAAAAATAATGACGCAGCATGCAACTGATATGCAAGGAAATATTTTTTGTGAGTAACGCAACATTGTGGCGAAATATGGATTTTTAGAGGCGCCCTTATAAGAGTAGTCGAATTGGCCTTTCTTGCCCATGATGCGGGCTTCGTTATCGGCAAAACTGATTGTTTGCTATCCCCAAGGTTTTCCAGGGCTGCACTTCGCGTTGCTCGAGGGCATGTTTGGCCGCTTTGATTTTAGCCTGCCGGGATTGCTTGAATTTCAGGTCTTCCGGAATCTCATAGCCGGTTTTTTCTTTGCAGGCCTTATCTTCCCCCTGGTCGCAACAGAAATAAAATTATTTTACGACTTTTATGTCTTGCTTGGTGATTAGCGGTGATCTGGTTACGTCCTCAATTCGCGTACTAACTCAATATAGACTAACACTGCTAGGTTGCTGGCTATAAATCTTGGTATCCGCTGAGTACCTTAAGATGCGCTGTTACGCAACGCCCGAGCACATTCAGTTCATAACCGCCTTCTAGCACCGACACGATACGACCACAGGCATATTTATCAGCCATTACTTTTATTTGCTGTGTGACCCAGACGTAATCTTCATCACATAATTGTAATTGTGCCATCTCATCATCCTGATGTGCATCAAAACCAGCAGATACAAAGATCATCTCAGGCTGGAAACCTTCAAGGGCAGGCACCCAGTGATCAGTTACTGCTTTACGAAAAACGCTGCTGTCAGCTCCTGGCGACAGGGGTGTATTGATAATATGCGAGCTGCTGCTATCAGCACCACAATTGGGATAGAATGGGTGTTGAAACGTTGAGCAGAGCATGACATGTGTATTATTACGGAAAATTTCCTCGCTACCATTGCCGTGGTGTACATCAAAATCAACGATTGCAACACGGCGCAAGTGATATTGATCAATAGCATGTGCAACACCGACTGCAACATTGTTAAACAAACAAAACCCCATGGAGCGAGCTGATTCGGCATGGTGACCGGGTGGGCGAATAGCACAGAAGGCATTTTTCACTTTATTTTCCAGTACCAATTCAGTTGCTAACACTACAGCTCCTGCTGCACGCAATGCTGCATTCAGCGTAAACGAATTCATCGCTGTATCAGGATCAAGGTAAATCAACCCCTTTTCAGGGGAGGCAAGTTGTACGCTTTTAATGTAATCTCGTGTATGTACGCGCGCCAGTTGTTCAATGCTGGCAAGCGGTGCATCATGACGTTGTAGTTGCGGTAGTAATCCCGAAATCAGCAATTGATTCTCAATTGCCACTAGTCGCTGCGGACTTTCAGGATGAAACGACCCCATGTCATGTTTGAGACAATCAGGGTGGCTGATATACGCAGTTTGTAATTTATCTACCAAGGGCATGAATTGCTACCAGTAATCATATTGCATAAATAAATAAAAAAACGGATGGTTTTTTATTTAATCCTTTCTAATTCAGTTGGATAATCTGCATAAAGGAACAGAGTTGCCTGTGACAAACTTTACCTAAGAATCGTTTAAATTACTAGTAGTAAAAAAACAGATGATGAAGACGAATTCAAGGTGGAGAGATCTTTTCTAGTGGTTCATAATGGCCTTCTCAGGGTCAACACAGTCAAATTCAAAATATATTCTTAAGATCAAGATTATTCCAGCAAATCATCATGGCGATTTGTTTAAAGTAGCGCTTTCATACTTGTCTCAGCCTTGGGAATATTGCAAATAACATGGGTTTTTCAGTTTAAAGCTTTCTGATTACCTCAATGATGGCAGGATCGTCTTTGCTTATTTGTGACGTAAATCCAAGATTTTTAGTCAGCCTGAGCATAGCGAAATTACTCGCCAATACTTCACCTTCCATCGCTTTAAATCCTTTTGTCTTTGCCGCCTCCATCAAGTAAGTTAGGAGTCGTGATCCGATACCTTTTTGTTGCCACTCATCGGAGATTACCAAGGCGAATTCGCAACTTTCGCCATCAGGCATTATCATATAGCGCGCTACGCCAATTTCAATCTCACGACCCTTTTCGCTTATAACAGCAATCAATGCCAGCTCACGATCATAATCGATTTGGGTGAACCTGACGAGCATTTGCGGGGTAAGTTCTTGCAGGCCTTGCATGAAACGAAAATATTTCGACTGCTCCGAAAGGTTTTGTACAAAGGCTTGTTCTATTTTTGCATCTTCCGGACGTATGGGACGGGCGGTGATGTCTGTGCCATCGGCCAGTTGCCAGTGGCTCCGCAAGTGAGAAGGATAGGGATGGATGGCCATGTGCTCATAGGGTCTCAGCATCGGTGCTTGCACGTCGACGACCACGCGAACATCCAATGCAACTACGCCTTTTTCATCTGCGTTGAGCGGATTGATATCCAATTCACGGATCCGCGGCAGTTCGCATACCATTTCTGAAAGACGTCGCAAGACCTGCTGCACGGCAGGAACATTTATGGCAGGTAGGTTGCGAAATTTTCCCAGCAGTTTTGATACGTGGGTCTGGTTAATCAAGTCGGAGATAATGAAGTCATTAAGCGGAGGGATGGCCACCGCATGATCCCGCAATATTTCGACCATCGTACCACCTGCGCCAAAGCTAATGATCGGGCCGAACACGGGGTCACGAATCACCCCGACCAGGAGTTCCCGTCCATGTGGATTGTTATACATCCGCTCTACCGTAACACCTTCTATCTTTGCGCTGGGAAGCAAAGCCTGGACGCTGGCGACCAGTTCGTTATAAGTGCCGCGTACCGCCTGGGCATTGACGATATTTAATCGCACCCCGTTGACATCGGACTTGTGGCTGATATCTGGTGAATTGATTTTCATTGCAATCGGAAACCCGAGAGATTCCGCTGCAACCAGGGCCTCATTGCCGGATCGTGCCGTAACTGCAGGCATGACAGTTATGCCGAAAGCGGTCAACAATGCCCTGGCCTCCAGGCTGCTGAGCGTAGTGCGCCGTTCCGCAAGGGCGCCGTCAATGATCATGCGTGCACCGTTGATATCAGGCTCACTGCTTCGCGCCAGCGGCCCCGGTACTTGCATGAGCAATTGTTGGTTACGGTGATAGCTTGCCAGATAGGCAAACGCTTCAACGGAGGCATCAGGATTTGGAAAGACCGGTATTTTATGTTTTGTAAGCAGCTCCCGAGCAGTTTCTACCTGTAGTTCACCCATCCAGCAGGCCAGCACGGGTTTGCCTGCGTCAACACAAGCGTCAATGACCGCCTTAGCAGCCTGTAGTGGTTCCGTCATCGCTTGCGGCGAGAGTATCACCAGTACTCCGTCCACATTGGTATCGCGCAAACAGGCTTCGACCGCAATGCGATAACGCTCATGTGTAGCGTCACCGAGAATATCTATCGGATTGCCATGCGACCAATGTGGTGGCATGGTATTGTTTAACTGTTGTATGCTTGATTCAGTAAGTTGAGTGATCTCCACACCCAAATCAATTGCCCGGTCGGTAGCCATGATACCCGGACCACCGCCATTGGTAACGATGGCGAGACGATTGCCATGCACGCGGTGTGTTGTAGCAAGCAATTGGGCGGCAGAAAACAGTTGCTCGATAGTCATGACGCGCACAACACCGGCGCGCCGTAACGCCGCGTCAAAAACATCATCGGCCCCAACCATGGCGCCGGTATGAGATAGGGCGGCATGCGCACTTTCATGATGACGGCCAACCTTGAGCACGATAACCGGCTTCATGCGCGCGGCGATGCGCAACCCGCTCATGAAACTGCGTGCATCACGAATGCCTTCAATGTAAAGCAGGATACTCTCGGTATTGGGATCGAGTGCGAGATAATCCAGCACGTCGCCAAAGTCGATATCGAGTGCATTGCCTAACGATACCATGGCAGAAAATCCTACATTGCGGGTCGCGGCCCAGTCGAGGATGGCAGTGCACAGTGCTCCCGATTGTGATACCAATGCGAGGTTACCGGTTTGCGCGTTGTTTTTGCTGAATGTGGCGTTTAAATTATTGGCGGGACGTATTAGGCCAAGACAATTCGGCCCCAGGATACGAATACCGTAGCGGCGGGCCTCCGCCAACACGGCCTTTCGATATACCCCAGCCTCACCTTGTGTACCCTCGAAACCAGCGGAGAGGATAATGGCAGCACGTACGCCATGTTCGCCACATTCATGGATGATTTCGGATACGGTTGCCGCCGGTGTGGCGATTACCGCCAAGTCAACAGGCTTATCAATCGCGCGAATGGAAGAGTAGCATGTCTTATGATCCAATTTCTCGTATTTTGGATTGACAGGATATACCGGACCGGTAAAGCCGCCCTCGATGATATTCTGAAATAACCGGGTTCCCACCGATTCAGGCTGGATGCTGGCACCGAACACTGCAATGGCGCGGGGTGCGAACAAGTAATCCAAGTAATGTTGTCCCATGTTCTTTATTCAATTCCTTGCATAATCTTAAAAGATCAATTGGTCGTGAAAGTATAGCTCAGTATATTCGCTTCAATGTGCTTTCAAAAGCCTTGGCTTCTCTCAAAGGCTAAACTTGATAATAATTTATTTGTTCCCTACAATACTTTAGAATGCTTTTGTAAAAAGTGATCTTGCGGGTGGTAATAGACGCACATTGGAAGTTTTGGCCGCCCGCGCCGAGTATCACCACCACGAACTGGAAGGAGCGCAACTCATTTTGGCGGGTAACATCGTTACCACCGCTGTCACCCAAGCCAGGTTTGTGGCACAAATCCAGTCTAAGAAGGTCATTCTTCGCGCCCAAGATGAACAATTGCACATTACCCGAGAGCGGGTGCGCCTTGGCCAGGACTCACCGGATGAAGTGCTGGCACTCCAAACCCAAGTTGAGCAGACGCGCGCAGGGCTTCCTTTGTTGCGCAAAGAGCGCCAGCAGAATGAACATCTGCTGGCCACGCTCACAGGCCGTGCGCCTGTACATGGAAGCTTACCCGCCTTCACCTTGGAAGAATTCACTCTTCCGTCCGATTTGCCGTTGGCGGTGCCTTCCGAGTTGGTGCGCCGTCGTCCCGACATCCGTGGCGCAGAAGCCCTGTTACACGCTGCTAACGCAGAATATGGCAGCGCAATCGCCAGGCTGTATCCACAGCTCAATCTGAACGCCAGTTTTGCTTCGCAGACCTTGGTTGCAGGTGCATTGTTTGGCCCTGGCTCGGCAATATGGAACGTTCTCGGACAACTCACTCAGCCACTCTTTAATCCCGCCCTGCCTGCCGAAAAGCGCGCGGCATTGGCCGCGTTCGATGCGGCAGCGGCGAATTATCAAAGTGTCGTACTCGAACCCCTACGCAATGTGGTCGATGTCCTACGGGCACTGGAGAACGATGCTCAGGCATTGGCAGCACTGGCTGCAGCCGATGCTGCGACTCAGAGTTTTCTGCAATCCGTGCAGAGACAATATGCACTGGGCGCGGCCAGTTACGTTCAACAACTTATCGCACAACAAGCAGCGCAACAGACCAGAATCAACTTGATCGCGGCTCAAGCGCAGCGTCTCGTTGATAGTACAGCTCTGTATCAAGCTATGGGCGGAGGTGTCGATTAAGGCTGTACAAGTTGTACATGCGCATAGCGGATATCCTTCAATCTCATAAAAAACACTTTGTCTTGATTTCCGAAGAGTGGCTGACTATTTTAATGGTGCATATGGTTATGTTTATGTCCTGGTAAAGCATGCCGAGCGTGGTCGCTTAGCTGGGCGTCAAACCATTGATGGATGGCTTTGATGAATTGTGGCAGTTTGGTGGAGTAAATGATCTGCGCACCATCAGAAAGCCGCGTGTATTCAATCTTGATCTGACCAGGATTGGCAGCTTTCAATTCAGCCAATCCTGGCATGTCTTCCCCGTGAATATGGGCTGGTTTGGAGAAATCAACTTGCTCGAATTCCTCAGAAATTTCCGACAAATGATCGCGTATCAATTGGATTTGCGCAGCATCAGATTTGTCTTTAGCGATAACCTGTTGGATCCCGCCATTAGCTGTTTTGGAAAAAATATGTGTGGTTTTCTCCAGATCAAATGGCATGACATGCGTTCCGCGCTCAGTGACTTCATCAAGCCGCTTTTCATCTGTTGGTTCAGCAGCATGAGTAGTTGTCACTACAAATAAAACAAGTGACAAGGACAGGGCAAATGAATTCACGTTCTTCTCCTTTTTGAGGGATATAATTCCAAGTCCATAGATTTATTCTTGTAGACGATAAATATATTCCGTCAGCGCAAGAATACGGCTACGAGCGGCCGATTCGCTATCATGCGGAGGATAATTCTTGAAATAAACTGAACTTTGATTGTTAAAAGCATTCCCCCAAATTGGCATTCTACGTGTTCCATGAGCCTTGACTTCCTGCCGTCCATCGATGATCTGGTAAACTCGATCAAAAGGGAATACACCTTTATTGTTCTTGGCAAGCACCGTCAGGTTAGGCATGGGTTTTGCTAACAATTCTTTTAGGAAGCCGTCATCACCCTGCCCTGTAAGGCCATGACAAACAGCACAAGCCGTTTCATATTCCATTTTGCCAATATCTAATTTATCCTCTGCAAGTGCAATTGTAGACAAGCTAATGAACATGACGCCTATATGTAATACTGCAATGGCTCGGAACGTCATTAATATTTTCATGTTACCTCCATAGATAATGCACATGAATGTGCAAACTGCACATTCAGACTAGTACTCCTATTACTGCCAAGGTAAAAGTGCCGGAAAACACTTCATTGCATCATTGTTGTTGATCTTTACCCGTTAAGGAACCCAGAAATGCTTTGATGTCTCTAACCATGCCATGGCCGACGTGATCTCGACCCAGTTGATGTTTTGCCATTAATTGAATCGCTTCATCTAATGTCTCCACTGAGCCATCATGAAAATAGGGCGCCGTTTTAGTAATATTTCTAAGGCTGGGAACTTTAAATACTTTCTTATCACTCTCAAGGCCAGTTACCTCATAGCGACCCATGTCTTCTGTTTCATAGGATTCAACAAGCCCAATTTTTTTGTAGGAATTACCACCAATGGCAACACCATTGTGGCAATTGGTGCAGCCCATACGCATGAATTTTTTCAGACCTTTTTTCTCGCTTTTATTCAGGGCGTCTTCATCGCCATTGAGAAAATCATCGAAGCGTGACGGAGTTAATAGCGTACGCTCAAAAGCGCCAATTGCCACACCAATATTGTTGTAATTAAACGGATGCTTTGATTCACTAAACGCTTCAGCAAAAAGAGCTTGGTATTCATCAATCGCTTGTACTTTTTGAACAACTGCGCCTTTATTTGGCATGCCCATTTCAACAGGATTTAAAATTGGACCCAAGGCCTGCTCTTCTACATCACTGGCACGTCCATCCCAAAATTGGGCAATGTGAAGTGCTGCATTCATGGTGGTGGGGGAATTTCTACCGCCACGTTTACCTTCATGGCCTGGTGACGTTGGTTCATTATCTACACCATAATTATTGAGCCCATGACAAGAGTTACAGGAAATCTTGTCATTTACTGAGAGCCTTGGATCTAGATAAAGCTTCTTTCCCAATTTGATCAAAGCGGCATTCTCTTGCACATCAATAATGGATTCGGGTAATGGTTCAAAGAATTGTTTGAGACTGGTCTTGTCAAGCTTGGGGCCATGTCCATGACCGCTGCCACCTTCGTGACCGTGACTACCACCGTCATGTTCGTCGCCTTCATCTCCATGACTGTCGCCATGCTTACCACCTTCCTGTCCGTGATCGCCGCCACCATGCTCACCTCCATACCCATGACTGTCGCCATTTTCACCATCTTCGTGACCATGCTCGTCGCCTTGCATCATGCCACCTTTATGTTTGTGGCCGTCACCATGTTTACCGTCTTCTTGCTCATGACTCTCCTGGTATTTAGAACCACTTTGGTTCTTATTACCATCTTGAGCATAAGCCTGGGCACTTAAAATTAGTGCGAGTAATAAAATAAGTTTCATGTTATCTCCATAATTTATCGAAGCGGCGAACGGTAAAATAAACAATCTACAGCAGTACGATCTTTAGACTTGTTTTCCCCACTAGGTAATTTACCAAGAAATAGCAGATGATGAAATAGGTGCAGGCACGTACGTGCTGGCCCTTACATTCCAGTTTCTTACAATACATACCTGTAAATACTACAACTAAAATATTCCTCCTTGAATAATTCACTAAAAACTTTACTTTATGGGCATTATTTGATGTGGTAGCAGATGTCATGCTGCTGCTCGGCATAACCAACCGACAATATGCCGGATGTGCTTTTAGGTGCAGGTATCGGTAGTGTAGCAGCGGGCCACCCAGTGGTGAGCTATGTGCTCGGCGGCGAACTACTGGGTGCAGGCGTAAGCCTGCTTGCCGTGACCGCCTTAATTGTCAGTTGGGTGACAGTGGTTGTGGTGCAACTGCCTGCGGAATCGCTGCTGTTGGGTAAACACTTTGCCATATACCGCAACCTTATCAGTTTCGCGTCTGCAATTGTTGTGGCGTTTTTGGTGGTGTTTTCCTTGCGGCTGATTGGGTGATTTTATATGAGCCAAAAAAACACAGAGAGTACAGGAGGTAGACGCTGGAAAGGCGGATGGCTGTTCCTCGTAGTGGTGATGTTGATGTATGGAATCAGTGCCGCGATCGATTCAGATCTGACGCAGAAAGCCGTGGATTCGTTCATCCAAATGTTCGATAATATCGTCCCTGCGCTGGTGCTCGTATTTGTTCTAATGTTCATAACCGATCTGTTTCTCAACCCTAAAAGGGTTGAGAAATACCTTGGTAAACAATCCGGCCTGAAGGGATGGTTCATTGCCATCGGCATTGGGATTTTGTCCGCTGGTCCCATCTACGCCTGGTACGCTATACTGGCTGATCTTAAGCATCGAGGTATGAAAAAATCCTTGATGGCTACTTTTCTCTACAGTAGAGCGGTCAAACTACCCCTGTTGCCACTCATGATCCACTATTTTGGAATTGGCTATACACTATTGCTTTACTTGTACTTGATTGGTTTTGCTGTTGTAAGTGGCATAGTCATACAAAGACTGGAGGATAAAGGCTTCATGTCTGACTAATTAATGGCGCCGGTTTCGGTTACCATGGAAACAAACCTCTTTTTTATCAAACACGGACGAAGGAGTTGGCAAATGAAGATCGCAATCGCTGCAACATCATCAGAAATAGATGCCCTAGTCGAAATACTTGGTGCCCGTGCGCCTTATTATCTGCTATTCAACGAAAGGGGGAGTTACTAGAAACATTGGTCAACCCCTTATTAAGGGTTGACAGAGGGGTAGCACCCCAGATGGTATCATTTCTTGCTGATAAAGAGGTGACGCTGCTGGCAGCGGGCGAGTTTGGCATCAGGTTTGCTTCCGAACTCGAACAAAGGGGCATTAAATATATCCAGAAGTCAGGACTCGTTTCTGATGTTATCAGAGAGCTTGCACTTGAGTTGTTTGCCGTTCAGGCTGCTCGCTGATACCCTAACGTCGATTAACGGTATTAGCATGAGCGCGTAAAGAGAAGGTTGATGCTAATTTCTCTGAATACGGAAAGATAGCACAGTGAATAACGCTTTGAATAAAGTAAATACATATTAATAGCATTATAAATATGCAGGAAGGAGTGGGTAAGAATGTCAAACGAACAAGAGCAAGTCGAAATTTATATTCAGGAAGAATTGAACGTATCACAACGATCGTGGCTTGTGGCAAAACTCGAACATGAAAGAGGGATTATCAGTGCTTGGTTTGTGGGCGGGGATCACCATCGTCTCACTGTCCACTACGAAAGAAACTATTTCAGTCATGTGACATTATTGGACACCATAAAAAGACAGGGTTTTCACGGTAAGATTGTTGACATCTGAGAATGCACAATTAATACGATATCCTGTTATTTCTATGGAGAAATGAGACCAAATGATTGGAAGCGGAAATAAAATTGATCTTAAGCAGGCGCAACTCGATCCCGGATTAGTATTCTCTAGTCCCGAACAACTGCGTGATCACCACGCATTGACCAGAGAATAGAAGATCGAGATATTGCGCCGCTGGGCGTATGACGCCAACGAGCTTGCTGTTGCCGAGGAAGAAGGTATGGTAGGTGGCGAACGCTCACAGCTAGTACAGATTCTTTTTGCACTTGATTCTCTGACCGGTGGTTACGATGTGGAACACAGACCACCCACGAAGCAGGGATGAGTGTAAATAGTTTCGGGCCGAGTATTCATAATCAAGCAGCAGACGTCCGAATATAGCAGCTGCTCACCATAAGGCAAAAGAAGGGACAAGCATAGAGAAGATAATTTGAATATCCAGTTCATGTCTGCGTTCTCCTGGCAAGATTTATTTATAAATGACAGTTGATATTACCTTTAACCTGCAACAACGAGTGGCTATTAGCACCTCAATTTGCTAGCTTATGCTGATATTATTTGGAGGGCACCTCTAAAAATCACCAAAATCACCTATTTTACAAGAAAATTATCTGTAACTATCTGATTAATCAAGGTCGTCATTGCCGGAAATTGAATTTTTAGAGGTGCCCTGGAGTTGGAGCAATTGCGTTTTTTGTTTAGGATAATAAAATTATGACGGAATTAAATAAAATAGAATTAGATGCATTGTACGAAGCGCTTGATGATGAGTACCAATCATGGACCACTTATGACCAGGTCATCAGTGACTTTGGGGAGGTTCGCCCCTTTATTAATATTCGAGACGCCGAAGCACGACACATCCAAGCACTGTGCTCACTTTTTATTTCCTACGAGATAGCAGTACCTAAGAGCACTTGGCCGGGTCGAGTTACGCAGTATAAAACTATTCATGAAGCATGTGAGGCCGGTGTCGCTGCAGAAATTGAGAACGGCCAGATGTATGAGCGTTTGTTAAAAAGTACTGATAAAATAGACATTCTCACTGTATTTCGTAATTTGCAGGATGCTTCTCAGCAACGACACCTGGGAGCCTTTCAACGCTGCGTCGAGCGACAATAAGAAATGAAAGCAATATAAGTTTGAATGCACGTAGTAGACTCACCAATCATATGAGCTTGCCATTCATGAATATTTTTATTAGTAATACGGTGCTAGGAGGCTGTCCGAGAATAGGATCGTAGCGAGGAGAAGCCATTTTGAGGCAGATTTCTTGATCATTTGAGGCGAATAGTTGTTCTATTTAACGAAAATGACCGGGAAATATGACCAAAATAGCTTTTCCGTAGTAGATCATTCTAT
>RCMY010004177.1_pt1 | contig 12582 bp, 9 predicted proteins | sample 2041341 | NCBI WGS metagenome assembly RCMY01 (sample SAMN09708234, study PRJNA481090) | Marine sediment metagenome, whole genome shotgun sequencing project. | reverse complement strand
GGTGCTCACTAATGTTGCAAGTTAGCCTTTATCGTTATAACCCTGATACTGATCAGGAGCCTACCATGCAAGACCTTGAAATCGATACCGGTGGTAAAGATGTCATGGTACTTGACGTGCTGGAACAGCTCAAAGCGCAGGATCCAACCATTACTTACCGGCGCTCTTGCCGAGAAGGGGTGTGCGGGTCGGACGGCGTGAATATGAACGGCAAGAACGGGCTGGCCTGTATTACGCCGCTGTCTGAAACGGTTAAAAACAACAAGCTGGTAGTACGGCCGTTGCCGGGCCTGCCGGTGGTGCGCGATCTTGTCGTTGATTTGAGCATGTTTTACAACCAATACGAGAAAATCAAACCCTATTTGATTAATGACACGGCACCGCCGGCGATTGAACGCTATCAGTCACCGGAAGACCGCGACAAGCTCGACGGACTGTACGAGTGCATCCTTTGTGCCTGCTGTTCTACCAGCTGCCCGTCGTTCTGGTGGAACCCCGACCGTTTCATTGGCCCCGCCGGATTGCTGCAAGCCTACCGCTTTTTGGCTGACACGCGTGACACGGCAACCGAGGAAAGGTTGGCCGAGCTGGACGACCCCTTCAGCGTATTCCGCTGCCACAGCATTCAAAACTGTGTGGCGGTTTGCCCCAAGGGTTTGAATCCGACGCGCGCAATCGGTCATATTCGCAATATGTTATTACAACGCGCTACTTAGTTTGTTGGCTGGTCAGCAGTTGGCTGGTAGGCTTTCGACCTTAGTAGGGTGCGCACGGCGCACCCTGTTTGTTAATATAGTTGGCACGTTGTAGATTTATTTAGTTAAGGTGCGCCTGACGCACCGTACTAGTGGATTTTCTCGCACGGCTGTGAAACTTTTCAACAATGATCCGCTATTGTTAAATTAAGGTGGAGTAAATGCCCGAAGGCTCGATGCAAGACAGGTGGCGCAGTTCGCATATCTCGGGCGGCAACGCCGTGTATGTCGAGCAGCTATACGAAGCCTTTTTAACAGACCCCAATGCTGTGCCGGCCGAATGGCGCAGTTACTTCGAGCGCCTGCCGCGTGTTAACGGCGCCGAGCACGATGTGCCACACTCGACTGTGCGCGAGTACTTCGAACTGCTGGCCAAGCAGCGATCGCGCGGCGTCAAACCGGAACCCAGCGAGCATCTGCTAAGCACAGAGTATGAACGCAAGCAGGTTCGTGTGGTGCAGTTAATCAGCGCTTACCGCCAGCGCGGCCATCAGCGGGCTAACCTTGATCCCTTGGGTTTGTGGCAGCGCGAGTCAGTCCCTGATCTCGATCTCAACTACCATCAATTATCGACCGCCGATCTCGATACCGTGTTTCAAACGGGTAGTCTTTATATTGGCAAAGACGAGGCGACGCTGCGCGAAATTCTGGACGCAGTGGAAAAAACCTACTGCAACACAGTGGGCGCAGAGTTTATGCACATCGTCGCTACCGATGAGCGGCATTGGATTCAACGGCGTATGGACCGTGTGCGGTCTGCGCCGGACTACACGGTTGCAGACAAAGAGCATCTGTTAGAGCGTTTGACCGCAGCTGAGGGGCTGGAAAAATACCTGGGCTCGAAATACCCGGGTACCAAACGCTTCGGTTTGGAAGGTGGCGAAAGTCTGATTCCGATGATGGATGAGCTCATTCAGCGCGCCGGCACTTATGACGCAAAAGAGATCGTCATTGGCATGGCGCATCGCGGTCGCTTGAACGTGCTGGTCAATATCCTCGGTAAAAACCCGGCTGAACTGTTTGAAGAGTTCGAAGGCAAAGTAATGGTAGAAACCTCCGGTGACGTGAAGTATCACCAAGGGTTTTCCTCCAATGTGATGACCGAAACCGGCGAGGTGCATCTGGCGCTGGCGTTCAACCCTTCGCATCTCGCGATTGTGAGCCCGGTGGTCGAGGGTTCGGTACGCGCCCGTCAGGATCGTCGCAACAACGTGACGCGTGACCATGTCATTCCGATCATATTGCACGGCGACGCGGCGTTTGCCGGCCAGGGTGTGATCATGGAAACCCTGCAGATGTCACAAACGCGCGCCTACACCACCGGTGGCACTATCCATATTGTGATCAACAATCAGGTGGGCTTCACCACAAGCCTGCAGGAAGATGCGCGCTCAACCGAATACTGTACCGATGTGGCGAAAATGGTACAGGCACCGATTTTCCACGTGAATGGTGATGACCCCGAAGCAGTATTATTTGTTACCCGCATGGCGATGGATTTCCGGCAGGAATTCGACAAAGACGTCGTGATTGATCTGCTATGCTATCGTCGCCGTGGTCATAACGAGGCGGATGAGCCCGCTGCCACGCAGCCGTTAATGTATAAAAAAATACGCGAGCACGCGACCACGCGCGAGCTGTATGCGAAGAAGCTTGAGCAAGAACAAGTGATCGACAGTGCATTTGCTCAACAGATGGCAGACGACTATCGACAGGCGCTGGACAATGGCGAACATGTCGTCAAAAGCCTGGTGCACGAACCCAATAGTGAACTGTTCGTTGATTGGGGGCCATATCTCGGCCACCAATGGACTGCCGAAGGCGATACCACAGTAGAGTTAAAAGCTCTGCAGCAGCTTGGTCGGCGCATTAACGAAATTCCTGATGGTTTCGTACTTCAGCGTCAGGTACAAAAAATAATCGAAGACCGACGCAAGATGGCGGCCGGCACACTGCCGATAAACTGGGGTATGGGCGAAATGCTCGCCTATGCCAGCCTGTTAGACGAAGACTTCCAGATTCGTCTTACCGGTCAGGACGTTGGCCGCGGCACATTCTCACATCGCCACGCCGTGCTGCATAGTCAGAAGGATGGCAGCCGCTACGTTCCGTTGCAGCACCTGAGCGAGACGCAACCTGAATACGCGATCTACGACTCATTATTGTCTGAAGAGGCCGTACTGGCATTTGAGTATGGCTATGCCACCACTACCCCTCAGGGTTTAGTTATATGGGAAGCGCAGTTCGGCGATTTTGCCAATGGCGCACAGGTGGTAATCGACCAGTTTATTACCAGTGGTGAGCATAAATGGCAGCGCCTTTGTGGCCTGGTCATGTTATTGCCGCATGGCTATGAGGGGCAGGGACCGGAGCACTCGTCGGCACGCCCCGAACGCTTTTTGCAAATGTGCGCGGAGCATAATATTCAGGTGTGCGTGCCAACGACCCCGGCGCAAATTTTCCATATGCTGCGGCGCCAGGCTATTCGGCCGCTGCGCCGGCCGTTAATCGTGATGACGCCTAAGAGTTTATTGCGGCATAAGAGCGCGATCTCCAGCTTGGAAGAACTTGCAGACGGTCAGTTTCAAAATGTGATCGGTGAGAACGATCCCGCCATTGAAGCGGACAACGTGACTCGCGCGGTATTGTGTAGCGGCAAGGTATACTACGATCTGGCGGCGGCGCGTACCGAGCAAAAGCTGAACCATGTGGCGATTGTGCGGCTGGAGCAGTTGTATCCGTTTCCGGAAAACGAACTGGAGAGCGCGTTGGCAACATTTGTCAATTTAAAAGAGATGGTTTGGTGTCAGGAAGAGCCAATGAACCAGGGTGCCTGGTATTCAAGTCAGCATCATATGCGACGCGTTATGCAGAAGCAGATAGGTATGATGGACCTGGGTTTTGCCGGGCGTGAAGCGTCTGCGGCACCGGCATCGGGCTATATGTCTCGACACTTGCAGGAACAGGAGCAGCTTGTGACTGCCGCGCTGCTTGGCGATGGCGCGCGGGCTTAGCGTTTGAACAACAGCAAAACTTTTTTAAAGGAAAAATAATGTCTATCGAAATTAAGGCACCAGCATTTCCCGAATCTGTTGCCGATGGAACTGTCGCGACCTGGTATAAAAAAGTCGGTGAACCGGTACAGCGCGACGAAGTGATTGTCGATATAGAAACAGACAAGGTCGTGCTGGAGGTCAACGCGCCAGCAGACGGTAGTCTGCAGGAGATATTAAAAGACGAAGGCGATGTTGTTCTTAGCAACGAAGTGCTTGCCAAGTTTGCCGAAGGTGAAGCGACCGCAGCGGAGGAAAAGAGCTCACCCGCTGCAGAGGATAAAAGCCAATCAAGTGCGCAGGAGGAGGACGCTCAAGAACAGCTCCTCAGTCCGGCGGCGCGCAAAATAATTGAAGAGCAAGGCCTTGATGCCGCTCAAATAAAAGGCACCGGCAAAGGTGGGCGCGTCACCAAAGAAGATGCGCAGAATGCGGTCAAGCAGCAACAATCTGCCACACCAAAAGCCGCCGCTAAACCAGCGGCAGCGGCACCTGCTGAAAATCCTGATTTGGTGATGCCCGGTGAGCGCGTCGAGAAACGCGTGCCAATGACCCGCCTGCGCGCCCGAGTCGCGGAGCGATTGCTACAGGCAACGCATACCACGGCTATGCTGACGACTTTCAATGAAGTCAATATGCAGCCGATAATGGACCTGCGTGGCAAGTATAAAGATCAGTTCGAAAAAGCGCACGACGGCATTCGTCTCGGCTTTATGTCGTTCTTCGTGCGCGCCGCCACCGAAGCCTTGAAACGCTATCCAGTAGTCAACGCATCTATTGACGGTAACGATATCGTCTACCACGGCTATTTTGATGTTGGTGTTGCGGTGTCGTCACCGCGTGGACTAGTCGTGCCCGTACTGCGTGACGCCGACGGCATGAGCCTGGCAAAAATTGAGAAGCAAATTCGTGAACTGGGCAGCAAGGCTCAGGACGGCAAGCTCAGCATTGAGGAAATGACCGGCGGCACCTTTACGGTAACTAACGGTGGAGTATTCGGTTCGTTGCTGTCTACGCCCATATTAAACCCGCCGCAAACGGCGATTCTGGGTATGCATAAGATTGATCAGCGCCCCATGGCGGTCAACGGTGAGGTTAAAATCCTGCCCATGATGTACCTCGCTCTTTCATATGACCATCGTCTGATCGACGGTAAAGATGCCGTGCAGTTTTTGGTAGCGATCAAAAACATGCTGGAAGATCCGGCGCGCATACTGCTTGAACTTTAGCTGCCTACGGGAAGCAGAGGCGTACGTGTAGGGAGCGCCAGGCGCGCACGCCGTCCTTGCAAAGCGGTCTGCGACTTCCGGTGCGCGCAGCGCAGCCTAAACGCTGCTTACAAGTACCGATAACGTATTTAGTTGATAGGTTGTTTTTATGTCAGAAGCTTATGATGTTGTAGTAATAGGTTCCGGCCCGGCCGGTTATGTGGGTGCCATTCGCTGCGCGCAGCTGGGTCTGAAAACGGCCTGCGTCGAAAAATGGGTCGATGATAAAACCAAGCCGGTGCTAGGCGGCACCTGCTTGAATGTCGGCTGTATTCCGTCCAAGGCCCTGCTTGACAGCGCGCAGACCTTCGTTGATACGCGCGATAAACTGGCGATACACGGCATCAGCACGGGCAAGGTGGAAATTGACGTGCCGGCTATGCTGGCGCGTAAAGATAAAATCGTTAAACAGTTGACTGGCGGTATCGCCTCGTTGTTCAAGGCCAATGGCGTGACTTCCATCGAAGGCAACGGCAAACTGCTATCCGGCAAAAAAGTTGAAGTCACAGCGAGTGACGGCAGCAAAAAGACAGTGCAGGCCGACCACGTCATCATTGCGTCTGGCTCCTTGCCTATCGACATCCCCTCTGCAGCAAGCGACGGTGAAACCATTGTAGATTCCAGCGGCGCACTGGAATTCACCGAAGTACCGAAACGCCTTGGCGTCATCGGCGCTGGCGTCATTGGGCTGGAGTTAGGTAGCGTGTGGAATCGTCTGGGCAGCGAAGTCGTCGTGCTAGAGGCGCTGGAAGACTTTCTGGGCATTATGGATCATCAGATTGCCAAAGAAGGGCTTAAAATATTCAAGAAACAGGGGCTGGATATCCGCCTCGGCACTCGCGTCACTGCCAGTGAAGTAAAAGGCGGTAAAAACAAAAGCGTAACTGTGACTTACTCCGACAAAGACGGCGGCGAGCACAGTGAAACGTTTGATAAGCTGATTGTCGCTGTGGGTCGACGGCCGAACAGCGAAAACCTGCTGTCTCCGGACTGCGGTGTTAATCTCGATGAACGCGGCGTTATTTTCGTCGATGATTATTGTGCCACCGAGGCGCCCGGCGTCTATGCTGTTGGCGACGTAGTGCGCGGTCCGATGCTGGCCCACAAAGGCAGCGAAGAAGGGGTGATGGTTGCCGAGCGTATTGCCGGTAAAAAGACGGCGGTTAACTACGATATTATCCCGAACGTCATTTATACGCATCCCGAAATAGCCAGCGTTGGCAGAACCGAGCAAGAGTTAAAAGCCGCTGGCGAACCATTCAAGACAGGCGTATTCCCGTTTGCGGCCAGCGGCCGCGCGCTAGCCGCCAATGACAGCGAAGGTATGGTCAAGCTGATCGCACATGCTGACACCGATTGCATTCTTGGCTGTCACATTATTGGTCCCAGTGCTGCTGATCTGGTGCAGCAAATGGCGATTGCAATGGAGTTCAGCGCGAGCTCCGAAGACATCGCACTAACGGTGTTTAGCCATCCTACCTTGTCGGAGGCGGTGCATGAGGCGGCGCTGGCGGCAAATGGGCATGCTATTCATATCGCCAATAAAAAGCCTAGAAAATAGACTCTATGCATGACGAACATTGCTATTGCAACAGTGCGACCTACTTTCAAGAGTTCCACTGCGAGTAAAGCGGTTGCAGCGGGGCGCTATTTTCAGGAAAATGCCCCGCATGCTGTGGCTCGTTGCATTCCCTGCGGACTTTTTTCAATCTCTCCTTTCAACCTAGTATGGTGACAGAATGAATCTTCACGAATATCAGGGCAAACAGTTGTTTGCCCAATACGGGCTTCCCGTGTCAACAAGTTATGACGTCGAAACCGCGAAAGAAGCGGTAGAAGCGGCCGGTAAAATCGGTGGCGATACCTGGGTAGTCAAGGTACAAGTGCATGCCGGTGGGCGTGGTAAAGCTGGTGGCGTTGTGTTGGCCAAGAGCAAAGAAGAGATAGAAGCGTTTGCTCTCAAATGGCTGGGCAAAAATCTGGTCACCTATCAAACAGATGCTGCTGGTCAGCCGGTGAACAAGCTGCTGGTCGAAGAGTGTACTGACATTAAAAGCGAACTGTATCTCGGTGCAGTAATTGATCGGTCATCGCAACGCGTTGTATTTATGGCATCCACTGAGGGTGGAGTAGAGATCGAGAAAGTCGCGCACGATACGCCAGAGAAAATCCTCAAGGCTGAAATTGATCCACTGGTTGGCGCGCAGCCTTATCAAGGGCGCGAGCTGGCGTTCAAACTTGGTTTGGAAGGCGATCAAATAAAGCAGTTCACCAAAATATTCCTTGGTTTAGCTAAGTTATTTGTCGAGAACGACCTGGCACTGCTAGAGATTAACCCGCTGGTGATCACCAAGGCCGGCAATTTGCATTGCCTCGACGCGAAGGTGAGCATCGACAGCAACGCTATGTACCGCCAGCCGCGATTAAAGGAAATGCACGACCCCTCGCAGGACGATGAACGCGAAACACACGCCGCCCAGTGGGAGCTGAATTACGTAGCGCTAGACGGCAACATTGGCTGCATGGTCAACGGTGCCGGGCTAGCCATGGGCACGATGGATATCGTCAAACTGCACGGCGGCGCACCGGCTAACTTTCTCGACGTTGGCGGCAGCGCTAATAAAGAGCGGGTGACCGAGGCTTTCAAAATTATATTGTCGGATGAAAACGTTAAAGCCGTGCTGGTGAATATTTTTGGTGGCATTGTGCGCTGCGACATTATCGCTGAAGGTATCATTGGTGCCGTTGAAGAAGTGGGCGTAAAAGTGCCCGTTATCGTTCGCTTGGAAGGCAACAACGCTGAGCTGGGCTCGAAAAAACTGGCCGACAGCGGCTTAAATATTATCGCGGCAACCAGTCTGACCGACGCCGCCGAGTCGGCTGTCAAAGCTGCGGAGGGCAAGTAATGAGCATTCTTATCGACAAAAATACTAAAGTCATTTGTCAGGGCTTTACCGGCTCGCAAGGCACATTCCATTCGGAGCAGGCAATTGCCTACGGCACAAAAATGGTTGGCGGTATCACGCCGGGCAAAGGCGGCCAAAAACATCTCGGGTTGCCGGTATTTAATACCGTCAGCGAAGCGGTAGAGCAAACCGGCGCGCAAGCCTCGGTTATCTATGTACCGGCGCCGTTTTGTAAAGACTCGATTCTGGAAGCCGCTAACTCCGGTGTGGAACTGATTGTGTGTATCACCGAAGGTATTCCCACGCTGGATATGCTGGAAGCGAAAATGGTTTGCGACCAGCGCGGCGTAACATTGATTGGGCCTAACTGCCCCGGGGTGATTACCCCCGGTGCCTGCAAAATAGGCATTATGCCTGCCGAAATTCACTTGCCAGGCAAAGTCGGCATCGTATCCCGCTCAGGTACGCTGACCTACGAAGCGGTCAAACAAACCACAGATCCGGGTTTTGGCCAGTCAACCTGTGTAGGCATTGGCGGTGACCCGATTCCAGGCTCTAACTTTATCGACATACTGAAATTGTTTGAGCAGGACGATCAGACCGAAGCCATCGTGATGATCGGCGAAATCGGCGGCAACGCGGAAGAAGAGGCAGCGGCATTCATTAAAGACAACGTCAGCAAGCCGGTTGTGAGCTATATTGCAGGTGTTACAGCGCCTCCGGGCAAACGCATGGGCCACGCTGGTGCCATCATCGCCGGCGGCAAAGGTACTGCCGATGAAAAATTTGCAGCACTCGAAGATGCCGGTGTTAAAACGGTGCGCAGTCTTGCCGAAATTGGCAATGCGCTGGCCGAGATCACCGGCTGGAAATAGACAATCTGACAAAACCAAAAATACCGCACTTTGGTGCGGTTTTTTTTGGGCCGGGGTTCTTTGACCCTTGAAAATCAACTGTGAGATCTCCATATCACAGCCTACCTTAGTTCTAAATTCTAAAATGGAGAAGTCTTCCGTATGACTACTGCGGCCGCCCAAAAAGAAACCCTGGGTTTCGAAACCGAAGCTAAACAACTACTGCATCTAATGATCCACTCCTTGTACAGCAACAAGGAGATTTTTCTGCGTGAGCTGATTTCAAATGCGTCCGACGCGGCTGACAAATTACGTTTCGAGGCATTGTCAGACAACAGCCTGTACGAAGGCGATTCGGAACTCAAAATTCAGATCGAGTTCGACAAAGAAGCCAAAACTATCACCATGTCAGACAACGGCATTGGCATGTCGCGCGATGAAGTGATTGCCAACCTCGGCACTATTGCCAAGTCGGGTACCGCGCAGTTTCTGGAGAACCTCAGCGGCGACCAGCAGAAAGATTCGCAGCTTATTGGCCAGTTTGGTGTCGGTTTTTATTCAGCATTTATAGTTGCCGATAAGGTCAGCGTACTCACCCGCCGCGCCGGAGCAAAACCCGACGAAGCGGTGATTTGGGAATCTGCAGGGGAGGCCGACTTCACCATCGAGCCAGCAGAAAAGGCAACTCACGGCACGCAAATCACGCTGCACCTCAAAGACGACAGTGCCGACTTTGCCGATGGCTGGCGGCTACGCAGCATCGTCAAAAAGTATTCCGACCATATTTCCATTCCAGTACAAATGTTGAAAGACGCCGAGCCTGTCGCAGCCGACGCTGATAAAGATGAAGGCGCAGACGACGCCGCTAAGAAGGAAGCGGTGAAAGCATCGGAATTTGAAACCATTAACGCCGCCACCGCACTCTGGACTCGGTCGAGAAGCGATGTAAAAGATGAGGAATATCAAGAGTTTTATAAGCTTATATCGCATGATTTCGAAGATTCCCTGGCGTGGAGTCATAACAAGGTTGAAGGCAAATTCGAATACACCAGCCTGCTGTATATTCCCAAGCGTGCGCCGTTCGATATGTGGCAACGCGAGGCGTCGCGCGGACTGAAACTGTATGTGCAGCGCACGTTCATCATGGACGACGCCGAACAGTTTTTGCCGCTGTACCTGCGTTTCGTAAAAGGTGTGGTCGACTCTAACGATCTGCCGCTGAACGTATCGCGCGAGATTCTGCAAAAAGATCCGTCTATCGACAACATGCGCAGCGCGCTGACCAAGCGTATTCTCGATGTGCTGACCAAAATGGCGAAAAACGAGCCGGAAAACTACGCCACTTTCTGGGAGCAGTTTGGCGAGGTGTTGAAAGAAGGCGCCGCCGAAGACTTTGCCAACAAAGACAAAATCGCCGGGCTGTTGCGCTTTGCGACAACTAACACCGACACTGACAAGCAAGAGCATACATTAGCGCAATACATCGAGCGCATGAAAGAAGGGCAGGACAAGATTTACTATGTGGTCGCGGAGAACTTCAACACCGCCAAAAACAGCCCGCATTTGGAAGTGTTTCGCAAGAAAGGCGTTGAAGTCTTGCTGTTGCACAATCGCATCGATGATTGGTTGATGGGCCACCTGACCGAATTCGAAGGCAAGCAATTCCAGGACGTAGCCAAAGGCGAACTCGACCTCGGTGAGCTGGACAATGAGGAAGACAAAAAACAGCAGGAAGAACTCAGCAAAGAACATGCGGGTTTGGTAGAACGCGCTAAAACCGCGCTGGGCGATGCCGTAGAAGAGGTGCGGGTAACGCATCGATTGACCGAATCGCCGGCGTGCCTGGTGGTAGGCGAAATGGACATGGGCGCACAAATGCGTCGCATCATGGAAGCCGCCGGCCAGGCGATGCCAGACACCAAGCCTACGCTGGAACTAAACCCTGAACACGCGCTGGTGAAAAAACTCGACGCTGAAGCCGACGAAGATCGTTTCAAGGAATTGCTTAACGTGCTGCTCGACCAGGCACGGCTGGCGGAAGGCGGGCACCTGGATGACCCGGCGAGTTTTGTGCATCGCTTGAATCGCTTGTTGCTGGAGTTGACCAACTAAGTAAAGCGCTTTAGAAAATGCGCGTTGGCACGCCATTCGTGACTAAAGTCACTCCCACAGACCCTGCGTTTTCCTGTAGGAGCGACTTCAGTCGCGAATATACGGCATCGTTCATCTTCCAAGCGAGCGTTAACTTATGCGTTTAATCATCGTGCGCCATGGTGAGGCAGAAGCCTTTTTGGGAGCCGCTGCGGATGCCGCGCGCCAGCTAACGCCCCAAGGCCGCAATGACGTGAAGCGACTAGGCGAGCGGCTTGCCGCGGCGGGCATTGATGTGCAACGCATCATCGCCAGCCCCTTCGTTCGTGCGCAGCAAACCGCTGCGCTTCTCGCCGCTAAACTGGGCGGCAACGATTTGCTAACAACGGCAGCCGAGCTGCAGCCGGATGGCAAACCGGCTGACGTTATCCATCTGACCGACGCAATGGCTCTTGATACCGTTTTGCTCGCCAGCCATCAGCCATTGGTAGGCCGCTTACTACACCTGTTAGTTGGCACAGACGATTTGCCGATGTTCACGCCCGCCTGCTGCGCCATAGTCGAAGCCGAGGTCCTGGCGGCCGGCTGCGCCCAGTTGGTCAGCTTCTTTTCGCCCGACGACTGATGAGCGCCAGCGAATTAAACTTTGACATAGGCGACATGCGCTACGCCGCGAAAGCCTGGGGCGACCCGACCGACCCTCCCATACTGGCACTACACGGCTGGCTGGACAATGCCGCGAGTTTTGACGTGCTAGCACCAAAACTGACAGACGCTTACGTCGTCGCGCCCGATTTGGCTGGTCACGGCCATAGCAGTCACCGGCCGTATTCCGGCTCTTACAATATTTGGGACGATTTGCATGATCTGCTGAGTATTGCCGATGCCTGTGGCTGGCAGCAGTTCACATTACTCGGCCACTCGCGCGGAGCAATGATCGCGCTGTTGCTAGCTGTCGCCGCTCCCAAGCGCATCGGCAAAGTGATATTGCTCGATGGCTTTTTGCCACCGCCAATGCCGACCAAGCGCACGGCATTGCAGCTGCAACTACACCTGCGCGACTTTCGTAAGTACGCAACGCGGTCTAAGCCGGTGAGCTATCCGTCAATCGAAGCAGCGGTAGAGGCCCGACTAGCCTATATGCGCATGCCGGAAGAGGCCGCCCACAGGATTGTCGAGCGCAGCGTACAAGAGGTGGATGGCGCGTATAGATGGCGCTACGATGAACGCTTAAAAGCCGCGTCGGCTATCAAGCTCAGCGCTGAACACAACGCGAATATTCTCGCCAACCTGCAAGCACCGACTCTCTTGTTGCTTGCACAGGAGGGTCTAAGCGCGCACAGCAAATTGGAATCTATGCTACCAATGGCTTCAGCTGTGACAAAACTCACACTCCCGGGCACGCACCATTTTCATATGCAGCCGGAATCGGCAACGCAGATTGCCGGGCAACTATTACATTTCTTGCAGTAGTGTGCGCCATATATCTCCCCCCAACGCCGTCTGTTGAACCTAGAAACCGCAGTTGGGCGCGAAAAAGATGTGCATGATATTGATGTGCATGGGAGATTTGAAAAATTCGTGGTCACCTTATTGGCACATCGTTATACATAAGTTTGCGATAACTGTATTGCATCTTGAGCCTCCAAAGCCAA
>RCMY010004176.1_pt1 | contig 12582 bp, 10 predicted proteins | sample 2041341 | NCBI WGS metagenome assembly RCMY01 (sample SAMN09708234, study PRJNA481090) | Marine sediment metagenome, whole genome shotgun sequencing project. | reverse complement strand
AGTATCGATGACTGCTTTATGATTCATGATAAATATACTGATAATTTAATTGATAGTGAGTTGTCTTTTAAAGACTATAAACGTATCGTCTATAACTTTTTACCTTTAGAAGATGACGATTTATCAAATGATGATGTACTTAAGCTACAAGGAATTTTAGTTTGAGTGTAACGTTAGATGAGTTGAAGCAAGCTATAGATCACCTGTTTCCTGATCCCAAAAATATCACAGAAGAAGCCATTCAAAGATCCTGTATCAATCGTCATTACTATTTGATCTACTCGACCATGTTAGCAGTTATTAGGGAAAACTTTCCTCAATACGATATGAGTAGAGAAGGCTCATTTAATAATACGGGTTCTCACAATAGAGTCTTTCTCGTATTTGAAGAGATAGCAGAATTAACAGATAGTAAGACAGCTAAAAGACTGGCTTTACAGTTTACTGATTTTTTGACCAAGCGTCATAAAGCTGATTATAAACTCGATAAGACCTTTAGCAGTGGCGAATACGCTCAATGTCTAAGATATGTAGAGAGGATACCTGAGCTGGCGCAAGCGCTTGTTGATGAGCAGGCTTCTAGTTAATGGTTTTATCTCTTCGCTAATCAGTACAATCAAAAGTAACAACTCCCCTAGTTTTACCAACCTATATGCTTGGGTCATAAGACTATTGGCTGTTTTTTAGGTGCCCTGCAATACTCGGAGAACACTCAACTGACCTAACCATTATCAATCCCTACGGCTCACTACACACCATCGTCAAACTCTCCCCAAACAGGGTTTTATTTAGCTGGTCATAATTATCAAAGGCTATTTGAGAGTCGGCACGGTAGACCTGACGGTTTACGCAATCACTAAAGCCAAGAGCGACTAGATTAATTCTGGCGTATTTATAAGCGTTGAGTGTTTTTTGTCTTTTATAGCGTCCCATTTCAGTATCGAGATAAGGCTGTAAGCGACTTTTATCGTATCGGGATCGCTGCTGAATTCGATCCTTGATTAGCTGCTTCCATTCATTCTGAACGGCGGTTTCGTCGTCCAAAAAGGACTCAATATAGTGCTTGCACATAGGCGGACTTTGATCAATGGCGACTATAGGATTTACATGAGCCATTAGCATCAGTCGGTTTTTGTCATACTCGCCGTCGATTGATTTTAGCAGCTGTTGTTTATACTGCTGCGCCTCAGGTACGACATCTAGTTGCTCGACATCACTTTTGACTTGTTTGTATTCTGCGATCAGCGCTCTTAGGTCATCCATAAATGTATTGTTTAGCTCTTTTATATTCATAGGCGGTGAGATGCTCTTTAGATTCAATCGGGTCAAACGATCCAATACATTGTGTGAGTTCTTTATTTGCTCAGCGCTGTATTTTTGCTCATCAAAATCGCCTTGCATATCGCATAGCTCATCCTGCCATTTATAGACTTCGGCTTGGGCGCTAGTGGTGATTGTCAGTAAGGCGCTGACTGCTATAACGGTATAAGCTTTCATAATCTAAGTTCCTTCTTTTATTATGATAATGACTAAATCCGTAGGGTGCTTTTAAGCATCAATCGATCAATCTTATAATTCTAGTATTTAGTTCTTTTAACTTACTTATGGAATAATAATCTGTTTTAAATTTATTATATTCTTCTAAAGTAACTTTAAAATTTTCTGATATGCATATATCATTTTTTTCTATATAACTATCTTCTCTCATCGTATTTACAATGATAAAATCTTCGAAATTAAGTATTACTAAAACTTCTAAAAGCAAGGTAAGAAGTAATACTTCAATGTATAAGAGATTCATTGAGGGAAAATTAAATATAATATAAATTAACCAAATCAAACTAGCAGCAAATGCGATAAACAGCATAATACTTTTCATACATCTGAAGTGTTTAACTAAAACATAAGATCTCTTTGGTAGACAAATTCTATCGTTATCTAAAGCTATAAGCTGCTTTTTACTCAAAATTTGTAAGTTTTTTATAGTAGTAATCCCTATATTTCTCTTAAAAATAGCTTCTACTTCTAACCAATTAAAATCTTTTAAAAGTGGAATCGTCTTGATTTCTAATTCATATATAAATTTGTTAAATTTTCTTATTTCTTCGTGTCTATTTTTAATATTTTTAATATCTTCAAGTGTGGTTTTTTTTGAGGTATGGTTTTCCTTTATTAGTTTATGAACTGAAACTATAGCAGCTACTCCTGTTGCTGTAATGCCTACAATAGTTGCAACTATTGGTAAAAAAGAGTCGTTTAATTCAACTAGCCAGCTCATCAGGTTTTCTCCCAACCACGAACATCAATCTTGCCCGTAACCGCAGCGGATATTAATGCAGTGCGACGTTCTTGCATAAGTTCGATGGCTGTAACACAGTTCTTCTCTAGAGCATCGAAACTACTATTAAATTCTACAATATGCTCAGATATTTCTAACTGCTCTTCACGAGAAGGGCGTGCAAAAGTAAAATTAAGCATGTCTGAAACATTTAAACTGGCTTGGTTTGCTGTTCCATGAGCATTTAAATCTAAGTGATCTCTATAAACATCAGTTTGTATCAAATAGAATAAAAATAATTTTTCCAAAATTTTGTTTCTAGGTGAAAAAACTACAGTGTTTTGGTTCAAGAGACTCTCTTTTAGTTCTACTGGTAGCATGCCAATCTGTCCAACAGCACTATTTTTAACATCTGGCGTGCTTCCTACTGTACTTACAATTATATCGCCTTCTTTTAATATGGCTTTTGGATACACATCAGAAAAAGAGACTGGTAAAAATATATCAGATTGGCGTATAGTCTTATCTTTAATATCACTAGCTTTTACTACTCTTATACCTTTATCAGTAAAATCAGAAGCTTTAAAAGCCACCCCTTTTCGAGTATCTATATAAAGCTTGAGTGGTGAAACTGTCCAATGCTCAGGCACCTTCCCCAACCATTCAACCCCAGAATCTTTCATTGGTGCGTCAGGGTTTAAGCCTTTGGTCACGGCATGACTGATGACAGCTTGGCGCTTCTCTTTTAACAGCTTGATTAAGGTTTGCTGTTTTTTGATTAGGGTATCGATTTGGGCGGTTTCGTGGTCAAGGAAGTTGCCGATTTGGGTTTGTTCTAAGGCTGATGGTAATATAAGCGGTGACCCTTGTAGCTTATCTGCTGTGTAGTGAGCAATAGTTGCTTTATTACAAATAATATTAATGAAGTCAGTAGATTTTAAATAGTTGATCCAGTAATAAAAAAATCTTGAATCATTACTATGCCTAGGACGAACCCTGTTAATCGCATTCTGAATGTAGCATTCGTCTATTTCATTATCCCAAATAGCAGCACGGCCAACATCTCCACCCTCACTAACCAAAACATCTTTTCTCTTTAGAAGTAATCTTTTACGTTCATCAACAGAAAACCACATTGAACCTACGTTCGTAAGATCAATTCCAGATGGCTGTACATTTTGCGCTTTTAAATAAGGTTTCAGTAAATCAGAGTTAGACTTAGGTGTTGTTTGCAGCATCTTCCCTAACACCACTGTGTAACCATATTTTACTTGTGTCGAAATCCATTGATTCGGTACCTCACCCAACCACTCAACCCCAGAATCCTTATATTCTGCGTACTGCTTATAGCTCGCCATTACGAATGCACCTCACCCAATAACTGCATAATGTCCTTACTCACCGCATCCAAGTCCGCATCGATATCAGCAAGCGCGCGTGGTGGCTCGTACACATAAAAATGGCGATTAAACGGGATTTCATAACCCACGATACCGATTTCTTCATCGATAGCGTCCGTTTTATCCGCATTAATCCACGCATCCGGCACATGCGGCTGCACCTCCCGTTTGACATAATCCTCAATCAGCTGAGTGGTGGTTATACTTGGATCTAGCGGCACGTTTTCATAATCCCGTAAATCGCTATCGGGCTGGAACTCAACGATTTTGATGGGCTTGATTGAATTGTTAGCTTTATAGCTAAATGCGCCATATAGCGGATTGGCAACTTTGACCGCCTTTTTAATCACCGGTTCAGCGTTAGGACTCTTCCACGTAATTGCCTCGATAAGCTGCTTTTTCTCTTTGGTATCTAAAGTAAGAGCTAAATTGGCTTCGATATCTTTTAGCGCTTGTTTAAAGCCCTTTTCAAACTCATTAAAATCATCGGATTGCTGATCGCCCATAGCCGTCTGCAAGGCTTTGGCTTTATTCATCAATGCTAACTGCGCTTGCCATAACTTAGGACTGAGCACGTCTTTAACTTGGCTCTCTTTTAACTCGCTAAAGTCCGCTTTAATCAGTGCCCGCACCTCGGCAGTGACCGCTGATAAGTCGCCATAACTGTTGTTATTAGCGTCAGTATTATCAGTAGTCCAGTTATCGCCAAAAGCTGAATACAGACTGGCCATGACCCTATCGAACGGTTTAGGCGCATAACGTAAGCTCTCGATACGGTCATCGGTTAGTTGGGCAGATAGACGTAACGGACGCTCAATCGTTAGACGACGATAGCCAAACTCATGAGTGGCGAATAGCTTACTGGCGAAAGTTTTGGCAGGTTCAGCTTTGGGGTTTGATGACTGGCGACCACGATTGGATTTGACTTCCGCAGGCTTATCAAGGGTACGGGCATCGACCACCTCAAAGTTACCAAAGCTGCGAGTGATGGTCTTGATATCGTCCTCGCTCATCTCATTACGCTTGGAGCCGAGCGACTTACGCATCTTGCTGTATAGATTACTGCCATCGATCAGCTGCACTTGCCCACGCCGCTCGCCAGCTTTTTTATTACTGAGTATCCAGACATAAGTGGCGATACCAGTGTTATAAAACATATCGGTTGGCAAGGCAATGATAGCCTCCAGTAAATCCGCCTCTAAGAGATAACGGCGAATCTCACTCTCACCACTGCCCGCACCGCCCGTAAATAGCGGTGAGCCATTTAGAATAATACCGATACGGCTACCGTGATCGTCATCATAGCTGAGGCTATAGTTTTGCTTGGCGCTATTATCAATAGTACTGTTATTAATAGTGCTGTTATTAATAGTGTCAATAGCAGCCGTTAGCGGGCGCATTTTGCTGAGTAGATGCATGAGGAATAACAGCGAGCCATCCGATACTCGTGGCAGACCTGCCCCAAAACGACCATCAAAGCCTTTTTGCTCATGCTCATCTTTAATCTCGCCAGATATTTTTTTCCAATCGACCCCAAACGGCGGATTGGACAGCATATAGTCGAACTGCTCGCCTGCCAGCTGATCATTGGATAAAGTGTTGCCCAGCTTGATACGGCTAACGTCCTGCCCTTTGATCAGCATATCGGCTTTACAGATAGCGTAGGACTCAGGGTTTAGCTCCTGCCCAAAGGTGCGCATCACCGCATTGGGATTTAACTCCAGCACATACTCCATACCGGAGGATAAAAAGCCACCAGTCCCAGCCGTTGGGTCATAAATAGTGCGGATTATACCGTCTTTGCTCAGCGCTTTATCGTCTTCCATAAACACTAATGCCGTCGTTAAACGGACGATGTCACGGGGGGTAAAATGCTCACCAGCGGTCTCATTAGAGCTTTCAGCAAACTTACGTATCAGCTCTTCAAAGACAAAACCCATATCGTGATTGGAGATAGCCTCAGGGCTAAGATCGGTATTAGCGAACTTTTGCACTACTTTATACAGTAGATTGGCATCCGCTAATAGCCCAATAAATTCCTCAAACTTAAAATGCTCAAATACCTCACGGGCGTCTTTAGAGAATGATTGAATATAAGTGCTCAGATTGTCCTTGATATCGCTCTGTCCCAGCTTACTCAAGTCCATCGGCGACACATTATAAAAGCTGCGCTTGCTGGCACGTACTAAGAACTTCTCTTGGGCATCCTCCGTCAGTTGCATCTCTTCGATGCGGGCACGCTCAGCGACCACCGCCGCTTTATTATCAGCGAGCACACACTCCAAACGGCGCAATAGCGTAAACGGTAATATCACCCGCCCATATTGCGACTGCTTAAAGTCACCACGTAATAAATCAGCGACAGACCAAATAAATGCTGCCGTTTGCGAGAAGTTATGAGTAGTCATAGAGTTATCTTATGGTTTGAGGCTTATGAATAGCAGCTGATAGAGGGCGCTTAAATAAATGCTTGGGATTATAGCGCACATTGAGGTTTTGGATAAGGACTATAGCGATTAGTAGAAATTTTTGCAGGCTCCAAGATAACTTGTGCATAGCACGCAATAAAAGTTTTACCAGTCACTCATTTTATTAGGGTCTATTGAATATTCACAAGGATACAAAGATCAAACACTTAAAAAATAAAACGGACAGCGTAGCCGTATCTAGTAAAAATAATAGGTGCAAGATAGCCTATTAGCTATATCAGCTATAGTGTTAGGAGCTTTTTATACTTAATACTTTACTTAGCTAGAGGAGATAAAGTTGAGACTCGAATATAAATAGTTAGATATATAACGTTAAAAATGAGTTTTAAAGTCTATATTTGTATTGCTATGTTGACTAAAAAAGTGTAATAGCTTAGTATGAATGGTTAATCTCTTCTAAATAATATTTAAATGAGGGCTAAAAAATATGTCAAATAAATCGCTTGAAAACAATAAGATGGAAGATGAGCCAGTAGAGTCTGCTAAGAATGCTACTGTAAAATCCGATAAGAAAGATAAGTCCGACAAGAAGGATAAGTCCGACAAGAAAGATAAGTCCGACAAGAAGGATAAGTCCGACAAGAAGGATAAGTCCGACAAGAAGGATAAGTCCGACAAGAAGGATAAGTCTGACAAGAAAAATAAGTCTGACATGAAAGATAAGTCTGACAAGAAAGATAAGTCTGACAAGAAAGATAAGTCTGACAAGAAAGATAAGTCTGACAAGAAAGATAAGTCTGACAAGAAAAATAAGTCCGACAAGAAAAATAAGTCCGACAAGAAAAAGCAAAAGAAGGAAAACTATAAAGCTCAGAAAAGACAGGATAAAGTAGATACTAAAGTTCAAAAAAAGCAAAATAAGAAAAAAGGTAAGGGTAAAGAGCAGGAAAAAATAGATAAGAAATTTCAATTTTAAAGCTTCTAAATACAGTATTGAATAGGTTTTAGATATTATAGTTACTGGGCTAAAAGCTTTTGATACACAGATAAAAAGACAAACCTGTTAAGCAAAACCAATACTCTTAAAGACTTAATTCATTTAAAAAAACGAAGCCAATAAATTTGACTTCGTTTTTTATTTTGCTGTACTGCCTCTCGTTTGGCTTATCAGCTGACTGTTTCTATTTTTACTAGCAAAATTCTCGATGACAAGGTTTCTAAAACCGTAAAAACATAATCATCCGTACTAATTTGATCATTAACTTGCGCAGCTCCTTGTAATTGCGAGTTTATATAGCCACCGATGGTGAGCTGCTCAACGTTATCAAGCAAATTAGGCTCATGCAGTTCAAGACGCAACTGGTTTAGGCTGACCGTACCTTCAGCTATCCAGTGGTTTTGCTTTTTGATAATCTCCAAAGTCTCATCTTCATCAGGGAACTCGCCAGCGATAGCCTCAAATAGATCTAATGGCGTGACCAACCCTGCCAGTTGACCATACTCATCTATCACTACAGCCAAGTTGCCTTTAGCATTTTTTAGTAGGTTAATCAGCCGTAGATTGTCGATAGTATCAGAGACAAACACTGGCTGCTGCTTAGTAAATAAAGGCTGCAAAGCCGCATAAATATCGCTCGGGTTACTCTCAAGTGCGGCTAAGATATCTTTGGCACGTATCACCCCCAAAATCTTATCCAAGCGCTTTTCACAAACCGGTAATAGGCTATGTGGAGTAGACAATACTTGATGACGAATGGACGCCAAACTACCCGTAATATCTACCCAAGATATTTCTGAGCGTGGCGTCATAATAGTCTGTACTTCCCGCTCGCCAAGGGCCAATACCCCACTAATCATGTAGCGCTCTTCTTGGGCAAAAGGCAGCGCTGCTGCAAAGTTTTTATCGTTTACTAGCATATCATCATGAGCGTTTTCTTCAGTTCTTCCACCCATCAACATTAATATGCTATCAGCGGCTCTATCCCGCAGGGGAATTTGGGCCTCATATTTGCTACGATTTCGTTGTACGAACTGGTTAAAGGCCTCGATAAGAATAGAGAAGCCAATCGCCGCATACAGATAGCCCTTGGGAACATGATAGCCCAGCCCTTCAACGATCAAACTAAAGCCAATCATCAACAAAAAGCTTAGGCATAAAACCACCACAGTAGGGTGGCGACCAACAAAATCAGTCAAAGCTTTGGAAGCTATAATCATAACGATCATCGCTACGATGACTGCTGCCATCATGACCTCAAGCCGCTCTACCATCCCAACAGCCGTAATCACCGCATCGAATGAGAACACTGCGTCTAAGATGACAATTTGGGCCACAACAGCGACGAACCCTGCATAGACTTTGCTTTTGTTATTGGATTCTGGCTTTCCCTCCAATCTTTCGTGCAGCTCAAGAGTAGCTTTAAATAATAAGAACACCCCACCGACCACTAAGATCAAATCTCTAATGGATAGAGCAAACGTTCCATAATTGACTACTGGCTCAGTCAAAGTCACCAGCCAAGACATGATGAATAGTAATCCTAAACGCATAACTAAGGCGAGAGACAGACCGATATTTCGAGCTTTATTACGTTGGTGCGGTGGCAATTTATTTGCCAGAATAGCAATAAATACTAGGTTATCAATACCTAAAACAATCTCAAGGGTGACTAAGGTAAAAAAGCCAAGCCATATCGATGGATCGCTTAAAAGCTCTATCATTTAATTCAGTACTCACGGTTATAATTTATAAGTTAAAAGCAGCTATAGATAAAACAGATTATAGATAAACGCCATTATAAAACATCAAATTTCATGTAACGATTAATATTGATTATTCTATGAAATCACCAGTCACGCCCGATTTTATACACCTATATAAATATCTGCTAAAATCATTTCGTGCTATTAGCAGATATTCATACAAGGTATAGATAGGATCTAACATGCAATTGGCCCCAATTTTTCAAAAGATACATCAGCGCACACCTAGACTAGGTAAAGCGCTATCGCTGGCAACGGCTACTGGCGTCATTTTAGGTAATAGCTTTGGCGGTAGCATTCCTGTGTGGTTGATGGGCGCAACCAAAATAATTACCGGATCCGCTATAGCTGATAAGGCCGTCATCAAAATTGCCAACTATTGGATCAATAGTAATAATGCGCTAATCGATACGGTATTACCAAAAAAAGACTGGCGTATCACCTTACCTGACGATGTGCACGTAAACGGTAAATACCTATTGGTTAGCAATCATCAATCATGGGTAGACACCAGCGTGGTGCAGTATATCAGTCAAGATCGTTTGCCATTGACCCGGTTTTTTACTAAGTTTGAACTCATATACATTCCTATCGTCGGTCAGACCTTTTACTTTTTAGACTTTCCCATGATGCGTCGGTACTCCAAAAAAGCCGTTGCCAAAAATCCAGCGCTAAAAGGTCAGGATATCATCGAGGCCAAACGTGCCTGCGCTCTATTAAAAAACAAACCTTTTACCTTGCTTAATTATCTAGAAGGCACTCGCTTTACCCCAACCAAACGTGATAAGCAGCAGTCGCCCTATACTCATCTACTCAAGCCGCGAGCGGGTGGTTTGGCATTGGCGATTAACGTATTGGGCTCAGATATAGACGGTATCTTGGATATGACGATTATCTATCCTGACGGCGTAACCAGTTATAGCGACTTGTGGCAAGGCAATATCAAGCGCTTGGGCGTTGACGTGCGCTATATTGATATACCAGAGGCTTTATCTATAGCTATCCAAAATGGCGGTTACGAGCATGATGAGGCTGTCAAAGCAAAGATGTTCGACTGGGTAGAGCAGCTATGGCAAGCCAAAGATCAGCGCATTACGGCTATGTTGGCGGGGTTTGAAGGTGAGTTGTAGGTTATTCAACGTCGTAGCCTTAGGGTGCGCTCCATCGCACCGTTTAATTTTGAATTCTGGTGCGTGGAACGCACCCTACAAAAACTACAACCTAAATTATTAAATCACCATAAAAAAGCGCCCCTTACCTGAATACAGATAAGGGGCGTTACTTTTAAAGATCAAAAAAGCGTTATATGCTTACTTAATACGCATATCGCCAGTTTCGACGTAACGCTGATGCCATGATAACGACTCATTTAGGATATGCGGCGTTTGCATACCAGCGGTGCTCGATGCACGATCGAAGTAATCTTGCAACATCGGGCGGTAGTCTGGATGTGCGCAGTTATCGATGATGGCTTGAGCACGTTGACGTGGGGCTAGACCACGCAAGTCAGCTATACCTTGCTCAGTCACTATCACCATTACATCATGCTCGGTATGATCGACGTGCGATACCATCGGCGTGATACAAGAGATTGCGCCATTTTTGGCGACCGATGGCGATACAAAGAATGAAGTGTAAGCGTTACGGGCAAAATCGCCTGAACCGCCCAGACCATTCATCATGCTCGTACCCATGACATGCGTTGAGTTGACGTTACCATACAGGTCACACTCAATCATCGCATTGATGGCCAATACCCCTAAGCGACGTGACACTTCAGGATGGTTAGTAATCTCTTGTGGACGAAGAACAATGCGAGCACGTAGCTCCTCAATATTGGCATTAAAGGTCTCTAGTGCATCTGGGCTTAATGACAAAGCTGTAGCGGAGGCCATAGTCATTTTGCCAGACATAATTAAGTCAAGCATACCGTCTTGTAACACTTCAGTATAGCCTGTTAACTCTTCAAATGGGCTGTTTCCTAGTCCTGCTAATACGGCGTTAGCGACGTTACCTACACCAGATTGAATCGGCAATAAGTTCTTTGGCATACGCCCTTTTTTGACTTCATCATGGAAAAAGTCAATAATATGGCTGGCGATTTGATTTGAGCACTCATCAGGATCAGCGAACTTGCTGTTGCGGTCTGGTGAATTTGTTAGTACAACACCCACCACTTTATCTAAATCACAATGTAAGTACGGTACGCCAATACGACCACCTGGCGTGACTAGTGGAATTGGTTTACGATTGGGCGGCATACCGATGTCATTATAAACGTCATGCATACCCTCAAGCATTAAGCTCTGTTGAGCATTGACTTCTAAAATGATATGGTCAGCATTCTCAAGCCATGCATTGCTGGTACCAATCGAGGTTGATGGAATCAAGCGACCATCTGGCAAGATACCTGCCACTTCAACCACAGCCATATGCATATCGCCATAAAAGCCAATAGTGCTTTGCTGCGCCACATGCGATAAATGCATATCGAAATAATACGCTTCACCAGCATTGATCTGTTTACGCAGTGCAGGCTCTGATTGGTAAGGAGTACGCCATTTGATGCCATGAGCTTCAGCCAACACGCCATCACATTCAGTAGCGGTAGAAGCACCCGTTAATAAACCAATTTGAAAATCTTCGCCGCGTGCGTGGGCCGCTTCCATGTGTTTAGCTAGCGCCGCTGGTATCGCTTTTGGGTAGCCTGCACCGGTAAAGCCACTCATGCCAACGTTCATATCATTTTTGATAAAAGAGGCTGCTTCATCAGCAGACATTATTTTTTTACTTAAACCTTTATGAAGCACGCGCCCTTCATGGTTAATTGACATATTATTTTCCCTAGTGACTTCCCTGTTAGAATAAACCCTCATAAATATGAGGAAAAGTTGGAACGAAGTCGTTAACACGCTTCCGTTGCCGTATATTAAACAAATTCTCTGTAAAATGCGAGTAGATTGGCTGAAAAATTAATAGTGCTGGCAGACTTTTATGGTTTTATTCTGCTATTAAAGTTGCAAGCAGCTCATCTATCTCAACCTTAAATTCTCTATCTTCAATTTTATTAGCGCTGATTTTAGCATTTTGCAAGCTGGTGAGAGCCGCCTCTTTTTGACCCAGCTCAATCTGTAGTACCGCCATAGAAAAAGCTATAGATGACATATGGTCTTTTGAATTGATAGCCGCCGCCTTCTCTAAAGCCTTTTCATATTTGACTAAAGCCTCATCTAACTCACCAGTAAAGTCAGCGAGCGTCTCCCACTGTTCAGGATGGTCTTTATCGGTATTCTCGTTATCAATACATAGCGCTTGTAGCTCTGCATAAAAGGCATCAAAAGCAACTTGATCGCCTATCCGATCCGCCTCTAACAGCTCTTCTGCTAATTTATAAATAGCTTTATATATCTTAGTATTAATCATGCGATATTCCTTTTTTAGAGAGTAATTCAATTATGTAGGTAAAGGCTGCGGCTTTGGCTCTGAGAAACGTTAAAAAATTGCACTGTAATTTTAATTGTGCAAGGAAAATGTTTTAAATAGTATTTTCTATGTCATGTAAAGTTATAGATTTATTAGTTAATATCTAACCTTATTATTTAGCTGCGCTATACCGTAGGCTGGCGCTTTTAGCCCAGCGCTTGGGTTTATATTATCTAACATGGCATAACTTATAAGCTATTTCTTGCTATTGAAGATAATGACTTTACAT
>RCMY010004175.1_pt1 | contig 12584 bp, 6 predicted proteins | sample 2041341 | NCBI WGS metagenome assembly RCMY01 (sample SAMN09708234, study PRJNA481090) | Marine sediment metagenome, whole genome shotgun sequencing project. | reverse complement strand
CAAATAAGGGAATAACTCATTTATTTCACATTCGATTATTCCAAGTACGCTATTCTTATTGATAAACTCGTATATAATCAATTATCAAAAACGCTGGATATTCAGCTTCAATAGGTGCAGTAGGTAAATTTCCTCCGACGGATAAATTCATTATAAAATAAAATTCATCATTGAATGGGTAAGGTTGTGGGTTCGTATTATTTGGGGTAATAGTATGATAAGGAACATCATTGATTAACCAAGTGATTGAATCTTCTTCCCATATGATAGAATAGACATAAAACTCCTCATCATAGTTTTTATTAGGTGCATCTTTGTATCCAGAGATGAATTTATGGTTAACTAAATCACTTCCGAAATGAGCGGTACCAAAAGCAGCGTCTTTATCTTCACCCAAGTATTCCATAATATCGATTTCACCACCATTTGGCCACCATTCTGAAGGGTTTTGCACTTCATAATTTTTGTTTATTAGCCAAAGTGCAGCCCATGTACCCATGGCAGATGGCATACTCGCCCTTATATCAACTCTTCCATATTTGAATTCAAATTTATTGTCACTATTAATTCTAGTTGAAGAATAATCAAAACCTGATACTTTTTCGATTCTAGCTTCGATTATCAACTTGCCTTCATCAAAGTAAAAATTATCGTTGGTATAATACTGTAGTTCATTATTGCCCCAGCCACAAAGATTTGGACAACCATTGGCAAGATGAAAACTCCACTTTTCATCAGAGAGTGAGTTTTCATTGAACTCATCATTCCAAACTAGATTGTAACCTTCGTACGACATTGGTGCATCATAGCCAGAAGAGGGGATTATTGCTTTAATTTCGGGGCAATCATTACAAGCGGCTCCGCCACAGTCAATACCTAATTCATCCCCATTTCTAATGCCATCTGCACAGCTTATTACCGTATCCGGAAGTATTGGTTCGTTTATTTTTTCGGTAGGCGAAGACGAGCAACACCAAATGAAAAAAAGAGTTGTACAAGGCAAAATGCGTTTGAACATTAGAGAAATTTAAATGAAAAACCATCAAAAATTCACGAAGAACTTTCAATGGTAACTCAATTGTGGATAGTGTTTATTGTAAACCTTCTAAAAAACCTTGGTAAGCTTGTTTTTGGTTGTAATTTTCATCGTACATCAAAGGCCAGTCGGGTACTCCCCAGAAGTCTATTAACCAAGATTCATTGTCCCTAAGCCCCCAAATCGTGAGTGCAAATTTATTATCTAAAGGAATAGAATTGTAGATTTCAACAACCTCTTTGAATTTGGCTTTCTGTTGATTCGCCTTCTCATTTGATAAAGAGCTAACATTAGCATCTCCTTCAGGGTTAGTTCTTATATCTAATTCTGAAAAGTGCAATTTAAGACCTCTAGAAACAGTACCGTCTGCAACAGCCTGAATGTTTGAAGCCGATGGCCCATCTATAGAAATGTGCATTTGAGCACCCACACCATCTACTAAATCACCCAAACTATCAACTAAGTCAAACATAGCTGCTCGCTTACTAGGGCTTGATGCCATATTGTAATCATTGTAGAAAAGCAAAACATCTGGGTCTGCATTTCTAGCAAATTGATGACATTTTTTGATATAATCATCGCCCATCTTTTGTCTAAAAACCGAGTTTCTAAGCGGATGTCCCGAACTATCTTCCAAAGCTTCGTTAACGACATCCCACGAGCGTACTTTTCCTTTATAACGTGTTACCGTCGTAGTGATATAATCTTCGACCATGGCTTCAAATTCGCCATCTGTACCAGCAAAGTCCTCTACCCAACTAGGTGTGGCGCTGTGCCAAATTAAGGCATGACCATGAACATCTAAACCATTAGCTTGAGCAAACCCTACAATAGCGTCGGCAGCGCTAAAATCATAGTTACCTTCAGAAGGGTACATAATGTTCATCTTCATTTCGTACTCTGAGGTAAGGCTATTGAAATCACTATTTAAAATTGCCGTATGCTGACCGCCACCATTTATATTAGAGGCTCTAGTAATCATGCCGACGGAAAAAGTAGTTGCTGCTCCCTTTAATCCATCAGAAGATGTTGTACCACATACTCCATTAGGGCAGATGCCAGTTTCATCAACGATTATCGTTTTCACCTCTTCGGTTTTTCCAGCGGTATTGGTAACAGTCAACTTTATATTATAGGTTCCGGCATCGTCGTATCTGACTTCCTCAATACCTGAAGCATCGGCAACGGTGGCTTCGCCCTTTCCAAAGTCCCATATTGCTGTGTAATCACCCTCGCCAACGGTGGTGTTATCTAATAGCAATACGTTAGCATCTGAATCTGAGATAGAAAAATCAAAGGAAGCTTGAACTTTGTTAACAGGAATAATTGGACCAACCTCTGGCTCATCGGGTCCATCCGAAGAACAGGAAAAAAAGAGAAACGCACCGAAAAATAGTATAAATAGATTTTTTACTTTCATAGATAGCAATTTTTTATAAATCTAATTTTTTACCGCCTTGATATTGTCAATAATAAAAGTTCCGGCAGTAGCGCCCATATCCAAGGCAATTAGGGTTGTATCTGAATTTGCCGTGAATGTATAGGAATATTGAGACCAGTCGGGTGTTACCGTATAATCACCTGCATATTGGTCACCTCCTACACCTGGGTTGGTAGAGAACCTTACTACAACCGGGTCGCCCTTTATCCACACAGAAACTGTATAGTCCGCTCCGTTTTCAGTAGCAAAACCATCACTTACAAATTGTGTCTCCCAAGGATTTCCATCTACTCCATTAACAATCTTAGCAGCTCTTGAACCACTCAATACATCATCTGTCTCTTCACTAAACCTATCGGCACCATTAAACTTGCCCCAATTGGTAAAATCCGCGCCATCACCTTCTTCTAAACCTCCGTTTAAAAGAGCGCTATCATTTGAGGGAAGCCCGATAGCTTGAACTCCTCTTACCATTTCTATGGCATCTACATAAAAGTTACCACTAGTAGCACCCATATCTAACGCAATAAGCGTGGTAGCTGAATTTGCGGTAAATGTGAAAGCATATTGCGTCCAATCTGCAGTTGCTGTATAATCACCACCATATTGGTCGCCACCTACTCCTGGGTTGGTAGAGAACCGTACTACTACAGGGTCACCTTTAATCCATAGTGAAACCGTATAATCTTGGCCATCTTCTGTTGCTGCGGCATCACTAACAAATTGTGTTTCCCACGGATTTCCGTCAACAGGGTTAGAAACGTTAAGCGCTCTTGAACCTACCAAAGTCTCAACAGCTTCTGAAGTGACCCTATCGGCCCCATTGAATTTACCCCAATTAGTGAAATCGTCACCATCACCTTCGGCCATATAGGCATTAAGCAACAGATTTTCTGGATTGATCAGAAACCTATCATCTGGTGGAGGGGGCAATGTTACCGTAAAATTGTCTGTACTTTGACGAAAAGCAGTAGTTCCTACCATCGTAAGCGTTATGTTTTTTGCGCCAGAAGTTCCAAACTCATATTCCAATACTCCGTTGTCGGCTAATTTGCCGCCTTCGTCAGAAATCTCCCAATAACTGTAAAAATCTTCTTTACCAGGGGTAGTATTCTCAAAAAAGAACAATCCTGGATTTTCAGATGAACCTGTGATGGTAAAGGTGGGGTTAGTAGTTAATTCTACACTTCCGATTTCAACGCCATCGCTGTCATCACAAGAAAACATACATACCGCTATGGTCAGAGCAAATAATACTTTAATCGATTTCATACCTTTTTTAGTTAGTTAAATGTCTTGAATTGGTTATAAAAATGCCAAAGGATTCAAAACTTAATTAGTAATACAATAAGAGAGGCATAGTTGCTTCAATTTTCTACATCCAAAATTAAATTTATCTATGAGTAATGGCTATAAAATATTATGCGTTGAATAGTACAGATGTAGCATTTTACTCCGTTGTCCTAATATATACGGCATAAAAGAAGAAATCACATATATAATATTCAATACCTAGTCATGACGATAATAAATATTATTGAAGCATTAGCTTGAAAGAAACCAAAGTCTTTTTACACCAATAATTTTATGATATGCTTCAATAGTTTTAGAGAAAGGATATCATTATTTATAATTTTGACTATAAGAAGTTAGGGGAAATGTTTTTGGGTTAGATCTATTTTATATGCCATTATTTTGAACATGCTTGAGCTTCGAATTACTTCATTATTAACCTTAATGAAAAATATTGCTTGAAATTATGAAAAATGTAGTAGGAGTTATTCATATCGTTTTATTGGTTAGTTTTTTTGTGAAGGCGCAGGTTGTTGCAGGGCAAAAAGTGATGACCGAACAAGTAGACATGCTACGTCAGTACTCTGGCTACTGGGTTAGCTCCGTAAACCCCGAAACGGATAGTTTGGCGATTATACCTGTTATAAAAATGGTAAATATTCCAGAAATGAATAATACGGCGCTTAGTGTTGAAGTATTTCAATTTATGGATGAAAAATATATTCCAATCCTCACCGAATTAATTGGTCACGATTTAAAAAGTGATACCATAGTTGCAATGGGTCAGAATAGTTTAGGAGAATCATTTATTGGCAAAGGTGGTTTTATGAACCAAAAGAGTTGGGTTATGGAAGATTTTGATTTACTGGGCAAGAAAACGATGACAGTAGATTTTGATTTTAAACACCAAACCGATGTGCTGCTGAAAGGCAGAAGTCCTCAAAATCAGGTGTTATGGACCACCCGATACACAAAGCAGAATCCGAAGGATAAAAATATAGGAGTTCAGTTGGTCTCGGTAAAGGCTGAAATGGAGGAGGATGCCGAGCAAACATTAAAATATTTAAGCAGGTTAGGGTATTGTTTTATAGAAACATTTGTTTATAAAGAGCGGTCTTTTTACGGCTATTCCCCAGAGGAATTTAAACGCCTTGTAGAAAAATATGATATGAAATTTACAGGCTCTATGACGTTTTACGACTTGCCGCAAAAAGAATCGGAGCAGAAAGATGCCATGAAGTGGTGGTCTAACTGCATCGATGACCATATCGCCGCAGGGGTCGAATATCTCACTATATCGAATACACAATTGAATGAAGTAAATTCACTCGAAGAATTGAAAAGATATTGTGAATATTACGACACCATTGGCAAACTTTGTCGAGAAAAGGGCATTTTATTCTCATACCATAATCATGCCGATGAATTCAAAGAAATTGCCGGCGTTCGTATTTATGATTATATGCTGGCCAATACGAATCCCGATTATGTAAATTTTCAAGCTGACCTTTATTGGATGCATGTTGCCGGAGTTGACCCAATTTCCTATTTTCAAGAACATGAAAATCGCTTCCTGAGCTGGCATGTCAAAGACTACTCAGAACTTGGTGAAAGCGGGAAAATGAACTTTGAATCTTATTTCAAATTTGCACAAACGGCAGGATTAAAATATACCGTGGCAGAAGTCGAAGCCTTCAATTATCCCGTATGGCATAGTTTAGACCGCGCATGGAATTATCTTTACTTTAAAATATTATGAAAAATCTAATTGAAACAGTATGTTGCTATTTAAGAAATATGAAAAACGTATTGCTTTTGTCCACCTTATTTTGCTACAGCGGTATTTCAGCTCAAGACCAATTTAGTGTGCTGCTTTATACCCAGCAAGATACATGGCACTATGAATGTATTCCTTCGGCGGTAAAGGCATTTCATGAAATGGCCGAACGCCACCAGTTCAAATTCGATTGGACCCAAGATGCAGCTGATTTTACCAAAAAGTTACCTTCGTTTGATGTTGTGGTTTTTCTCAATACCCATGCAGATGGCCTTAATGTGAAACAATTGGATAGCCTTAAAAATCACGTTAACGATGGAGGTGGTTTTGTAGGTATTCATTCAACTTCAGATAGTAAGATTAGAAAGCCTTGGTTTGATGGCCTTGTTGGAGGTGTATTTAAAGACCACCCACAATTCCAGGCGGCAGTTCTTAGCAATATCCAGCCTGATTTTCCATCTAATCTACATCTATCAGAAAAATGGCTTTGGAGTGATGAGTGGTATAATTTCTCCAACTTTAACATCGATAAACTCAATGTAGTGCTTACTGTTGATGAAGCTAGTTATGACTATGAGAAGGGTTATGATGAAATACCCTTGAAAGGAATGGGGGAGAGTCATCCAATTGCGTGGTATCAATTCTATGACGGAGGCAAGTCATTTTACACGGCTTTGGGACACAAACCAGATGCTTTTGAGAACCAAGATTATTTAGACCATATTTTCGGAGGAATTTATTGGGCTGCGACCGCAACACCGGAAAACGATACGAAGAAATAGGAATATTATTAATCCATCATAGAGCGATTTTCTATTTTTCGGATACCGAGACAACCTGTAAAAAGTCGTTATTCTTAGCAATTAAAATATACGTCTTACCCTTCATTTGTATCGATTTCATATCCTTTACATCTCCTGTACTAAAAAAACCAGACTCCTGAGGGGATATGGCTGAGAAAGCTCCTTTACCATTTCCTTTTAGAAATAGACCGTATCCTCCGTCATTTCTTGGTGTTTCCACTTCTGAAACCAATAAGTTTCCGGCTAAAAGTATGTCTAGCAATTTATCACCGTCGTAGTCATCGATTAAAATCTGGTTGATACTTGACAGTTGTGCTTCAATAGGTAATTGATGAATTTTAAAAGCACCATCAATATTTTCCAAATAAATGCTAGAAAATGATTTGACTTGATAGTGGAGAGACTCCTCTAATGAAGTTTTAGAATAGACATCTTCCAAAGTAGCTTCGGAAAAACTCTCATAATTCCCAAATTTCTTTTTAATGCTAGGTATTTGCTGTGAGGAGCATTCGCGCCCTCTTACAGGGTATTGCTTGCCCTCGTTATAATACCCTAAAACAATATCATTGTTAGTATTCGAATCAAAATCGTTTACATAAATATCGAAGCTCTCTGTGCTACTTGCCTTGTATTTGTAGTTTAACCCATTATTCCCAACTACATAGTCCATATCGCCATCATTGTCAAAATCACCCTCATTGATGCTCCACCACCACCCGGTCGTATCGTTAAGGCCAAGCTCAGATGAAACTTCTTTGAATCCATTCTTGATATTTAGAAAAGCCCTAATTGGCATCCATTCCCCGACCATAATAATATCTTCCCAACCATCGTCATTAAAGTCGGTTATGACCGCGCTAGTGGCCATTCCCAAATCTTTGAAATCGAATGAATCTTCTTCTTCTAACTTTTCAAATCTTGCTTCGCCTTTTTGTGATTTATTTATTAAAACGTACGATGCAGCGGGCATAGGATAGGCCTTTGGTACTTGTCTTCCTAAAACCAAAAGGTCAGACTGTCCATCTTTATTGAAATCGGCAGCGTATACCCTAGAGCTGCTAGTAGGCATGTTGGGAAGTGCATTGACCGATTTAGTGAAATATTTATTTTCGTTATTGATATAAAGCCTGTCTTGGAGCGCACTATCATCTTTATCAAATTCGTAACCACCACTAGTTACGTACAAATCATTGTCACCATCAAAATCGGCATCAAAAATCAATGCGGCTATGTCTTCAGATTTACTGTCTTTTTTAAATATTTCGTCATTCCCTTTAACAAACCCATCATGGGTCTGAAAAAAGATACTACCGGTGTAGGTTGACGAGCCACCAATAAAATAATCATCTAAACCATCACCATTTAAATCGCCCACGGCTAGGGCAGGCCCCAAGGCTGACATCCGGTGGGGCAAAAGTACTTGCTCTTGAAAGTCATCATAATCATTTTCACTATGGCGATGGTCAGGAAAAAATTTGTTAAGCGATGTTGAGAAAATGGACTCTTTTTTTAATTCAACATCCTTGTTCTCAAATTCAGCTTCTTTTTGACTAATGCTGATTTTCTGATTTGCGGACACATCTTTAAGAATATTGACCTTACCGTCTGGCCATACCACTTTTACTTGGTCGACTTTTTGAATAGCACCTAAGCCGAAGTGTAAATTTGGCGCTACCGATGATTGAAAACCTCTTGTCAAAGTCAGTTCTTGCATTTGAGTATTGTCATTTTCCGAAACATAAACCCTGCAGCCCAGCCCAAAAGGATTTTTGCCATTTCCGTTAAAAGCAACTTGTAAAAAATTATTAATTTCTGAACTACGATTTTCAAAAACTGACGCGGTATCGTCTATATTATTGGTTACTATTTCTAAATCACCGTCGTTGTCCAAATCTGCATAGACCACGCCGTTGGAAAAACCCTCATAGGAAATACCCCACTCTGCATTCGCCCTTTCAAAATCTAAGTTTCCGTTATTTTTAAAAATAAAATTATCTATTTTTTCAGTTGGTATTCTTTGGCTCCAGGCTACGAATTCTTCTGGTTTTATTTTTTCCTCTTCTAGCTTATTGAAATAATCATTGTTATTGATTTCTCGTCTTGTACCATTGGAAACGAACAAATCTTTTAATCCATCGTTGTCAAAGTCTGCAAATAACGGTCCCCAGCTCCAATCTGTAGAAGATGTGCCCGTCATACGGGAAACGTTTGAAAAATACGGATTGCCATCTTCAAAAACTCCCGTGTTCAACTGCATACAGTTTTGCATATATTGATAGTGAAATCCTGCATCGACAACGCTCCAGAACAATTCAATGTTCATACTTGCCATGTTCGCCTTTTGTCGTCTGTTGTTTTGGGCATCCATATCAACCTGAAAAATATCAAGATTGCCATCATTGTTGAAATCGGCTATGTCAGCCCCCATGCCATAAAACGAGGTATGAGCCGTTGACTTTTTAACCACCTCTCTGAAAGTGCCATCTTGATTGTTGATATACATAAAGTCAGGGGAGCTGAAATCATTCGATACATAGATATCGGGCCAAGTATCGTTATTCAAATCTCCGATGGTGGCACTAAGTGATAAGGCAAAATTTTGTACCCCTGATTCTTTAGAAACCTCCGTAAAGAAGTCACCATCGTTTCTATATAAATGGTCAGATTCTTCTGCTTGTACATTCTTCATTTTCATTTGATAAACAAATGCTGGCGAATTGAACTTTGTCGGAGGGTAGTTCGCCACAAATAAATCTAGGTCGCCATCTTTGTCGTAATCAAAAAATGTGCTTTGAACGCTACTGCCAGTATCGGCTAACCCATATTCCGCCGCTTTTTCAGTAAAAGTGCCGTCTTGGTTGTTTATGAAAAGCTGATTGTGCCTTGGGGAAAATTTCCCTGATACTGAGCAATAAATATCCAAATACCCATCGGCATTTACATCGGCCATGGTAACCCCTGTATACCAACGGTTATCACCTCCTATATTTGCTTTATTTGTAATATCCTCGAACTTTAAATCTCCTTTATTTAGATATAATTTATTGGACACTTGATTTCCCGTAAAATACAAATCTACGAGACCGTCATTATTTATATCTCCTGCAGCAATGCCACCTCCCATATATAAATATTGATAGGTGAAATAATTCAACGAGTCATTTTCTGTTAAAATATTGGTGAAATCAATGCCTGAATCTTCAGCGCTTAAATCTTGAAAAATCGCACCAATTTCTCTTTCTTTTTCAACTGTTTCAGTACAGCTGATTAAAAGAGCGGTTAGGACAAAACAAATAAAACACCTTATAAGACATTCTTTATTGTGCATCTTACTTTTCCTTAAAAATCGTTAAATCGTCGTTGTTGTTGGTAATTAAAAGATACATACTATTATTTATGAAAATCTTTTCGATATGCTTTGCATTCTTGTTATTATAAAAATTAATATCTCGCTGCGGTACTAGTTCTCCTGTGTTTGTTCCCAGTAATATATAACCCGTATTAGCATCATAAGGAATGGTCTCTACTTCAGTTTCGTGAATGGCACCTATCCCGATTACATCATCGATACCATCTTTATTGACATCAACTATTTCAAAATCTAAGGTAGGTCCCATTTGTGCTTCACTTGGCAATAGTTTTAATTCAAAATCACCATTTCCTTTATTTTCAATGTACAATGAACCAAACTGATATGCTTCTTTATGATAAGCGGATTTCAATTGATTTTCCCCATAAATATCAGCTAAACTTGAATTCGCAAATGCCTCGAAAGTACTTATTTTACTTTTGATAAAGGAATTTTGCTGCGTTGAACACTCTTTACCACGAATGGGAACCAAATTGCCCTTGTATGATTTGCTTAACACCATATCATAGGAATTGTCACCATCAAAATCGTTGCCATAAATATGAAGTGGTTTTTCTACGGATGGATGAAATTTGTTGTTCTTTCCCAAATTACCAACTACATAATCTTCGTCACCATCACCATCAAGGTCTATATTCTTAATTGTATTCCACCAACCGTCTGTATGTTGAAAAGCATCAATTTTAGTGCTCGCAAATTTGCCATTGGTATTTTTAAAAAGTGTAATAGGCATCCATTCGCCCACAACGAACATATCTTCGTCTCCGTCGGCATCGTAATCTGAGAAAAGTATATCGTTCACGATTCCAATTTCGGAAAATTCAGGAGCAATAGATTGGGGAGCTGCTTTGAAGCTACCACCGTCGTTGATTAGTACATAGGATTTGGAAGCTAATGGGTACTTTCCCAAAACGGTATGACCCCCAATGAATAAGTCTAAATCACCATCATTGTCAAAATCACTCGATTTTACAACTTTGGTATTCGTTAAATTTTTGGGTAACGCTATCTTCTTAGTAAAATTTCCTTTCCCATCGTTTTGATATAACCTATCGCTCAAGAAAGGATTATTTTGAGAGAATTCATAACTGCCACTTACAACATAAAGGTCTAAATCTCCATCATTGTCCGCATCAAAAAAATGACTATCAACATCTTCTGATTTGGCATCACTTTCAATAATGGGCTGATTGACCCTTTCAAAAACATTATTTTTTTGAAGAAATACCTGAGCAGGCCAGTTTTTAGAACCTCCGATAAAAAAGTCCTGTTGCCCATCACCATTGATATCTGCTACTGAAAGTGTAGGCCCCTGTTGTGATAATTTTTGAGGTAACAATACTTGTTTAGAAAAATCATCGAAAATTTCTTCACTATGGGAGTAATCAATGCCCAAGGATTTTGACCCTACGGGAAGTAAATTGCGGGCTATTTGATTTTTCAGGGATGCGCCAAAGTTTTCGTCGACATAGGATATGGTCAATGTCTGATTGACTATAACATTCTCCAAAATGGATACTTCACCAGAATCCCAAATAACCTCTAATCGATCAATGGTCTGGATGTCTTCAAAACCAAAATTCAGCATTTTGGAAACACTAGAAAGGTAACCTCTACTGGTGTAGAGCTCTTGGTATTGCTGGGAACCGTTTGCAAAGACCCTCACTTTTGCGCCAATCGCCATTTTATTCTGGTTAGAGCCAACTAGCTTAATGTTTAAATAATTTCCAACAGAATTATTTTTGTAAACACTTGCAGTATCAGAAAGGTTGTTCATTACCAAATCTAAGTCCCCATCATTGTCCAAATCTCCATAAGCCACGCCATTAGAGTTGATTTTCTTCTCAAAGCCCCATTTGACCGTTGCGTTTTCGAAAGTTAGATCGCCGTTATTCCGATAGCCATAATTGGCCAATTTATCGGAGGGCATCATTTCAATAACATCATGGATAGACATCTCGATCCCCTTATCTAAATTCTCTTTAACTTTTAGGGCATAATCCTGATTGCTGAAATTTCGCTCCACGCCATTCGAAACAAATACATCTTTGAATCCGTCGTTGTCAAAATCAGCAATTAATGGCGACCAGCTCCAATCTGTTTTTGACATGCCAGATAATTGACCGATATCACTAAAAGACCCATTTCCATTATTTAATTGCAAGACATTTGCCATGTAAGGTTTATGATATCCGGCATCAACGATCTTCGTAAATCCTTCGGTATTCATGGTAGGCATGTTCTCTTTGCTGCGAACATGATCTTCAGCAGACATTTCAAGTACCATCAAATCGGGTAAAAAATCATTGTTAATATCGGCAAAATCGGAACCCATGCTGTTGTACGAAATATGTTGAAATCTTGTATTTATCTGATTTGAAAAGGTGCCATCCCTATTGTTAATGTACAGCATATCGGGTGCTATGTAATCATTAGCGACATAAATATCGGGCCAATTATCGTTATTGAAATCTCCAATGGATGCGCTCAAGCCCCATGCCTTATTTATAATTTTTGATTGCACCGTAACATTGGTGAAGGTATCACCATCATTGCGAAATAAATGATCCGATGTTTCTGAGATAAATTTTTGGGTGCCTTTTTTTTCGAGCCTAAGTGTGTTTTCAAAATCTGAACGGTGATTGACTAGGTACATATCTAAATCACCATCTTTATCATAATCAAAAAAATAGGATTGAATGGAGAATCCATTATGATCCAATCCCCAGCGTTTTGCCTCTTCCTTAAAACTGCCGTTTTTTTGATTGATAAAAAGCTTGTTTCTGCGCAGGTCTTCATCAGCTAGTGAGGCCGATTTGCAGACATACATATCTAACCATCCGTCGTTATTAATGTCAATCATC
>RCMY010004173.1_pt1 | contig 12586 bp, 10 predicted proteins | sample 2041341 | NCBI WGS metagenome assembly RCMY01 (sample SAMN09708234, study PRJNA481090) | Marine sediment metagenome, whole genome shotgun sequencing project. | reverse complement strand
CGTCCAGATGGTCCACCTTATCGACGATCTGCTCGACATCGCCCGCATCAGCCGCGACCAGATCTCACTGCGGCGTGAGCGCATCGTGTTCAACGCTATACTCAACGACGCGCTCGAGTCGGTTCGTCCGCTGCTCGTCGCGCACAATCATGTCGTCGACTTTGAGCTGTGCGACCTGCCGCTGCCACTCGACGCTGACCCGACTCGCATGACTCAGATCATCACCAACCTCCTGGATAACGCGGCCAAGTACACCCCTCCGGGAGGACGGCTATGCATCCGCACCTGGCTTGAAGATCACACGTTCTGCCTTTCGGTGAGCGATAACGGCATCGGCATCGGCGCCGAAGATCTCGAGCGGGTGTTTGAATCATTTGTGCGGGTGAAATGCAATGACGATATTTCGCGCGACGGCTTGGGTGTCGGCCTGACGCTGGTGCGCCGCCTCATTGACCTGCACGATGGCTGCATTGAGGTGCAAAGTCCTGGTGTCGGTCACGGCTGCACGTTCACCGTGCGCCTGCCCCTGGCCCAGGACGCTGCCAAGGGTGCTGCCAAGGGTGCTGAGGACATGCGGGCTGCCCCCCTCTGCAGCCACACGACGGGGGCAAACAGTACCGCCACGGAGCGATCTCTGCGCGTGCTGATCGTCGACGATAACGTCGATGCCGGCAAAACGCTCGCCTTTCTCCTGCGTCGTAGCGGACACGTCGTCCACCTCGCTGAGGACGGTGCACAGGCGCTGGTCGTCGCCAGCGAAGTTCAGCCCGATGTAGTGTTTCTCGATATCGGCCTGCCCGACACAAGTGGCTACGATCTCGCGCCTCGGCTGCGAAACATTGACGGCCTCCAGAACGTGACCATCGTAGCGCTGACTGGCTACGGCAGCGCTACCGACCGCGAACGCGCGTCCGCCGCCGGGATTGATCGCCACCTGACAAAACCAACGCCGCTCACGGCGATTCGTGAGGTCCTCAACGAGATAGCAATGCAATAAAGATCCCCCGGCAAAGCCGGGGGTTTTAGGGTGTGAGCCGCTCAAAGTAGCTGCGAGGTCGCTACGCGGCCCCTCTGGACATACTCCGGGATCAGCTCTGGGAGACATATGGGGCGACGCGGTCGTTGACATGCTGCGTGACGTATCGGCAAATCAGGCTCAACATAATAAAGCCACCAACGCTCTCGTTACATTTAGGCAGACACTCCAAACACCAGGCCGGCGAGAAAATACATGGCGCAGAAGCTGACACCAATGGCAATAATATTGAGCCAGAAACCCGCTTTCACCATATCACCGAGGTGTAAATCCTCGTAGGAAAAAACGATGGCGTTGGGCGGCGTGGCCACCGGCATCATAAAGGCCATGGACGCGGCCAGCGCGACCGGAATAACCAGCATTTGCGGGTCGATGTTGAGGCCGACGGCCACCGCGCCAAGGATGGGCAAAAATGTCGCTGTTGTGGCGGTATTGGAGGTGATCTCGGTGAGATAAACAATGGCTACCAGAATGACAAAAATCAGCATCCAGGTACCGACCTCTAAACCCGAAACCTGCAGACCGATCCATTCGGCAAGCCCGGTATCCTTGAACCCCATCGCCAATGCCAGACCACCGCCGAACAGAATAAGTACGCCCCAGGGCATTTGCTTGGCAGCATCCCAGTCGACGGCAAAATGCCCGCGTTCGAGAGAAATCGGCCAGGCAAATAATACCAGCGCAGCCAGCATGGCGATGGACGTATCGTTAATCGGCAGCCCGGTCCAGGCAACGAGTTGTTGACGTAATATCCAGCCCAGCGCAGCGCAACCAAACACAATCGCGACGGCTTTTTCGCCCTTGGACATAGCACCAAGTGCCGCCAACTCACTTTTGATAACACTACCGGCATCACCGACTTTCAATTTGCTGGTGGGGAAAATAATCTTGGTTAACATAATCCAGGCAACCGGCAACATGACGATCACCACCGGTACACCGAATTTCATCCAGGTAAAGAAATCAATCTGAATGTCATAGGTCGTCTTTAAAAAACTTGCCAACAGCGCGTTGGGCGGTGTTCCGATCAAGGTGCCGACGCCACCGATGGAAGCCGAATAAGCAATGCCGAGCATAAGTGCGACGGCGAAATTGCGCACCATCGATTTATCCGGCGTTTTCTGCCCAATAAAACCAATCACGGAAATAGCAACTGCATACATCATGATGGCGGTAGCGGTATTGGAAATCCACATTGAGAGAAACGCAGTGGCCAGCATGAATCCTGCAATAATACTGCCTGGACTGGTGCCCACGACGCTAACGATCTTTAACGCGATCCTTTTGTGCAAGCCCCAGCGCTGCATCGCTCCCGCGAGCAAAAAGCCCCCAAAAAACAGAAAAATAAGCGAATCACCGTATTTCGCCGTCACCGAATCCATTTCCGCAATGCCGAATAAAGGCATCATCGGGATCGGCAATAGCGCGGTAGCGGGAATAGGCACCGCTTCGCCCAGCCACCAGAACACCATCCATGCCGCAAGCGCCACCAGCCGCCATGCTTCCGGCGACATCCCCTCGGGCGCTGGTAACAACAGCAATATGAAGGCGGCGACCGGCCCGGCAATTAGCGCAATCAGGCGTTTGCGGGGAATAGGGGACGCGGGAGCGGGTCCTTCGCCTTCGTCGGGGGTAGCGAACTCTCGCTGTACAGTATTCTCATTACTGCTTTCCAACTTTTCCTGGGCCATTTCTGTGTCTCCGCAATTTATCTCTATTCGGTTATATTAATATTCTGCCTGACCGCTGTCGCCAATGAGAACTACTTACCGAGAAACTTCGGTGGACGCTTCTCCTTAAATGCAAGTATACCTTCGGCGTAGTCGTAACTGTCATACACTATGCGGCGCAAGCCCTGAACTTTCTCGAAACCGCGCGGGCTTAGTGGCTTGGCGCCGGCGAGTACGCGCAGTTGTTCCTTCATCACGGCAATACTCAGCGGCGAGTTGGCAGCCATGCTGTTCGCCATCTCGTAGGTAAAGGCCTCAAGCTCATCCAGCGCGACTACGTGATTGATCATCCCCACGTTCTCTGCGCGCTGTGCCGAAATCGGCGCTGCGGTGAAAGCCAGTTCCTTGACCACGCGCACACTCGCTGCGCTCATGAACGTCATAAGACCACTCAAATTATAGGGCACACCGAGGCGCGCCGGCGTCACGGCAAACGTCGATTCGGGCGCGGCAATTACGATGTCACACGCCAGTATAGTTTCGACCGCGCCACCCCAGACCGAGCCCTCGATCATGGCGATGACCGGCGCGGGATGCGCTTCCAGCGTGCGCACGAGATTTCGTAATGGATCGTCCCAACCCAGTGGATCGCGCCTGCCTTCCGGCAGTTCGCCAACATCGTGGCCTGCCGACCACACTTTGACGCCGGGCCGGGAACGTAGGACTACCGCACCAACCTTTGCCTCACGAAACTCCATCAGTGCGTCGATAAGGTTCGCTACCAGTTCATCACTCAGCGCATTGTGCTTGCGCCCGTTGTCGAGAACGATGGTAGCAACCGGCCCTTCCCGTGTTACCTCGATGAGTGCCATGTTTCGATTTCCTAGCAAATTGTTTCTTGTGTGAGCACCCCCACTTTGCGGTATAGCGCTCTTCCATACATTTCATTTCCGACATTTTCTTCACTGCTTATTACACATAGCAAAGGCGGTGCCAGTATTGGGTGAGTGGGCGCAAGCGGTTCTTATTGTTAGTTTATTTCTCAACCTGGCGGTTGCCGTAAACGCGTCAGCGCTAGCGTATTGGGGGGAAGTCGACACAACCCCAACGTGACAGGGGTGGGCATCAACCCCTTCGGGTCTGTGAAAATGAGCAGGGGAGAATCTAGTGTAGTGTATTGAATAGAGCGTCGGCCGAAGCCAAATAGTAGCGGTTGTCTACTCGCGGAACTGGCTTTTATCGAGATTATACTTGCGCATCTTCTCGTATAGCGTTTTCCGTGCAAGTCCCAGCGATTCCTGTGCTGCATTTATCCTGCCCGCGCAGCGGGTCAGAGCTTCACGAATAAGGCTTTCTTCGAAGCGGCTAACCTGCTCCGCCAGGGTCAGCGCGCTACCTTGTTCAGCCAGGTTGTAATTATCAAACGCTCGATCGGCCCCCAACAATACGCAACAGGTTGCCAAATTTCGTAACTCGCGCGCACCGCCGGGCCAATCATGGCTAAGCAACCACTGGCGTCGCGCGGGTGCAACACTGGGAATATCCATCGAATAGGTATTGGCGGCAATAAGCAGAAAGTGCTCAAAGAAAAGCGGTATATCGTCCGGAATGTCACGTAGTGGTGGAATTTTCACGTTGAGCACATTGAGCCGATAGTAAAGATCGGCACGAAATTTACCCACCTCGCTGAGTTCCATCAAATCTACCTTGGTTGCAGCGATTATCCGCGCAGTGAATGGAACAACATTGTTACCGCCCAGCGGCTCAACCACTCGCTCCTCCAACACGCGCAATAGCTTGGTCTGCAAAGACATTGGCATACTCTCGATCTCGTCGAGCAATATAGTCCCGCCCTCGGCGTACTCGAATTTGCCGACGCGGCGTGTTTTTGCGTCGGTAAAAGCCCCGGCCTCGTGTCCAAACAGTTCACTTTCGATGATAGCTTCCGGGATTGCACCGCAATTAATTGCGACAAAGGGGCTCTCATGCCTAGCCCCCTGGAAGTGCATATAGCGGGATATCAACTCCTTACCACATCCAGTTTCACCTTCAATAAGCACATCGGCGGGCAGGTCTTTTATTTGGTATAGCAGCCCGCGCAGCTGTTTCATTGCGGCTGTGTTGCCAATAATACTCACGCCTGGACGGGTCTGCGTTTCCAACTCTATGCGTAATTGTTGAATTTCCAACGTGAGGCGGCGTTTTTCAACAGCTCTTGCAATAGTATCCAACAACTTATCCGTGGAGAACGGCTTCTCGAGAAAATCGTAGGCACCGATGTGCATCGCATCGACTGCTAATGCGACATTGCCATGCCCGGTTAGCAATATGACCGGTATATCTCCATCAAGGCTCTGGACTCTTTTAAGTAGCTCCATCCCCCCCAGTATCGGCATATTCATATCTGTTAAAACCACACCGTCAAAACCAGGCTCAATTTCGCTGAGCGCTGCTCGACCATTGGCAGCCGTGACGATTTCGTAACCCTCCAGCTCAAGGGTTTGCGAAAGCGCCTTCAAAACCTGTGGCTCATCATCAACCAACAAGATTCGGCTCATTTGCTTCCTTCATTCTGTACAGTGGGAGTTTAATGTTGAATGCCAGGCCACCTTCGTCGGCCGCAGTAACGTCTATAACACCATTCTGACTCTCTATAATACGTCGCGACAGGGTGAGGCCCAGGCCCAGGCCGGTCTCTTTGGTGGTATAAAATGGGTGGAACAATTGTGCCATCTGTTCATTGCTAACCCCGGGGCCATTATCCGCAACGCACAAATTTAAATAGTCGCCCTCCACAATTGACGTCAAGCGAACGTGCGGATTTTCAGTATGCGCCACGGCCTGGAGTGCATTACTGAGTAAATTAACCAACACTTGCTCGACCAGCACGGGCTCACAAAAAATATCGACATCGATACAATCGTTTTCAAACTCGACGTTACATTCTTCGAATTTAGTGCGAACAATAGACCAGGTGGCAGCGATAATCTCATGCGCTGACGTAGGTCGCGGATTGGGTTTGGTGCGGCGGGCGAATATCTTGAACTTCGCGACAATGCTTGCCATCGTATTGCAAATGCTGTTTATCTCTCCAAGCGTCGGTTGTAACTCCCCGGTTTTACCCAGACTCAGCATTTTTTGGCAGTTGCTGGAATAACTTTGCAGCGCTTGTAATGGCTGGGCAAGCTCGTGGTGCAGCCCCGCGGAAAACTCACCCAACACGGCAATTTTCGCTGTCTGGATCAGTTGCGTTTGGGTGTCTTGCAATTCAGTTTGAGTTCGTTTGTAGTGGTCTACTGACTGCTGGAGTTCAACGTTTGATTGCCGCAACTCCGCAGTGAGATCATCCACCCTGGTCTCAAGGCGAGTGTTCATTTCTTTCAAGTGTAACTGTAATTCACGGCGCTTGCCGAGGTACAAATACACCACAAAAAGTAGCAGCGCGAGCAATGTATAGAGGGCTACAACAGCTGCCGTTGCGGGCCAAATTGTGGTGCGCGGCGCCAGGGCAAACATATGCCAGCCCCACTCCGGCATTTCTGCCGACTGTATGATCCAGTTTTCGTCATGACCGCCATCCCGCAGCGTAACTCGAGGTTCGAACAGTGGCGCCAACGACGTGTATTGGGAGATAGACGCTAACTGTGCGGCGCCGTAACGCAAGGACTGCCTGACCTCGTCGCGCCGCTGCCGCGATAGTTTGAACATTGTTTTGTACTGCCAGGTAGCGCGTGAGCTGAAGAAAATTACGCCGTCTGCATCGCTTATCACAAAATCCATTTGCGGTTCTCGCCACAGCTCCTCGATAAAAGCCAGCGATACCTTTACGACCATAACGCCAATAGCCCTTTGCCCGTCGCTTACCGGTGATGCGAAATAATAGCCACGCTCGCCGGACTTGGCTCCCAATGCGAAGTAACTCGATGCAAGGCCCGCATTTGAGCGATTAAAATAAGGCCGAAAAGAAAAATTCTCACCAACGAAACTGTCTAGTTCATGGTAGTTGCTGGAAGCGACCGTTAACCCGGATGAATCCAGCAGATAAATGACATCCGCCTGGAGGATTTCGTTAGTCTCTTGCAACTGCCGGTTCGCCGCATCGATTGACGCCGTCGTTGGCGCTCGCAAGGCCTGCAAGATCACTTCCGATTTTTGTAATACCTGTGGCAGCGATTGGTAGTGTTGCAAGGTGGACTGCAGTTTTTGCTCGAGTTTCAATAATTCAATATTCAGCTCGCCCGCTTTTTTTTGCGCATCCCAAAACGCGCCAAGCCCGGCAACGGGTATCAGCAAAATTAAATATACCAGCGCCACGCGCTTGTAGTTGACTTTATTATCTGGCGTAAACATTGCGGCTCAATATACCCCCGCGCCCGCCGTAATTAAAGTGTGCTTTGCGTCCAGCATGTGTGGAATTATCCCCATTGGCGGCATATGAGGGTTACCCACTCCACTCAATTTGGCAGAGATAAAGCCCATTAAAAACATGCAAGATCATCTATCTCTTTGCTTTAGTTGTGTATTAGTTGGCTGGCACAATCTTTGTTAGCAGCCTTTACTGCAACTCAAAACGTTCCATGGGGCGGTATATTTGGACCCTCACCAGCAAGCGCGCGCTAGCAGCGGCAAAGGTATGGGTGTGGCTGAATCAATATTGTCGGGCCGTCATACCGTTACAATTCTTAAAGCAGTGTAAAGTTTTATAAGCTCGGGGGAGAAAATGTTAAAACAATATATGACTACTACATTGGCAGGCATCGCATTGGCAAGCGTCGCCAGCAGTGCTATTGCCGGGTTAAAACTAACGGATGAAGCATCAGGAATCAGCATAGACATCGGCGGACGCCTGCAAACTCTCGTGTTGTTCAACGATGAAGACCTTAAACCCGACGAAGACATAGAATTCAGGGTGCGCCGGGCGAGGCTCAGATTAGACATTACACCGCACCCGAAGATGAGCATGTTCCTGCAAACTGATTATTCGGATGACGAGGCCGGTACCGGCGGTGACGTGCGTCTGATAGACGCGTTTATAACGCTCAAGCCGCACCCGTGGGCGCAACTCTTCGCCGGCTTGAATATGGCGCCGGTACAGCGCCAGGCGCTTACCACCTCGGGTGCCATGATGGCCATGGATCGTACCGGCATCACCAACTATAACCTCACCTGGGGCATGAAGGGCAATGCCGGTCTGCAAACCAGTACCGTTCCCGGCAGCCGCGTAGTCACGTCGATCGGCGACAATCAGGTTCGCGATTTGGGTGTTACCTTGTTCGGTTCGGGCTCAATGAGCGAGCAAGCGCACCTGAAATACTACCTTGGCACTTACGAAGGCTCGATACATTCGGACGACACACGGCGGGTGACCGCGCGAGTGCAGATGAATTTCGGCGATGCGGAGCCGAACTACTACAATTCCTCGACCTATCTCGGCACATTAGACACATTTGGTATAGGCGCCGCTATCGATACCCAGGACAGCTTCGCGACCAACGCTGTTACCGGCGAAGAAGTCGATTACACCATGTTTTCGGTCGATGCGTTTTTTGAAAAACCGCTAGGCATTGGCAGCGTCACACTGGAAGCCGCCTATACCGAGCTGGATCTGGACGACACGGCGGCAGGATTGGCCGACCAGAACGGTGTGCCGCTGCGGACAGCGGCGGACGGCACACCAATCTCTGCCGAGCAGGCCCAGGGCAGCGGCGCGTACATCCAGGCGGGTTACCTGATCGGTAAGTGGCAGCCCTTTGTTTTGTACGAACAGTGGGAAGCAGACGCCGACAACGGCGCAGGTTCCTGGGACGCCATCAGGGTCGGTATCAATTATTACTTGAAAGGCCACAATGCCAACATCAAGCTTGGGATGGAAAATATCACCAATGACGCCGACGAGCTTGACGATATCACCACCGTCGGAGCAGGACTGTATATAAACTTTTAGCGTACGATCGCAATAGCACGGAGAGCGAACAGCATATCGCTACCCAACGCCATACAGGTATCCTCTGATGACACACCATAATGTCCTGTTGTTTTTCGTCCTTTCTCTGTTTGCTTTGTGCACCAATGCACAAGATCCACAGCTGCAAACCCGATTTGAAGACCAGTATGAAAAACTGGTTTCCCAAATCAAACAGCGCGAGGATTCGGCCGCGGAACTGCAACAAGTCAAGGCAATCTGGTTGTCCACACATAAACAATTGATTGCTATCAATGCCGAGATCGACGCAAAGAAACTCGATGTTGCCGTGAGTAGCGGACGACAGCAAGAGCGAGTAGTGGATGAGTTGATCGCCATGGGTGGCGCGCGCGAGCGCACGCTGCTAGAGGGAATCAATAAACTGTATACGATTGCAAAAGGCGGAACGGTAGCTACGTCTCCAGATCCTTTAATGGAAGGTGCTGGTGAGCGGGTTGGTATCAGTGATCAAAAACTTAGTAGTAAAAAGTCCGGCTCTGTGAGCATTAGCATAGAGCCGGAAGATATCGGCACCTCTGGGCTACCCTAATCGCATCTTCGCCTATGTATTAAGGGCAGCTCTAATAATTGCTTGCGGCCTTTGCGCAGCATGAATGTCTGGTTCAATCGTCGGCCAGTTCGCCTTCAATCAACAATCCCTCGTGCGGCGTTTTAGGTCGACCCATGGGCGAGCGATGCACGCTCAGCCACGCCTCAAATTTTTTCAACTCGTCGCCTATAGTATTGATAGTCCAGCCAAACAGGGCAACATCGTCGATATAGCCAAAGCCAAGCAATACATCGGGAATCAGATCAGCGGGAATAACAAAGTACAGCAGAGACGCAATGGCCAATAAAACCGCCTTGGCCGATACATCGCGATACTCGCCGAGCCGATAATATTTAACCAGGTCCAGCAGCAGCGTCACCTGGTCGCTAATTTTACGCAGCGCATCGTGCTTGTCTGCGGCTTTGGCTCTGGCTCTTTTAAGTAAGCCATCGAGCTTGCCTGGATTGTCCATAAAGCTCTTGGCACGGCCGAGTGCCTCTTGATAAACCCGACTGCGCCGCGTTCTGTCGCCTATTGCCATGAGTATCGTCTTCCGTATGCTGTTACGACCCGGACAACCGAGTCGAAATAATGCTGTTGATTCTAACATTTGTGAACGTCGCATACCTGCGGCACAGAGATGACAGATCGGCAAATGAACTGTGCGTCTTGCCATTGCGTTTGTGCTTTGTACACTGCCCAGTGCGTCTGCCATGAATTAACATACCCAAACGAACTAAGTCACTACAACCGAGGTTAGACAATGAACAAATTGATTGCTGCACTTTCTGTTTTTATGGCTTGCGGCCACGTTATGGTCCACGCGGAGGGTTTGCCAATTACGCCCGGCATGTGGGAAACAACCACAGTGTCTGAGAACAGCGTTTCCGGCAACCGAACCGACACGCAGAAAAATTGCATTAAAGAGTCAGAACTTGACCCCAGCTCGCAAATGCAGGGCATGCCGAAAGAACACTGTGATGTGAACACGAAAATCGACGGCAATACGATGACTTACGAAATGGTGTGCGCACCGCCACAAGGCGTTAAAGTAAATTTCAACGGCAGTGTAACCGTCGATGGCGACAGCATGCAGGGCAGCATGCAAATGCAAGGCAGCATGGCCGGCCAGGCGATGACAATGACCGCTAAAACAAGCGGCAAACGGCTGGGGGAATGCTAACCGGCCTCGCCGCCTTCGCCCTGGTCAGCTCCATCACGCCTGGCCCCAACAACCTGATGTTGATGGCCTCCGGGGCAAATTTTGGATTCCGACTAACAATTCCGCATATGCTTGGGGTTGCACTCGGTTTTACGCTGATGGTACTGCTGGTCGGCCTGGGTCTGGTTGAACTATTTACTGCCTACCCACTTAGCCATACCATTTTGAAGATCGTCAGTGTCGCGTACCTGCTTTTCCTTGCCTGGAAGATTGCCACCTCTGCTCCGCCGCCCGCCAGTGCAGGTGACTCGGCAGCACGTGGCAAGCCATTTACATTTATTCAGGCAGCGCTGTTTCAATGGGTGAACCCCAAGGCCTGGGCGATGGCGCTGACCGCCCTGAGCGTTTATTCACCGTCGCAAAGCCTTGGCGCAGTCGCGCTGGTCGCCGCCGTCTTTGGCTGTATCAATCTGCCTTCGGTGAGCCTGTGGGTAGTGCTTGGCCAGCAAATGCGCAAACTGCTAACCAGCCCCAAACGCCTGGCCGTGTTTAACTTCAGCATGGCAGTGCTGCTTGTCGCTTCGCTTTATCCTGTGCTGGTGGATTGAGCCAAGATTCACAGCTCGCCGGCAAAATTTTCACACTACACTGGGTTCTGTATTGATCTTCTACGGCGCTGGTTTCGTAGTAGGACCTAAGCTAAGCTATGCCGTTAGCGCGTCTGCCATGCAGAGCCGTTATATAACAGCCCTATCGATCTGACCCAACTCAATAAATATGCAGCAACCCAAGATCACACTGACCGTTATTCTCACCTTCCTGCTCAGCGGTTGCGAACAACCGCCCGCAGAAAAGGCAGCACCCCCACCGCCAGAGGTTAGTGTCGCCAAACCGTTGGCCAAACAAGTCACCGACTGGGACGAATTCAGTGGCAGGCTGCAGGCGGTTAAAGCGGTCGACATCCGCGCCCGCGTTAGCGGCTATTTGCAGTCGGTTGATTTCAAAGAGGGTGCCATGGTCGAGAAAGGCGATTTGCTATTCGTCATCGACCCACGACCGTATGCCTCAGTGCTGAACGAAGCCAGTGCGGAAGTGACCCGCGCCAAGGTACAGGTACAGCTGCAGAAGCAGAATTTGGCACGCGCCGAACGCTTATATAAAACTCAAGCTATTCCGGAAGAAGAGCTGGACACTCGCACCCAGGCTAAGGCGGCGGCGCTAGCGGCACTGCAGGCTGCCGAGGCCAAGGTCGAGTCGGCACGGCTCAACGTAGAATTTACCCATGTGCGCGCACCTATCAGCGGCCGCATCGGCCGCACAATGGCAACCGAGGGCAATCTGGTCAGCGGCGGCAACGCCGATGCCACTGAATTAACCAGCATCGTGTCGCTAGACCCGATTTATTTTTACTTTAGCGGCAACGAACAAATCCATTTGCGCTATCTGCGGCTGGCCCGCGCCGGCTCCAGACCAAGCTCGCGCTCGGCCAGCACACCGACGCGTTTGCGGCTGACTGACGAAGCTGATTTTTTACATATTGGCAAGATGGATTTTGTCGACAACCGCGTCGACGCCGCGACCGACACCATAGAAGTTCGAGCAATCTTCCCCAATCCCGAGCAAATTCTGGTACCGGGCATGTTTGCCTCAATACAGGTCCGCGGCCGCGGACCGTATGCCGCACTTATGATTCCAGACGCCGCGCTGGGCACCGATCAGTCACAGCAATTCGTGTTTGTGGTGGATGACGACAATATCGCTCAGCGTCGCCCGGTGCAGCCGGGTCGCATCGAAGGCGATCTGCGCATCATCGGCGACGGACTGAGCGCTGACGACCGGGTAATAGTTAACGGCATACAGCGCGTAAAAGCCGGCGCACCAGTTGATCCGCAAAGCGTCGAGCTAAACCTAAACCTAAACCTAAACCTGAATCAGGCGACGCCAACTGCGGGCAGTGCCAAGCAGTGAAGTTCGGGCGCTTCTTTATCGACCGGCCGCGCTTTGCAGCGGTGATTTCGATTCTAATCGTGCTAATCGGCATGCTGGCCTATGGCAGCCTGCCAGTCACCCAATACCCTGAAATTGTGCCGCCGACCATTGTCGTTAGCGCCAATTATCCCGGCGCCTCAGCGGAAGTAATAGCCGACACGGTAGCCACGCCGATCGAGCAGGAAATCATCGGCGTCGACAATATGCTGTATATGAC
>RCMY010004172.1_pt1 | contig 12587 bp, 12 predicted proteins | sample 2041341 | NCBI WGS metagenome assembly RCMY01 (sample SAMN09708234, study PRJNA481090) | Marine sediment metagenome, whole genome shotgun sequencing project. | reverse complement strand
TTCTTCGCATCGGAAAGCAGCATCATCGTCTGGTCCATATAAAAGACCTCGTTGTCGACCCCGGCATAGCCGACGCCGCCCATCGAACGCTTGATGAAGAATATCGTCTTCGCCTTTTCGACATCGAACACCGGCATGCCGTAAATCGGTGACCCTTTGTCGGTCTTTGCCGCTGGATTGACCACGTCATTCGCGCCGATGATAAATGCTACATCGGCCTGGGCAAATTCGCTGTTGATATCCTCCAGTTCGAAGACCTCGTCATAAGGCACATTGGCCTCGGCGAGCAGCACATTCATATGACCCGGCATCCGGCCCGCGACCGGGTGGATTGCATATTTGACGCTGACGCCTTCCTCTTTCAGCATATCGCCCATTTCGCGCAAGGCGTGCTGCGCCTGCGCCACCGCCATGCCATATCCGGGAATGATGATCACGCTCTCGGCCTGCTTCATCATATAGGCGGCATCCTCGGCCGAACCGCGTTTCCACGGCCGGTCGATCTGCGCAGCACCGTCGCTCGACGCACTTTCCGCGCCAAAGCCACCAGCGATCACGCTGATGAAGCTGCGATTCATCGCCCGGCACATGATATAGGACAGGATCGCACCCGACGAGCCGACCAGCGCGCCGGTAATGATCATCGCCGTGTTGCCAAGAGTAAAGCCCATCGCTGCTGCCGCCCAGCCGGAATAGCTGTTGAGCATCGATATCACGACAGGCATATCCGCGCCGCCGATAGGAATGATCAGCAGGAAACCGATCAGAAAGCTGAGCGCCACGATCGCCCAGAATATCGGTCCTGTGCCAAGGGTCGGCGCAATCGCGAAATAGGCGGTCAGTCCGATGATCCCCAGCAGCACACCAAGATTGATGAAATGCCGCCCGGGCAGCGTGATTGGCGCGCCGGACATATTGCCGTTGAGTTTCAGAAACGCGATGACCGAGCCGGAGAAGGTAATCGCACCGATTGCAACGCCAAGACCCAGTTCAACACGGCTGACCGTCAGGATTTCACCCGTCGCATCCAATATGCCAAAGGCGCCGGGATTGAGATAAGCGGCGACCCCGACCAGAACGGCGGCCATACCGACAAGGCTGTGGAAAGCGGCGACCAGCTGCGGCATATCGGTCATCGCGATGCGGCGCGCGATAACGAAGCCGATCGTGCCACCAATGGCGATGGCACCGACGATTTCCGGCAGGCTGGCGATGCTGTGGGTCCACAATGTCGTGACCACGGCAATCAGCATCCCGACCATGCCGAAACGGTTGCCCTTCCGGCTCGATTCGGGCGACGACAGTCCGCGCAGCGCGAAGATGAAGAGAACGCCAGCGACCAGATAGGCGGTGGCAACCCATGGATTTACCGCTTCACCGGAGGCGGCGAGCGCGGGTGAACTCGCGAATATCGTCATCCCAGCGAAGGCTGGGACCCAACCCGCTCTCGAGGCGATACGGCACCCTCGGTTTAGACCCCAGCCTTCGCTGGGGCGACATGGTTTATCGACGCGCGGAGCACCCATTATTTGCGCTCCTTTTTCTTGTACATCGCGAGCATCCGCTCGGTCACGGCAAAGCCGCCAAATATGTTCACGCTGGCCAGCACGACACCGACCAGACCCAGCCATTTGGCGGTCTGACCACCATCAGCCTGCGACCCTGCCGCCGCTGCGATCAGCGCCCCGACAATGATCACCGAAGAGATCGCATTGGTCACCGCCATCAGCGGCGTATGCAAGGCCGGGGTCACCGACCAGACCACATAATAGCCGACAAAACAGGCCATCACGAAGATTGACAAGATGCTAATGAAATCCATAATTCACTTCCTTTCAATCCTCCCCATTCATGGGGAGGTGGCCCGCCGAAGCACAGCGCAGGCGGGTCGGAGGGGGTGTTAGATCAGACGCAAATTCCGGTTTGATCGCGAACATAGCGGCAAGATCAAAACCCCTACCACCACGCTGCACGCGGTCCCCCTCCCCGCAAGCGGAGAGGATTTTGGAGGAGAGAGTTGAGACAAAGCCCATGTTTAGGCCTCTTCAAAAGTAAAATTGAACCGGTATCGTTTCAATTCAAGAGATGGGATCGCACGAACACCACTTCGGCAACTCTTGTCAAAATCAGCGGCAACCAAAACACCTCTTACCGACGTATCCGGTTCTTCCGCCATCAAATCACCCATATAGCCTGTGATCTGACCAACCGCTTCACGCCTAGCCAATCCTGCTTTTAGTTCGACAACAACAAGCGCACCGCTTGCATCTCGCGCCAATATGTCAATGAAGCCCGATTCTACACTCCGTTCGGAACCTTCATCGATGATCTGCAAACCAGCTTCAAGCTGCTCGATTTCTCGCCGTAGTTCTGACTGGAGATGTCTTTCTAACTCGAATTGCTTCCCTTCAAGTTTCTCTCGGATTACCTGACCAGCGATTCCTATTGCGGTTTCCGAATTGAATTCAGATTCATTCTCCCTGAACCGAGCATAACAACGCAACGAGGATTTATAGGCGGCCAAATTCGCATATAAATTGTTCCCTGCCGAGATTTTCGACGGGTTTGGCTTTCCGGCTTTCGCGTCCTGTAAGGAATAATTCAGCTCACTTGCTATTTTCTCAATTTCGCCTGCATCAAAAATCGCATCCAAATCGCCATAGGTTTCATCGACCTTTTTCGCCTGCGAAAGGTGTGTTGCGGCAGAATTTGGAGTATAGCTTGCTCCCAGCCAAGTTTTGAAAGCCTCGCCTCTCACCCCAACAACCGCTCATTAACAACCTTGCCATCCTTGGTAAGCCGTATGCCAATTGTTACTTCGTCATCATCAGGCAGTACCGGCCGCTTGGCCTCTTCGTCCCAGTAAGCGCTAAGGAAATTATAGAGATTGCGCGAGAATAACGCTGAACTGTCCGCCGCCATGCTCGAGGGCATATTATTCGCGCCGATGATCTTGACGCCATGTTTCACGACCACTTTGCCGGCAACAGCGCCTTCGACATTGCCGCCTTGTTCTGCCGCCAGATCGACGATCACGCTGCCGGTCCGCATCGTCGCGATCTGCGCATCCGAGATCAGACGCGGCGCGGCGCGGCCGGGGATCAGTGCGGTGGTGATGACGATATCCTGTTTGGCGATATGGCTGGAAACCAGTTCGGCTTGCGCTTTCTGATATTCCTCGCTCATTTCGGTAGCATAGCCGCCGGTGCCTTCCCCCTCGATGCCCTCGACCGATTCGACAAATATCGGTTTTGCGCCGAGCGACTGAATCTGTTCCTTGGTCGCCGCCCGCACGTCGGTCGCGCTGACCTGTGCGCCCAGCCGCCTTGCCGTGGCAATCGCTTGCAATCCGGCAACGCCGACCCCCATGATGAAACAGCGCGCCGCCGAAACCGTCCCGGCTGCGGTCATCATCATCGGAAAGACGCGGCCATAATGGGCGGCAGCTTCGAGAACGGATTTATAACCCGACAGATTGGACTGCGATGAAAGAATATCCATCGATTGCGCGCGGGTGATCCGCGGCATGAATTCCATCGCCAGCGCATCAATGCCCAGCTTGGCATAAGCATCGACGCGTTTGCGCTCGCCAAAAGGATTGAGGCTGGCAACCAGCCAGGCGCCTTTCTTGATGCCCTTCAATGAAACGGGGTCGGGACCCTGCACAGCCAGAACAATGTCGGCATCTTTCAATACCGCTTGCCTTGTGCCGATTGTCGCGCCCATTTCCTGATAATCTTTGTCGGCAACCGACGCAGATTCGCCCGCTCCCTTTTCGACGGCCAGGGAAGCGCCCAGAGCGATGAATTTCTTGACCGTTTCCGGCGACGCGCTGACGCGCTTCTCACCGTCGGCGAGTTCCTTCAAAACCGCGATTTTCACAAGATATTCCAATCAGTTAGGATATAAGAATAACCACCAATATGGCCACTACAGCGGTCGCGATCGTTCCGGTTTTCAACAGCGACAGGAAGCGAGCATATGATTCCTCAGCTGCGCCTAAATTATTATCCGATGTCATGATTTCCCCATATTATCGTTCAAAACAGGCTTAATGTGTAAACGGATATTACCCGCTGCTCAAGCCCTACCAATCGTCATTCCGGATAGAATATTTATCCAACCTTTAATCGGCTCTTTACCGGTTGCCGCTATGGATATGCCTCGTTCTGGCACAATCGGGATAAAAATGGTACAAAACGGCACAAAATTACTGCTGCTGATCGATGATGAGCCAGCGCAATGCCGGTTGATTTCCGCGCTTGCCTCTCGGGCGGGATTCCGCACGATCTTTGCCCGCGACGCCGAAACCGCGATTGCCACGCTGGGCACCCAGGACGGGATGATGCTCGACGCGATCATCCTCGACCATTGGGTGCCGGGTTCCGAAGCCACGGATCTGATCACCGAATTGAAATCCCGCCGTCCCGCCTTGCCCGTCCTGATGCTCACCGCCGTCGGATCGATAGCCGAAGCCGTCGACGCCGTGCGCGCCGGTGCCACCGATTATCTGATCAAGCCGGTCGCCCCCGAACTGATGCTCAAAGCGCTCAACGCCGCCGTTGAATCGTCCAGGGATGACGGAGAACTGCGCCCGCTCACCGAAAAAATTTCGGTGCCGCTTGAATTTGAAGAAATTGTCGGCGCTGCACCGGCATTTCGCGCGGCACTGGCGATCGCCGCCAAGGCCGCCCGCGCTCGTGTTCCGGTACTGATCGAGGGCGAAGGCGGGGTTGGCAAGGAAGTCATCGCCGATGCCATCCACGCCGCCAGCCCGCGATCCAAGCAGCCCATGCTCAAGCTCAATTGCGGAGCGATCACCGGCAATCTGCTCGATTCGATCCTGTTCGGTCATGAGAAAGGCGCTTTCACCGGCGCGTTCGACCGCAAGATTGGCCTGCTCCAGCAAGCCGAAGGCGGCACGATTTTTCTCGATGAGGTCGACCGGATTCCGCCTGAGACACAGGTCCGCTTGCTGCGCTTCCTGAAACATTCGGATATCCAGCCTCTCGGCAGCCCGAACAGTTTCCAGCTGGATGTGAGGATCATCGCCGCAACCAATCGCAAGTTGCAGCGGGAAGTCGAGAAGGACAATTTCCGCGAAGATCTCTATTACCAGATGAATGTTGTCCAGCTGACCATTCCGCCGCTGCGCGACCGGACCGGCGACATTCCGGCGCTGGCCCGCCATTTCCTCGCCCGCCTCGCGCTCCAGCCGGGCCTGCGTAGCCTCGGTATTACCGACGAAGCGCTCAACCTGCTGCGCAGCTATCGCTGGCCGGGCAATGTCCGCCAGCTGCAAAGCGTCTTGTTCCGCGCCGCCGTCATGTGCGACCGCAATGCCCTGACCTGCGACGAATTTCCGCAAATCGCATCCTTTGTCGCCGAATCCGGCGATACCGATACGCATCTGATCAGCAGCCCGGAAGGCATCGGGATCACGCTCTATTGCGAAGATGGCAATTTGCGACCGCTGGAAGAAATCGAAGCCGACGTAATCCGTCTCGCCATCGGCCATTATCGCGGCCGGATGACGGAAGTTGCGCGACGCCTGGGCATCGGCCGCTCGACTCTCTATCGCAAGCTGGCAGACCTCGGTATCGATAACGCCGCGTAATTCCGGGACTTTTTTGTTGGATTGTGTGTTGGATCCTGCTGGGTTTGACACTTTCGGCCAAAGCCAAATTTGTGAAATCCGACCCGAATCCAACATCGCCATTGATGTTTCCCACCGCTGGTCTTAAGTCTGGCGCTATGAAAAACATGCTTCCAAATCTTCCAATCGGCGCAGCTCTTACGCTTGCTCTGCTTCTCTCGGCCTGCGGAAAACAGGAAGCGGTGGGCGACGTTCCATCCAGCGAAGAACTGGCGAAGCAAGCAGATGCCGCGAGTCAGGCGATCCGTGACGAAGCGGAAGCTGCAGAAGGCGATGGTGCGAAAACCGCGATCGACCTCGCCACCCTCGATAGTTATGCCAACGCCTTGCGCGGTTACTCCATCATGGTGCCCGGCGGCTGGACGGTCGACACGGCAGCCAGCGATGACAATGGCCGGGTGTTCAACGACACTGCAAGCGGCGCTAAGCTGGCGGTAAGCTGGGTAGAGAATCGCGAAGACGCAGCCTGGAGCAAAGCCGTCCAGGCCATCGAGGATGGCAGCGACGCCATGGAGGGCGCGCCCGTCGGCAAGAATGAATATCGCGCGTCGGGGATTTTGACCAACGGCCAGAAATCAAGCCAGCGGCTGCTTCGCAAGCCCGATGGCACGATGGTGCAAGCGGAAATCAGCTATGCCGCCGACCAATCCAAGGCGACGGACCTGCTGGCCTCAACGATATTGGACAGCCTGACCCTGCAATAGCAGCAATCTAGCGGTTGAGCTTGGCGTCCAGAAAACTAGGCATCGGGCCATTCCAGCCATCATCTGCGTCATTGCCATTGCCGTTCTGAACCACAGGCGGCTTTTCCTCCTGGACCTTTGCAGTGCGCGCCGGTTTCTTCGGGGCATTGTCTTGTGGCGGCGGCTTTGGAGCAGTTTCTTGCTGCGGCTTCTTCGGCCGATCATCTTGCCGTGGTTTCTTCGGCGCTTCATCGCGCCGCGGCGCTTTTGATTTTACCGGATCCGGCTTAGCCGAAGCAGCTTTCGCCGGAGCTTTGGCGGCTGGTTTGTCGCCTGCCTTGCCCTTGCGCTCCTTGCGGACGGGGATTTTCATGCCGGTCAGCTTCTGGATGCTCTCGACATGCTCCGCATCGCTGCGGGTCACGAAGGTGATCGCAACGCCGGTTGCACCAGCACGACCGGTGCGGCCAATCCGGTGAATATAGTCATCGGGATGCCAGGGAATATCATAGTTGATGATATGGCTGACGCCCTTGATATCCAGACCCCGCGCCGCAACATCGGACGCACATAATATGTTGATTTCGCCGGACTTGAACCGGTCCAGTTCCGCCAGACGCGAACTTTGATCCATATCACCGTGAATCTGCCCGGCGTCAAAGCCATCCTTGCGCAGGCTCTGGCAAAGGTCACGAACCTCGGTTTTGCGATTGCAGAATATGATCGCGGTATCGACGCCTTCATTGTCCAGTAAGTCGACAAGCAATTTGCGCTTGGCCTTCGGAGCGACCTCTATCAGCGATTGATCGATCGAGGTGTTGGCCGTCGCAGGGCGCGAGACTTCGATATATTTCGGATTGTTGAGAAACTGGTCGGACAATCTCTTGATCGGCGGTGGCATGGTCGCCGAAAACAGCAATGTCTGGCGCGTCGAGGGCAATTTCGAGCAGATCGATTCGATATCCGGAATGAAACCCATATCGAGCATCCGGTCCGCTTCATCGATGACCAGCAATTCGCAGCCCGACATCAATATCCGTCCGCGATCGAACAAGTCCATCAACCGTCCGGGGGTCGCGATCAATACGTCAACGCCTTTCTCCAGCGCCTTGATCTGATCTCCCATGGAAACGCCGCCGATAAGCAACGCCATGCTGAGATTATGGTTCTTGCCATATTTCTCGAAATTCTCGGCGACTTGCGCAGCCAATTCACGGGTAGGCTCAAGGATCAGCGACCGCGGCATGCGCGCACGCGAGCGGCCATGTGCGAGAATGTCGATCATCGGCAGCACAAAACTCGCCGTTTTGCCGGTGCCGGTCTGGGCAATGCCGATGATATCTTTCATCATCAGCACGGAGGGTATGGCCTGCTCCTGAATCGGCGTCGGCTCATCATAGCCCGCGTCAGCCACAGATTTCAGCAATTCTTCAGACAGGCCGATATCGGCAAATTTCATAGTGGTTCCGGAAAAATATAGGATGCACCGTTGCATCCTGTCTTAGCCTCTCGGGCCGTGCCGGGCAATGACCGCATAACCCGAATTTGTCAAGCTTTCTCGCTTGATCTAGCGTTCCGGTACAAGTTCGCGAAATCGTTTAATTTCACATTTGGCCCCGGTGCGCGAGTGCAGGACATCGCGGCCCGCACACATTTTTCCATCAGACGATTTTTCCATATAAAAGCCGGAATAAAAACTGCGCGCCTGGCAATTCTCTTCGAGCTCCGCTCTGATGCGCTTGCGGTCTCGCGTAACCAGGTCGAGAAACTGATCCGCAAACATCTGCACTCCCAAAATATTGTCCATTGGCAGGCATTTGCCAATTTTCTTTTCCCGATAAGTCTTTTGCGGGGCTTCCCGCGAAAAATCTGCTCTCGGTGCCAATGGATACGGCCGTCGGCGTGGTACCCGGATGATCACCCGTTTTTCGATTCGGACCTGCGCATAGGCAACCGGTCGCGCTGGCACATAGGCCGTGGCCGAATCCATATCCGCAGACAAAACGTCCATCTGCTGCACCCCGCGCGCTTCTGGCACAGAGAGCAGCAATATCGCTATAAGTGACAGGCTCACCGAAATCCCTTAATTAACCCTTGCCTCCGCTATATCAATGGCGATTGAACATTGTATGAACTGAGAAATTACCACCTGTTGCCATCTAGCGGAAACTTGTCTTTCACAACTCCGACATGATGTCTTATCCAAACACAAGATGGCGAATAGGTGACATCACAACGCAGGAGCAGAAACATGCCAAAAATGGCAAAATGGCAGGAGCAGATGCAGTCGGTTGTGGGCGCGAAGGGTTTCACCAGCGCCGACGACGATATGGCACCCTGGCTCACGGACTGGCGCGGCCGTTATACCGGCGCAGCGGCAGCCATGGTCTCACCGGCAACCACGCAGGAGACGGCTGAAATACTGAGGATTGCGAACGAACATTCCGTGGCCATCGTGCCGCAAGGAGGCAATAGTGGCATGGTCGGGGGCGCAACGCCTGATGTCAGCGGCCGATCGGTCCTTCTGTCCCTCCGCCGCATGAACCGGATTCGGGCGATCGAACCGGGCGACCAGTTGGTCGTGTGCGAGGCCGGTGTAATTCTTCAGAATCTGCATGAAGCTCTCGCAAAAGAAGGACAGAGATTCCCGCTGACACTCGGCGGCAAGGGCTCTGCCACGGTCGGCGGTCTCGTTTCTACAAACGCCGGCGGCACTCAGGTGCTGCGCCACGGAACGATGCGCGCGCTGGTGGTCGGGATTGAAGCGGTGCTGCCCGACGGCAGCATCTTCGAAGGGCTCGCAGCTCTCAAAAAAGACAATCGCGGCTATGATCTCAAGCAACTATTTGTCGGCGGCGAAGGCACATTGGGCGTTGTAACCGCCGCGACCTTGAAAACCGTACCCGCTCTGACGGATCGCTGCGTTGCCTGGGCCGCTGTCAGTAGTACGGACGCGGCCTATCAACTCTTCCGGTTTCTCAATAGCCGGACTCCGCAATCGCTGGAAGGCTTTGAAATTATTCCCGCAACATGCCTGAATTCGGTTCTGCGCCACATTCCCGGCACCCGTTCTCCCTTGGAAGGCGTACATCCTTGGCATGTGCTCATCGAAATTGTGCGCGATCAACCGGATGCGCAAGACCCGAGGTCTGTCACTGAAAATCTGCTCGCAGACGCACTGGAACGGGGTCTGATTGAAGACGCAACCCTCGCGGCCAGCGAGCAGCAAGCGGAGGATTTCTGGAAGATCCGGGATTCCATTGCCGAAGCAGAGCGCGCCGTTGGCCCGGCTCTGCAGCATGACATAAGCGTTCCGGTCCCCGGCATGGCGCGGTTCATCAACGAGGCGTCTCCGGTTATCGAAGCAAAATTCCCGGGCACCGAGGTTGCTGCATTCGGCCACATGGGAGATGGCAACGTCCATTTCCACGTCAAGGTGCCACCGGGCGCACAAGCACAGGACTGGATGCGGGACTATAGCTCCCGCATAACACCCCTGGTCCACGACCTCGTCATTGCAGCAGGGGGCTCGATATCGGCAGAACATGGAATCGGACAAAACAAGCGCGCGGAACTGGAACGGCTATCTTCCGATGCACGCCTCTCCATGCTGCGCGCCATAAAAACCGCAATCGATCCAAAGAACATAATGAACCCGGGCAAACTCGTTCCGCTTGCGTCCGGCCAGTCAGGCTCTTAAAGCGCAAGACAACTATTCGATTTCAACAGTAATTTTTCGGAGAATCTGACTATGGCGAGCACGCCGCAAGCACAAGAACTACCAATGTTCTACAAGGACCTGGTCCCGCTCAATTCAAACGAGCATGCAAAATGGAAAGTCAAAGGACTCGACAATGCATCTTTCATGCAGTCGCAGCACGCCATTCCGATTACCACCGATGAATTCGCCAATGCCTCGCGCAATTATCCGATTGTATTCTCGGTCGGCGAAAATAGCGTACCGCTGATTCTCATGGGTCTGAACGAAGGGGTGAATACCTTCATGAACGACGAGGGTCATTTCAGCGAGCCAGCCTACGTCCCGGCCTATGTCCGCCGCTATCCCTTCATGCTCGCAAAATTGCGTCCGGATGCGGAAGAACTCTCGCTTTGCTTCGACCCGACAACCGATGCTATCGGCGATTATAAAGAAGGGGACGCCCTGTTCGACAAGGATCAGCCAAGCGAAACCACAAAGAATATCTTGAACTTTTGCGAGCAGTTTGAACAGGCCGGCCAACGGACCGGTCAGTTTGTCCAGGAACTGGAAAAGATGGAACTGTTGATGGATGGCGAAGTGTCCATTCAGCAAACAGACGTTGAGAAGCCCTTTGTTTATCGCGGATTCAAGATGGTCAACGAAGAAAAATTGCGCGACATGCGTGGCGACGAACTCCGCAAGATCAATCAGAACGGTATGTTGCCGTTGATCTACGCTCACCTCTTCTCGTTACAGCTGATGCGCGATCTTTTCGCAAGGCAGGTTAGCGCCGGTAAAATGCCGCAAGTGACCGAAGCGCCGTCCGTTCAGGTCTGACCGCCTCGCGGTCGTCAGGCATCGCCCGGTTCGGTTGAACCGGGCCGGCTGGTATGAATAATATTCCGGTGATGGGGTCTTGCAACTCTTCCCGTTAGCGCCCACATTATAGGTTGTATGGGTCTGCATCCCCCGATCGGACCTATACAGGCATTTCTTTGAAATGCCACCTCCCTGAACCTTGGCCACCTCGCCTACCTGGCGAGGTGGTTTTTTATTGGGATTCTCTTATTCTGCTGCTTCAAGCTGATCGCGACCGGACAATTGCTCGGCGAGCATCAGGCAACAATTGCCGATCAATTCCGCAATAGACCGCGCAGCGGCAATCGGCTCGCGCAGACTCTGATCAAGATACAGCGCTCGATCCACTTCGAGCTGCAATGCATGTACATTGCTTGCGGGCTTGCCGTGCCGCTCCAGAATATAACCGCCGGAATAGGGATGGTTGGTCTGGACATGATAGCCGGGCATCCGGAAATGATCCGCTGCAAGTTCGGCATAGCGCGATTCGCAGCTACGACCGAAGCGATCTCCGATAACAAACCCGATTGGGCTGCTATTCTCGTCGAACACCGATGGCATGCTGTGAAGGTCCAGGAGGAGAGCGCATCCAAAAACAGATCGCATCTGGTCGAGAATATGCTCGACCATCACATGATAGGGTTCGTGATCCTGCTCGATTCGATCAATAACATGCTGATGCGGCCATTTTTCCCGCCACAGATTGCCGGCGCCGTGCAGCCGGCGCGGCAATATACCCAAACCGCCCCTGACCTTCTTGCTGATCTGGTGTGTCTGGGCCGAATCCATCCCGGTCACCATATCCGGATCTAGTTCGGTGCGGCTGCGATTGAGATCGACCCATGCTCTAGGTTTACGAGCGATAATCACCGGAAACCCGGAAGCAATGGCTGACGCCGCCAGGCGGTCTGCATAGCGATCTTCCAGTCGGAGCAAATGGGAGGCCGGAACATTCAGGTTGTCGAGAAGTTCAGCCGGATATTCCCGGCCGGAGTGGGGCACACTGACCAGCACCGGGAATTTAAGCGCCTCGATATTGGCCAGCGAATAGGGCGGCACCGCGGACAAATATCTGCCGGAACCGGCGTTAGGCATGTTCACGCTCCCACAAGCCCGCGCGCGCCCGAAAAAATTGTCGCTTTCGGGAAAAAATTAACCGATTTGCACTTATATAGCGGTCTGGGCATAATAGCCCGTCTGTAATCAGGCATATTCGGGAAGGCGCGACAATATGATAAGGATTCTCCTTGCGGAAGATGAACAGGCGATGCGCGAGCATCTTACACGGGCTCTGGAGAAAGCCAACTATGAAGTTGTCGCTGTGGATCGCGGAACTGCAGCAGTTCCGTTGCTCGACGCGCAGAAATTCGATCTGCTTTTAACGGATATTGTGATGCCCGAAATGGATGGAATCGAACTGGCACAGCATTGCGCCTCGGTCTGCCCGGAAACCCAAGTCATGTTCATTACCGGCTTTTCCGGCGTGACATTACGTGCCGGACAGTCGGTTCCGAAAGCCAAAATATTGTCGAAGCCCTTTCATTTGCGGGATCTGGTTATGGAGGTCGACCGGCTGTTCGAACCGGACAGTATCAGCGACCTGAATTAAGCCTTGCGCCAGCCGAAGCGGCTGGCTAGACGGCCTCCAGCGTGGGCGTATAGCTCAGTGGTAGAGCACTTCGTTGACATC
>RCMY010004171.1_pt1 | contig 12587 bp, 16 predicted proteins | sample 2041341 | NCBI WGS metagenome assembly RCMY01 (sample SAMN09708234, study PRJNA481090) | Marine sediment metagenome, whole genome shotgun sequencing project. | reverse complement strand
GGAGAGTCCCGTGAGGTCGCCGTTGAGACCCAGTCGTCGATACACCGAGAGGGCATTGGGGCTGGCGTACACCACCAAGCCGGCAGGGTCGACCCGCAGGAACCCGTCACCCACCCGCGGGCTGTCCGCGTGATCGCTGCGTTGCCCCGGAGCCGGGAAGTTCCCGGCCGCGATCATCTGGGTCAGATCCGCGGCGGACTGTAGATAGGACAGCTCCAACCTGCTCGGAGTGCGCACCCCCAACAGATTGGTGTTCCGGGACACCACGGCGATCACGTGCCCAGCCCGTCGTACTGGAATCGTTTCGACCCGGACCGGGACCTCGTCTCGCCACTCAGGGTCCCCTTCACGGACGAGTCGACCGTGCGCGTAGGCCTCATCGATCAAGGGGCGACGCCCTGCCTCGACGAAGGACCCCACCACGTCATCGACGTAGGCCGTGGGTCCTGTGGTCGGCCGCATCTGCGCGCCCGCCCAGAACCCCTGCCCGGTCCGATCCGGAAGCCACAGCACCAGATCGGCGAACGAGAGGTCCGCGATGATCTGCCAGTCGGCCTGCAGAAGTTGTAGCCACTTGATGTCGTCCGGCCCGAGGTCGGTGTGCGCACGGGCCAGATCCGTCAGGGACACCACGGTCCCACCGTAGGGCACGTCACAGCGGCACGCAGCGGCGGCGAGCGCTTTGTTCCACGGCTAGGAGCGTTTGGCAGGATGAGGGCATGTCACTCTCGGATCGGCCCACCTCAGGCGAGGTGATCTCAGACTGGGAAGCGATCTCCCAGCAGGGCCACGCTGTCCCGGCCCACCGTTCGCTGCCTGATCTGACCGCCGAGCTCACCAGCATGCTCGCCGATCCCGATCCCCATGTTCGCGATGAACTGGCCTTCACCACGCTGCGGACCTGGATCGAACAGGGTGTCTACGACGATCTGCTCGCCGGTCTCGGTGACGGCATGGCAGCCGGGTTGACCATCGGTGTGGGCGAGTCGGAGGGGGACGATGTCTTCCGTCGCAGTTTCTCCGCCCTGGCGCTCGCGTCCTGCATCGATCGAGACACGGCGGCTCCCAGCCTGCCGGACACCCAGATCATGATCTGGGGCGACTGCCTGGTCACCTGGCTGCTGGCCGAGCACGACCTTCGGGGCTACGTGGCCGACAAGGGCTGGGCCCTGGCTGTTTCCCACGGGGCTGACGCCCTCGGCGCCCTCGGCGCCTCACCGCATCTCGGTCCCGCCGAGCAACAGATGATGTTGGACGTTCTCGCTGAGCGACTCAGCGCACCGATCAGCAACCTGCTCACCGCCGACGAGCCCGACCGCTGCGCCGCCGCGGTCCTTCGCATCCTGCGCCGCAACGACCTCAGCGGGACCGACCTGGAGCCCTGGGTCGAGACCCTGATCGCAGCCGCTGAAAGCGGCGTCGACGGCGGAGATCCGACCTCGCCTGAGCACATCGCGACGACGAATGTGCAGTCGTTCCTTCGCGCCCTCTACCTCCACCTCTCCTTGAGCACCCCCGCCCCCGAGGCTCGTGCCGACCTACTCCTGCTCCTGGTCGACGCCCTGCGCAGAACCAACGCCTCCCACCTCGAACTGACCTGGACGGGCAACCAGTAACCTGCGGGCATGAGCGATGACGTGACCCGCAACACAAGCCCGAGCACCATCTCCGGCCACAGCGGCGTTCTCGCCGTGGCCGTGGCCAGAGCCCACGGGGTGGAGACCATGTTCACCCTCTCGGGTGCGCACGTGTTCCCGATGTACGACGGTGCCGTCAAGGCTGATCCCCCGATGCGTCTACTCGATGTGCGCCACGAACAGACCGCCGCCTTCGCAGCCGAAGCGACCGGCAAGCTCACCCGGGTGCCCGGTCTCGCGGTCCTGACCGCCGGCCCCGGGGTCACCAACGGCGTCAGCGCCATCGCTCAGGCGCAGTTCGCCGGCTCCCCGATGGTCGTCATCGGTGGTCGGGCCCCGGCTAACCGGTGGGGGTCTGGCTCGTTGCAGGAGTTGGACCAGCCCCCCATCGTCGAGTCGGTCTCCAAGATGGCCACCACCCTCCACACGGCGGGCGACATCCTCCCCGGCATCGATCGGGCGTTCCGCGAGGCGCGCGCCTCTCATCGGGGCCCGGTGTTCGTCGACGTGCCCATGGATGAGTTCTTCCTCGATGCCTCCGGCCCCGCCCCTGTCGGCGGCCCCGTCCGGGGGTCTGCCCCGGACACCGACGCGCTGGACCGCATCGCGACGCTCCTGGCCAAGGCCACCCGGCCGGTTCTAATCCTGGGCACGGACGTGTGGGCCGATCACGCCGAGGTAGCCGCGCTCCGCTTCGCCGAGTCGGTCGGGATCCCCTGCATCACCAACGGCATGGGCCGGGGCATCATCCCGGGCGGTCACCCCCTCCTCGCCACGAAGGCACGCAGCCAGGCCCTCGGGGGTGCCGACCTGGTCGTGGTCGTGGGGACCCCGCTGGACTTCCGCCTCGGCTACGGAGTCTTCGGAGGCAAGGAGGAGGGCTCGACGCCTGCCCGGGTTGTCCACATCGCCGACTCCCCCGGCCAGGTCAGCACCCACGCCTCCCTGGAGGAATCCGTCTCCGGCGATCTGTCCACGGTCTTCGACACCCTTGCGGCCACGATGGAGCGCGGCAACAAGCCCGATTGGTCCGCCTGGACACAATCCCTGGCCGACACGGTCGCAGCAGCCACCGAGCGGGACTCGAAACTGCTCAGCGCCGAGGCCGACCCCATCCATCCGGCTCGCATCTACGGCGAACTCGTCCCTCGGCTGGCCGAAGACGCCATTGTGATCGGAGACGGGGGCGACTTCGTCAGTTTCGCCGGCAAGTTCATCGAGCCCAAGCGACCCGGAGGCTGGCTGGACCCCGGCCCCTACGGCTGCCTGGGCGCCGGTCTGGGCGCCGCCATCGCCGCCCGACTGGCGCGACCCTCGGCGCAGGTGGTGGTCCTCTTCGGTGACGGGGCCGCCGGGTTCTCCCTGATGGATGTGGACACCTTGGTGCGCCACAACCTGCCGGTGGTCATGGTGATGGGCAACAACTCTGCCTGGGGCCTGGAGAAGGGACCCATGCAGATGCTCTACGGCTACGACGTAGCAGCCGACCTGGCCGACCAGACCCGCTACGACGAGGTCGTCAAGGCACTCGGCGGGGCGGGCGAGAAGGTGACCGACCCCCGTCAGATCGGCCCTGCCCTGGACCGGGCGTTCGCCGCCAACGTGCCGTACCTCGTCAACATCATCACCGACGTGGAGGCGGCCTATCCGCGCAACACCTTTGGCATCTGAGGTGGATCTGAGGCGCATCCGACCCGAGGAGTACTCCGCGGTCGGCGACCTCACCGTGGCAGCCTATGAGCCGTTCCTGTTGGGCCCGGACGACTTCTACATCGAGCGGTTGCGCGACACCGCCGTACGCGATCAACAAGCCGAGGTGTGGATCGCTCAGCTCGATGGCGTGGTTGCCGGGTCAGTGACGATCTGTCCACCAGGGTCACTGTGGCGAGAAATAGCCCGTCCCGGGGAGGGTGAGTTCCGCATGCTCGCCGTCGACCCCGCCTATCGCGGCCGCGGGGTCGCCCGCGCCCTGACATCACTGGTTGTGGATCGCTGTCGGCGGGAGGGTGATGAGTCCGTGGTTCTCTCCAGTCTCGACCGGATGACCGCCGCGCACGGGCTCTACGAAAGTTTGGGTTTCCACCGGATCCCCGACCGCGACTGGCAACCCCAACCCGCCGTCTCCCTCATCGTCTACCAACGGAAGCTCCCATGACCCGCAGCAGCGACCTCACCGCCACCCTCACCTTCACCGTCACCGAGGACGACACCGCGCGCGCGGTCGGATCCGGCTCGCTGCCGGTGTTAGGCACCCCCCGACTGCTGGCGTGGTGCGAGGCAACCACCGTGGCCGCGATCGCCCCGTCACTCAGCGAGGGATCCACCAGCGTGGGCACCCGGATCGCCTTGGAGCACAGCGGGGCGAGCGCAGTGGGCCAACTCCTCGAGATCACCGCCTCCGCGTCGTACGTCGACGGTCGGCTGCACCGCTTCACCGTCGCGGCCCGCCACCTGGAGCCCGCGTCGTCAGCCGGGCCCGCCACCCCCGGCAAGGTCGTGGGCACCGGCGAGATCACCCGGGTCGTGGTGGATGCAGAGCGTTTCATGGCCCGTCTGGGCTAAGCCGATTTCGTCTGAACGCCCCGGACTGGGATAGTGGCCCCTGACGTCGATCCAGGAGGACATCATGGGCAAGACTGGCCGCAAGCGCCGCGCTCGTCGGAAGAAGGCCGCGAACCACGGTAAGCGTCCCAACACCTGAGCGTAGAGCCACTCAACACGGTTCATCAATGCAAGGAGCCCCAGCCAACAGGCTGGGGCTCCTTGCGTTACGCGGTCGCGTCGGTGAACGCGTCGTCGGTCCTTGGGGGGGCTACTCCCCGATCCGGACCTGCACCTCTCGGATACGCAGCAGCACGCGCGCACGCAGTTCGCTGGGTGCCACCTCCGAACACGACCGCGCCACGACCGTCTTCACGGTGCGTTGCAGGTCGTAGCGCACCAAACAGGGGTTGCAGGCATTCAGGTGATGTTGGACCGCGGCGCAGTCTGCGTCATCCAGTTCGTTGTCGATGAAGTAGACGATGCGCTCGAGGTATTCAGCACACTCGGCCGAGGAGGGCTCGTGTTCGTGGAGTCCACTCATGACGCGCTCCCTTTTCCGACCGTCGCGCGCGGCAACAGGTCGTTGGCTCGGACGTGGTCGGACAACATGTCGCGCAACTGGCGTCGACCGCGGTGGAGCCTGGACATCACAGTGCCGATCGGAGTGTCCATGATCTCGGCGATCTCCTTGTAGGCGAAGCCTTCAACGTCGGCGAGATAGACAGCTAAACGGAACTCCTCGGGCAGTCGCTGAAGTGCGTCCTTCACCTGAGAGTCGGGGAGGCGCTCGAGAGCCTCCGTCTCAGCGGACTTCAGCCCGGTGGAGGAATGCGACTCCGCACGCGCTAACTGCCAGTCCTCGACGTCCTCGGACATCGACTGCTGCGGCTGCCGCTGCTTCTTGCGGTAGGTGTTGATGAACGTGTTGGTCAGGATGCGGTACAGCCACGCCTTGAGGTTGGTGCCGGGCTTGTACTGGTGGAAGGCGGAGAACGCCTTGGCGAAGGTCTCCTGGACCAGGTCCTCGGCATCAGTCGGGTTACGCGTCATCCGCATGGCGGCGGCGTACAACTGGTCCAAGAAAGGCAGCGCGTCTCGTTCGAAGCGTGCAGAGCGCTCCTCAGCAGACTCGGCCGTCACGTCCACGTCGCCGGTGTCGAGCGGTGCGGAGGGGTTGGGTTCGGTCACAGAATCAGTCATCGTCCCCCACTGTAGGTCGGCTCGCTCCACGACGGGTCGGGGCCTTTCGAGTAATGCGGTCACGGGAGAAGAACAAGGCCATCGGCTCAGTCATTCCCGACCACCTCGCGAACGATCCATTCCAAGGTGGCTTCCACCATGATGGCGAGGGCGTCGTCCTGGGAGATGGGTCCTCGCACCGGGACGGCGAACTCGTGGTCCGCACCGGGCACCACGCACATCTCGGTGCTCGCGGGGAACTCCCCCGGCTTCCCCATGGGGTCCCGATCTCCTTGGATGACCAGCGTCGGCACTCGAGCGTTGGCGAGTTCGGCCACCCGGCTCTTCTCCGGCTTGCCGGGAGGGTGCAACGGGAACGCCAAAGCCAAGGCCCCTGCCGCGCCTATGGTCTTGGCGCACCGGACCGCAGACCGGGCGCCGGCTGAGCGGCCGCCCAGGATGAGAGGTGTGCGGATCCGCAACCGATCCGTCGCAGCGATCAGTGCCTCGTCCAGGGCGGCCGGAGCGGTGGCGATCTTGCGTCCGGCCCGAACCCACGGCTGCTCGAAGCACACCACGGTGATGCCGTGCCTCGGGAGGTTCCGAGCCAGCGTCTGAAGATCTCTGGACTCGATCCCCTTGCCAGCGCCGTGTCCCAACAGGAGAGTGGCGACCGGCCGAGGCGCTCTGCGCGTGACGAACCGACCCTCCCCCTGAGGTGTATCCACGATCAGATCGATCGTCATGCTTCACCTTCCAGCGGCAGCGGTTCGACCAACTGCGGTCCGTTGTTATGCACATTGCCGACCGCAGTCGACACCGGGAAGGCCTCAAGCTGACCCGGCGCTGCCGGAGCAAGCAACGCCTCCAGTGTCGACAGGTTACTCAGGTCCGAGGTCGGGTCCAGCCAGTCAGCACGCCTGTCCGGCTCGACCATCAACGGCATCCGGTCGTGGATCCGGCCGAGTTCGTCCTCAGCAGTGGTGGTGATGACCGTGGCAGTCCACCGGAAACGGGCGGGGTCGTCCTCGGCCTTCGTGGGGTCACGCCAGATTTCGTACAACCCGGCCATGGCCAACACGCCGCCATCGCGGGGCCGGATGAAGAACGGCTGCTTGCGTGGTTTCCCCTTGGCCGTCACCTCTGAGGTGGCGTACCACTCGTAGTACCCATCGGCCGGCAGGAGACAGCGACGAGCCGCCAGGGCCCGCCGAAAGGCCGGCTTGGTAGCGACCGTTTCCATGCGGGCGTTGATCATGCGGCTGCCGATGGAAGGGTCCTTGGCCCAGGAAGGCACCAGCCCCCAGGTCAGGACTCGCAACTGGCGCTCCGGTGGTCGAGTCCGGTCGGCGGAGGGTGGCCTCTCCACCACCGCGTAGATCTCCTTGGTCGGAGCCACGTTGTAGTCCGCGGCCAAGGGCTCGCCCACCCGGGACTCGACGATCTCGAACTCCTCGATCAGATCCTCCGGGCGTCGACTGGAGGCGTAGCGGCCGCACATGTCCCACACCCTAGTAGTCCTCGGATCCTGGCCACGGGTCTCACGGCACGGGGCAAGAGCGTCCGTATGACGGCCCCACCGCTCATGACGACAGGCCGTCCCCCCGGTTCTCACCCTGAGGGGTGAACATCGCCGTCCGATGCCCTGCTGGGTTTCGTCGTCAGGTAGACAAGACTCATGGCCCTCAGTCGCGTCCTCGCCCGTCCGATGCTCGCCTCGATGTTCCTGGTCGGGGGTGTCAACGCAATGAAGAACGCTCCGAAACTGGCGGGCGCAGCCGCGCCGGTGACCGACGCCGTGGTTCCGGCGCTCAAGAAGATGATGCCCCAACTACCGATCCCAGAAGACACGGTGACACTGGTTCGCATCAACGCGGCGGTTCAGATTGCGGCAGGCCTCGGCCTGGCCAGCGGTAGGGCTCCGCGGACGTCCTCGGCGATCCTCGCCGCATCGCTGGTGCCCACCACGGCCGCCGGTCACTCGTTCTGGACCGCACAGGACCCGTCCGAGCGCGCCAACCAGCGGATCCACTTCTTCAAGAACGTTTCGCTGATCGGAGGGCTGCTCATCTCGGCGGGCGACACCGCTGGGAAGCCCGGTGTTGCCTGGCGCACCCGTCATGCCGCCACCTCAGCCCGCAAGGAGGCCAAGAGCCTGGCTACCTCAGCCCGGCGCGAAGTGAAGTTGGCCAAGGCCACCTTGACCTGAAGCGGCACCGGTCCTGACCACTAGGCTGTCCCTGATGACCGACGAGACCTGGTGGCCCGCCCCTGCCGCAACGCGGCCGATCGACGCCGTGGTCCAGTTGCCCGGCAGCAAGTCCCTGACGAACCGCGCGCTGATCCTGGCGGCACTCGCGCAGGGCCCATCGACGGTTCGACGGGCGCTACGCTCGCGCGACACCGAGTTGATGGCTAGCGCTTTGCGCATCCTTGGGGCATCGGTCGACACCACCGCCGAAGACTGGGCGGTGACGCCCGGGTCTCTCAGCGGGCTGAGCACCACCTCCGAGGTGGAGATCGACTGCGGCCTGGCTGGAACGGTCATGCGCTTCGTACCTCCGGTGGCGGCCCTGACCAGCCACACGGTTCGCTTCGACGGCGACCCCCACATGCGCACCCGTCCCATCGGAGTGGTGCTCGACGCACTGCGCGCCCTCGGTGCCGACGTCGAGGACACCACCTCCACGCTTCCGTTCGCCGTCCATGGCACCGGGTCGGTGCCGGGTGGCGTCGTGACGCTCGACGCCTCCGCGTCCTCCCAATTCGTCTCGGCGCTGCTGCTCGCCGGCGCTCGCTTCGAATCGGGCGTCGAGATCCGACACGAGGGCAGACCCGTGCCATCCCAGCCTCACATCGAGATGACCATCTCGATGCTCCGCGAACACGGGGTGGAGGTCGACGACAGCGAGACGAATCGCTGGTCGGTGCGGCCCGGCCCGATCACGCCACTGGATCGAGCGATCGAACCCGACCTGTCGAACGCAGCACCCTTCCTAGGGCTCGCCGCGATCTCCGGCGGCACCGTCACCGTCCGCGACTGGCCCGAACAGACCACGCAGGCCGGTGACGCGTTGCGCGAGATCCTCGCCCAGATGGGGTGCACGGTCGCTCGTACCCCCGCCGGGCTCACCGTCACGGGCCCGGAGCATCTGCTCGGTGTTGACCTGGATCTCCACGACGTCGGCGAGTTGGCCCCGGCTGTGGCAGCGCTCTGCGCCACGGCTTCCACGCCTTCGCACCTGCACGGCATCGAACACATCCGCGGGCACGAAACCGACCGATTGGCGGCCCTCGCCACCGAGTTGGGCCGTCGTGGCGCCGATGTCACCGAAGAGGCCGACCGACTGCTGATCCGCCCGGCGACCCTGACCCCCGGCCCCTTCCACACCTACGCCGACCACCGGATGGCGCACGCTGCCGTGCTGATCGGAGCCGCCGTCCCCGGCGTTCTGGTCGAGAACGTGGACACCACCAGCAAGACCTTCCCCGGGTTCGCCGCTGCCTGGTCGGGACTCTTCGCATGACCAACCGCTACTCAACCCACGACATCGAGCACTACGACCGGCCGCGGCGGCGTACCCGCCCACGCACCAAGGAGCGGCCCGTCTACGCCGATGCCCATGACGGCCGGGTGATGACCGTGGACCGGGGGCGCCTGACGCTGCTGGTCGGGGACACCACCGTCATGGCAGTCAAGGCTCGACCCCTGGGCCGCAAGGGTGTAGTCGTCGGAGATCGCGTGCGCGTCGTCGGAGACGTCAGCGGCACCGAGGGCACCCTGGCCCGTGTGGTTGAGGTGGAGACCCGCACCACCACGCTTCGCCGCACCGCCGATGACGACGACCCCGTTGAGCGGGTGATCGTCTCCAACGCCGAACAACTGGTCATCGTGACCGCTCTGGCCAACCCCGAACCGCGTCCGCGTCTGATCGACCGTGCCCTGGTGGCGGCCTACGACGCGGGGATGGCTCCCCTGCTCTGCCTGACGAAGTCGGATCTGGCCGATCCCGAAACCCTTCTGTCGACGTACCGCTCCCTGGGGGTGCCGTGGGTGGTGACCCACATGGGCGGAGACGTCAGCGAGGTGCGCGCTGCGCTCGCCGGTCGCACCAGTGTCCTGGTCGGGCACAGTGGCGTCGGCAAGTCCACGCTGGTCAACGCTCTGGTTCCTGACGCGCACCGTGCGATCGGTCACGTCAACGTCAACACGGGCCGCGGGCGGCATACCTCAACGTCGGCCCTGATGTTGGCGCTACCGAAAGGCGAGGACGGTGATGCCGTGTCGGGGTGGATCATCGACACCCCCGGCATCCGCTCCTTCGGCCTGGCCCACGTCCAACCGGACCAACTGATCGGGGCCTTCCCCGACCTCCTGGAGATGACCGCTGACTGCCCTCGCGGGTGCACCCATGGGGAGCAAGAACCGGAGTGCGGACTGGACGTCGCGGTCGCCTCACACGGCGGTGACGCAGACCGCGTCACCTCGTTCCGGCGCCTCCTCGCCGCCCGCTCACACACCGACTACTGACGCGGACCGCATCCGGCTCGGAGCGGGGGCTCTACGCTGGCAGGGTGCCGACCGACTACACCGACGATCTCCGCCTGGCTCACCTATTGGCCGACGACGCGGATTCACTGACGACCACGCGCTTCAAGGCGCTCGATCTGCACGTGATGAGCAAGCCGGACCTGACTCCTGTCACCGACGCCGATGAGGCTGTCGAGGAGGCCATCCGGCGCACCCTGTCCCGGGTTCGCTCGCGAGATGCGATCACCGGTGAGGAGCAGGGCACCACCGGCAACAGTCAACGCCGCTGGATCATCGACCCCATCGACGGCACCAAGAACTTTGTCCGCGGCGTTCCGGTGTGGGCGACGCTGATCTCACTCGCCGTGGACGACGAGGTTGTGCTGGGCGTCGTCTCCGCCCCCCAGCTGAACCGACGGTGGTGGGCCTCCACGGGCACCGGGGCGTGGACCGGCCGTTCCCTGCACAAGGCCACGCGCTGCCAGGTGTCCGACGTCCGCCGCCTCGAAGACGCCTCGTTGTCCTACGCGTCGTTAACGGGCTGGGATGAGCGCGGCCGTCTCGAGGACTTCTGGGCGCTGATGCGCCGGTGCTGGCGGACCCGGGCGTACGGCGACTTCTGGTCCTACATGCTGCTGGCCGAGGGTGCCGTCGATCTGGCCGCCGAGCCCGAACTCGAGGTCTACGACATGGCGGCCCTCGACATCATCGTGCGTGAGGCCGGCGGCCGCTTCACGTCTCTGGATGGCACCGACGGACCCTGGGGCGGGAACGCGATTGCCTCGAACTCTCATCTGCACGAGGCGGCCCTGTCTTTCCTGGGCACCTCGTCGGGCACGGACCACGACCCCGATTGGCCCACCTCGTCGGGGGCGACCGTTTCCGACCTCAGCAGCCGGCGTATCCGGGCGACCGAGGCCGAAGAGAACGACCCGAACACCTTCGATTCCTGAACACCTCTGGTGTCTTGCGTCACACCTCTCTAGCATCGACGTATGCGTATCGGAGAAGTTCTCAAAGCCAAGTCATCCAACGGCATCGACGGGATCGTCACGATCGCGCCGACAGCCGGGGTCAAGGACCTGCTGGCCGCTATGGCCGAGAACAATGTCGGCGCCCTGATTGTCAGCAGCGACGGCACGACCCTCACGGGCATCGTGAGCGAGCGTGACGTCGTACGGCGCCTGCACAGCGACGGCACTGTCATCAACAACACCGTCGAAGCGATCATGACCGCAGAGGTCGAGACCTGCACCTCGGAGACTCTGCTCGATGAGCTGATGAGCGTGATGACCTCCCGTCGCATCCGGCACGTCCCCGTCGTCGACGACGGCGTACTCACCGGCATCATCAGCATCGGCGACGTCGTCAAGCACAAGATGAGTCAACTGGAGTTCGAACGCGACCAGCTCGACCACTACGTCAACCAGACCTGACCCCTCCAGGATCGCTTCGCGGTAGGTCGTAGGGTTCTGCCATGGACAAACCAGAGATCGACTTCCCCGACTTCGACCCGCCCGCCGACCTCGTCGTCACCGACCTCACCGAAGGTGAAGGCGACGTGGCGGCCTCAGGCAACACCGTTTCGGTGCACTACGTGGGCGTGGCCCACTCGACCGGCGAGGAGTTTGACGCCTCCTATAACCGCGGCACCCCGCTGCAGTTCCGCCTGGGCATCGGCCAGGTCATCCAAGGCTGGGACACCGGCGTGCAGGGGATGAAGGTCGGCGGTCGACGCCAGTTGGTCATCCCACCCCACCTCGGTTACGGCGACCGCGGAGCCGGTGGCGTGATCAAGCCCGGCGAGACCCTCATTTTCGTGGTCGACCTACTCGGGATCAGCTGACCTACCAGGGCAGGTTGTCGCCGCCCTCTCCACCGACCTTCGCGGACTGGGCGGCGACCGACACGACGTCACCCTCCTTGAGTTGGCAGCCTCGGCGGGTCTCGGTGACCCCGTTGACACGCACCACTCCACCGGACAGCAACTGCTTGGCCTCGGAGCCGGACTCCACGAGGTTGGCCAGCTTCAAGAACTGGCCCAGCTTGATGGATTCGTCGCTGATCGGCACTGACATCGGTTCGCTCACGCTGGCCATGCTCCCACCCGCCGACCGGGGCGCAAATTGCGGAGGGTCCTAGCCGACCAGTACCGCCACCAGATGGATCAGTACGCCGACGAGACCGCCCACGATCGTGCCGTTGATCCGGATGAACTGCAGGTCGCGCCCCACGTGCAGTTCGATCCGATCGGCCGCCTCCTTGCCGTCCCAAGCTTCGATGGTGTGACTGATCACCGTGGTGAGTTCACTGCCGTAACGCTCCACCGCGAAGACGGCACCGTCAGCCAGAGCAGCATCCAACCGGTTTCGCAGAACCGCGTCCTCCTGCAACCGTTCGGCGAACGCTGAGACCTCCAGCATCATCCTGGACCGCACCGCGCCCTCAGGATCCGCCAACGAAGCGGTCAGGACCCTGCGCAGCGCGTTCCACAGCGAGATGCTCGACGCCAGGACCGAAGGGTGCTCCAGCAGGCGCTCCTTCAGCGCTTCCGCCCGCTCCTGAGTGGGTGGGTGAGAAAGCAGATCGCCCGCCAACCGCTCCAGCATCGAATCGAACGCCCGTCGGGCGTGGTGATGGGGGTTGGCACGAATGTCGCCGACCCACCACACGATCTCGAGGTGGATCCGGCTGGT
>RCMY010004170.1_pt1 | contig 12588 bp, 10 predicted proteins | sample 2041341 | NCBI WGS metagenome assembly RCMY01 (sample SAMN09708234, study PRJNA481090) | Marine sediment metagenome, whole genome shotgun sequencing project. | reverse complement strand
TCATCGCGGCAGGTGATTTCGATTGCCGAAAAACTGGCCGACAAGCTCAAGCACGATCTGGGACGCAGCTCCCGTATCGAGGGCAAGGAAACTGGCGACTGGGTGCTGATCGACACGGGCGATATCATCGTCCATGTGTTCCGCCCCGAAGTGCGTGATTTCTATCAGCTGGAAAAGATGTGGCAACCGGCAGGCACGCCCGGCAGCGCCGCATCGGCCTGATCCAACGCGGATCGGCGGCACGGAGGCTGACGTGAATGAAGCTTCATATCTGCGCGGTCGGCCGCATGCGTGCCGGGCCGATGCGCGACATTTTCGATGATTACATCCTGCGCGCCGACCGCACAGGGCGTGCCCTGAGCCTTGGCCCCACCTCATTGCAAGAGGTAGAGGATAAAAAGCGCGGCGGCCCCACAGCAGAGGCCGCCCTGCTGGAGCGTGCCCTGCCCCAAGGCGCAGTGCGTATTGCTCTGGACGAACGGGGCAGAACCCTGGCATCCCCCGATTTTGCGCAACAGATGGCGGAATGGCGCGATATAGGCCGCGCCGATCTTGCCTTTGTTATCGGCGGCGCCGATGGGATAGCACCGGACTTGCGAGATACGGCCGATTTCAGCCTGTCTTTGGGCAAAATGGTCTGGCCCCACATGCTGGCCCGCGTCATGCTGGCCGAGCAGATCTACCGCGCCACGACCATTTTGGCCGGCGGTCCATATCACCGCACCTGAACACAAAACTGCGTCCTACTTTCATCTTCCCCAAAATACTCAATCTCTGCGCGATGCACCGGGCGCGGCCCCGATCAGATTCCCCAGGCCGTTAACGCTATCACGGTTTCAACCCCTCCGTATCTTGACTAAAAGCAGCCCAAAGGCCCTGACAGCGGCCAGGAGCACCACATGAGCACCCCAAAACCCGTCATTCTGTGCATTCTCGATGGCTGGGGACTATCCGATTCCACAATCGGTAACGCGCCGCTGCTGGCCAACACGCCCAATTTCGATGCGTTGATGGCAAGCTGTCCCAACGCGACGCTGGTCACCCATGGTCTGGACGTCGGCCTGCCCGAGGGGCAGATGGGCAATTCCGAGGTTGGCCACCTGAATATCGGCGCCGGACGCATCGTCGAGATGGATTTGCGCCTCATCGACCGCGCCATCACCGATGGCACATTCGACAGCCTGCCCGGCGTGGTCCGCTTCATCGACGCAATGCTCGGCTCGGGCGGCACCGCGCATCTACTGGGTGTCTTGTCGGACGGCGGCGTTCACTCGCATATTCAGCACATGATCGCCACCGCCCGGGCGCTGACGGCCAAGGGCGTGCCGGTCGCCATCCATGCGTTCACCGATGGGCGCGATGTCGCGCAGATCTCGGCCAAAACTTATCTGGCAGACCTACAGGCGGCCCTGCCGGATGGCGCATATCTTGCCACAATATCGGGCCGCTACTATGCAATGGATCGCGACAACCGGTGGGACCGTGTCGAGCTGTGCTATCAGGCAATTGCGCAGGCGCGCGGCTACAAGGCCCAATCGGCGAATGAGGCGATTGATAACGCCTACTGCAAAGGTCGCACCGACGAATTCATCAAACCGCGCGTTCTGGGCGATTATGCAGGCATACGCGATGGTGACGGGCTGCTAAGCCTGAATTTCCGCGCCGATCGCGCGCGCGAGATCCTTGCAGCCTTCGCTGACCCTGATTTCGCTGCCTTTTACACAGGCAAAAGGCCCCGTTTTGCCATCGTGTCCGGCTTCACCGAATATTCGGAGCGGCACAAGACGTATATGGATTGTATCTTTCCGGACGAAATGCCCGAGAATACGCTGAGCGCCTGGGTCGCCAAAAAGGGCCTCAGCCAGTTCCACATCGCGGAGACTGAAAAATATCCGCATGTCACCTTCTTCCTCAACGGCGGTCGCGAGTGCCCCGAGCGGGGCGAGGATCGCTATATGGCCCAGTCGCCGCGCGTCGCCACCTACGATCTTCAACCCGAAATGTCGGCGCCCGAAGTGACCGACCACCTGATCGCTGCTATCGAGGCGCACTATGATCTGATCGTGGTGAACTATGCCAATCCTGACATGGTCGGCCACACCGGTGATCTGAACGCCGCCATCGCCGCCTGCGAGGCGGTCGATGCCTGTCTGGGCCGGGTTATAACGACGCTGAAGGCGCAGGGCGGCGCGATGATCGTCACCGCGGATCATGGAAATTGCGAAGTGATGATCGATCCCGTGACTGGCGCGCCCCATACGGCGCACACGACAAACCTTGTCCCCGTCATCATGCTGGGTGGCCCGGACGGCGCCGCACTTTCCCCCGGAAAGCTGAGCGATCTGGCACCGACCTTGCTGGAGTTGATGGATCTTGAACCTCCGGTTGAAATGTCCGGCCAGTCGCTGATCATTCCTGCCGTCAAGGCAAATCCAGCATGAAACGCGCCGCTATTCTGCTGATCTGTGCGGCGCTGATGGTGTTGGCACCACACGGCGCGCGGTCGCAGAGTTCCGATGCAAACAGCGATCCCGGCGCAGCTGCCCGGATCGCAGCCGAAATGCTGGGCGATGCGACCCGCGCGCTGGACGAATCTGAAGGCGCGGCCAGCCGGGTCAAGGCGTTGACCCAGACCGTGCGCGCGTTCGAGGCCGGCCTGCGCGCCATGCGGGTCGGCTTGCGCAGCGCTGCCATTCAGGAACAGGCCGTTGCCCGCGATCTGGCCTCGCGCGACAAAGAGATCGCACAATTTCTGGGTGTGCTCAGCTCCATCGGCGCGACACCAGCGCCCGTGACCTTGATGCATCCCGCAGGCCCCGTCGGCACCGCCCGCTCTGGCATGATTCTAGCCGATGTGACGCCTGCCCTTAACGCGCGGGCCGCCCAGTTGCGTTCACGCCTGGAGGAACTGGCCGCCTTGCGCGTCCTTCAGCAAAGCGCGGCAGATACGCTGGCCGAGGGGCTGGCCAGCGCGCAGACCGCGCGCGCCGCGCTGAGCCAGGCCATTGCTGATCGCACCGATCTGCCTCGCCGCTTTACCGAAGACTCGGTCAAGACCGCACTGCTGATCGCGTCCGCCGAATCGCTGGACGGCTTCGCCAGCGGCCTCAGCCAGATAGCAACGGACGAAACACCCGGCAGCCTGCCCGGTATCGAGGATCGCAAAGGGCAGTTGCCGCTGCCCGTACAGGGTCGCATTCTGCGCCGCGCGGGTGAAGCAGACGCCGCCGGCATCACCCGTCCCGGCATCGTAATGGCGGCGCCGCCGCGCGCCGTGGTCACCACCCCCGCGGCGGCGACGCTGCGCTATCATGGGCCCCTGCTGGATTACGGGAACGTCGCCATTCTGGAGCCGCAATCAGGGATTTTGCTGGTTTTCGCCGGCATGGACGTGGTCTATGGTCAGATAGGGCAGGTCTTGCCGGGGGGCAGCCCCGTGGGCCTGATGGGCGGCATTGGCGATCCCGGCGCGCAGCGGGATGACGAAATCGTGCCCGCCGAGTTGCTAGAGGCCGCTACCGAATGGACGCAAACGCTGTATATAGAAGTCAGACAAGATAACACCGCCGTGGACCCCGCGCTGTGGTTCAAGACAGACAAGGATGAGTAATCTATGAAGAAATTCCTGATGGCGGCCAGTGCCGGCACGCTGGCAGGCGTGATTGTCACCACGCAGATCGCCGCCCCCCTCATGGCTCAGGAGAGCAAGCGCAACACCAACGTCTATGAACAGCTGGACCTTTTTGGCGACATTTTCGAGCGTATCCGCGCGCAATATGTCGAAGAAGTCGACGAAGGTGACCTGATCGAGGCCGCGATCAACGGCATGCTCACCTCCCTTGATCCCCATTCCAGCTACCTTCCGCCCGATGATGCCGAGGACATGCAGGTTCAGACTCGCGGCGAATTTGGCGGGCTGGGCATTGAGGTCACGCAAGAAGAAGGCTTCGTCAAGGTCGTCTCACCCATCGATGGCACGCCTGCGGCCGAAGCAGGCGTGGAATCGGGCGATTACATTACGCATGTCGACGGCGAAAGCGTTCTGGGCCTGACCTTGGACGCCGCGGTTGACATGATGCGCGGCCCCGTCGGCAGCGAGATCGTCATCACTCTTGTGCGCGAGGGCGAGAGCGAGCCGTTTGATTTGTCGATCATCCGCGACACCATCAAGCTGGTCGCGGTGCGCGCCCGGACCGAACAGAAAGCCGTGGTTCTGCGGGTATCGAAATTCAACGATCAGACCTATGAAAACCTCAAGGAAAGCCTTGCCGAAGAGGTCGAAAAAGCTGGCGGTATCGACAAGATCAACGGCTTTGTCATCGACCTGCGCAATAATCCCGGCGGCCTGTTGAATCAGGCGATCATGGTGTCGGATGCGTTCCTGGAAAAGGGCGAAATCGTCAGCACCCGTGGCCGCAACCTGCAGGATGGCGAGCGGATAAACGCGACCCCCGGCGATCTGGCCGAGGGTAAGCCGATCGTCGTGCTGATCAACGGCGGTTCGGCGTCTGCATCCGAAATCGTGGCTGGCGCGCTGCAGGACCACCACCGCGCGGTCGTTGTTGGCACCAGAAGCTTCGGCAAGGGATCTGTCCAGACGGTCATGCCTCTGCGCGGCGATGGCGCGATGCGCCTGACCACGGCGCGGTATTACACGCCATCGGGCCGCTCGATCCAGGCATTGGGGGTATCACCCGACATCCTCGTCGCCCAGCCGCGCCGCAAGCCGACTGAGACCGAGGAGGAGAATGGCCCACCACCATTGCTGCGCTCCGAGGCGGATCTGCGAGGCAGTCTGAACAATGACAGCCTGACCGAGGATGAGATCCAGCACATCAAGGAGACCCGCGAACGCGCCGAAGAAAGCGCGAAACTGCGTGAGGAGGATTATCAATTGGCCTATGCCATCGACATTCTCAAAGGTCTTACCACGCTGAGCGGCACCGACTGACGCAAGTTGCGGGCTGCGCCTGTCGCGGCCCGCACGAAGGAGCCTGTGAAACTCATGACGCCGGATCAAATCGCGCGCCTGCCCTACCGTCCCTGCGTTGGTGTGATGCTGGTCAATGCTGATGGTCATGTCTTTGTCGGCCAGCGCATCGACACTAAAGAGCCTGCCTGGCAAATGCCCCAAGGCGGAATAGACGCTGGCGAGGATGCACGCACGGCCGCCTTGCGCGAACTGGTCGAGGAAACCGGCGTGACCCCTGATCTTGCCCGGATCGAGGCCGAAACAGCAGACTGGGTGCGCTATGATCTGCCGCAGGATCTGGTGCCTCGCATCTGGAAAGGTCGCTATCGCGGCCAAGAGCAGAAATGGTTTCTGGTCCGTTTCAATGGCGATGACAGGCAAATCGACATCGCCACCGCACACCCGGAATTTTCCCACTGGCGCTGGATTCCGCCCGCCGACCTAGCCGCTCATATCGTTCCCTTCAAACGCGCCGTCTATACTGCCGTGCTGGAAGAATTCGCACCGCATTTTTAACGAGGCGGCCCGCAAATCCCGCCCTCACCATTCTGCCTTGCGCCAGCCCCGCCACGGCAATGGTAATTCCGGATGCAAATCCGCCAGCGGTAGGGGCCAAAATTGCGGCCTTCGTCCAAGAGGATACGGGAGACCGCATCATCATGCCCCGCCCCTGCGTCCCCACAATTAAGCCACTGGAGCCCGAGCCTCCAAATCCAAAGTAAACATATCTGCAAAAATATCGTCACGGGGACTCGGTATAAGAACAAAAGGTGAATATAAGGTGACTCGTCATGCGAGCCACACCCTCCTTTGCCGAGCTTTCGGCCCTGTCAAACTTCACCTTCCTAAGGGGGGCGTCGCACCCTGAGGAATACATGCAGCGCGCCGCGTTGCTGGGGTTGCCCGCTATCGCCATCGCCGATGAAAACACCGTCGCCGGGATCGTGCGCGCCTATTCGGAAGCCCGCGAAATCACCCGCCAAGTGGCCGAGAGACAAGCCTTGGAGGCACGGGACGGCTTGATCGGGCCGCCTGCCCGGGCCCCGCGCAGGCCCGATTGGGCGAACGTGCCGCGCCTCATCCCTGCCGCGCGGCTGGTGCTGGCCGAGGGCATCACACTGACCGCCTTGCCACAAAATCGCACTGGCTGGGCCAGCCTGTGCCGCCTGCTGACCACCGGGCGCCGCCGGGCCAGCAAGGGGCAATGCGATCTGCGTCTGGATGATCTGCTGGAGCACGCCGAAGGGCTGACGCTGCTTCTGCATGCCCCGGAATGCGCCTCGGACGCATGGCTGGACCAAATGCGCCGACTGAACCAGCATCTGGCCGGGCAGATATTTTTGCTGATGGCCCCTGCTTATGATGGGCAAGATACGGCCCGGTTTCGCAGACAGGCGCAGTTGGCGCAAAGCTTGGGTCTGAAACCTGTCGCCAGCGCCCTGCCGCGCATGCATCACGGACGCCGCCGCCGTCTGGCGGACGTGTTGACGGCGGTGCGCACCAGAACCAAGATTGATGATCTGGGCCGCGCCGCACTGGCCAACAGCGAAAATCGTCTGCGAAGTGAACGCGAAATGCGCCGCCTTTTCAAGGGCTTTGAGGATGCGGTGGATCGCGCCGCCGCGCTGGCGCAGTCCCACATCTTTTGCCTTGACAGTCTGCGCTATGAATATCCCAGCGAAATCGCTCAAGGCGAAACGCCCACCACCCGCCTGCGCCGCCTCGCAGAGGAGGGACTGGAATGGCGCTATCCCCAAGGCGCACCGAACCGCGCGCGCACCTTGTTGGAACATGAACTGGCGCTAATCGCGAAGCTGAAATACGAACCCTATTTTCTGACCGTGCGCGACATCGTCGCCTTCGCCCGCAAGCGCGGCATCCTGTGCCAAGGGCGCGGATCGGCAGCCAATTCGGTGGTCTGTTACTGCCTTGGCGTCACTTCGGTCAGCCCCGAAATCGGCACGATGGTATTCGAGCGGTTCGTCAGCGAGGCGCGCGATGAGCCACCTGATATTGACGTCGACTTCGAACATGAGCGCCGCGAAGAGGTGATCCAGCACATCTATGAACGCTATGGCCGCCACCGTGCGGGTCTTTGCGCAACCGTAATCCACTACCGCGGCAAGCGCGCGATTCGCGAGGTCGGCCGCGCCATGGGGCTATCTCAGGACACCATTGGTGCGCTGTCCTCGCAACTGTGGGGCTTCTTTTCCACCGGCGCGGTGGAGCGGGAAAGAATGCAGGAAATCGGCCTTGATCCCGATGATCCGCGCCTGAAACAGACCCTTTCGCTGGTGCGGGAAATCGAAGGGTTTCCCCGCCACCTGAGCCAGCATGTCGGAGGTTTTGTCATCACCGAAGGGAGGCTGGATGAACTGGTCCCGGTCGAAAACGCCACGATGGAAGGGCGCACCGTCATTTCATGGGACAAGGATGATATCGAGGCGCTGGGCATCCTCAAGGTCGATGTATTGGCGCTGGGAATGCTGACCTGTATCCGCAAGGCGTTTGATCTGCTGTTGCAGCATCACGGGCACCGCTACACCCTCGCTACGCTGCCGCCCGAGGACAGCCGCGTTTATGACATGCTGTCCCGCGCCGACAGTATCGGCGTCTTTCAGGTGGAAAGCCGCGCGCAGATGAATTTCCTGCCGCGCATGCGGCCCCGATGCTTTTATGATCTGGTGATCGAGGTTGCCATCATCCGGCCCGGTCCCATTCAGGGAGACATGGTGCATCCCTATATCCGGCGCAGAAACGGCGAGGAAAAAGTCACGTTCCCTTCTGATGCCTTGGGCGCGGTGCTAAGCAAGACGCTGGGCGTGCCACTGTTTCAGGAACAGGCGATGCAGATCGCCATCGTCGGCGCGGGGTTCAGCCCCGATCAGGCCGACCGGCTGCGCCGCGCCCTGGCCACGTTCAAGAAACGCGGCAATATCAGTGAATTCCGCACGCTGTTTTTGCGCGGCATGAAGGCGAACGGTTACGATGACGATTTCGCCGAACGCTGCTTTGCCCAGATCGAGGGGTTCGGCAGCTACGGCTTTCCCGAAAGCCACGCGGCCAGCTTTGCGTTGCTGGTCTATGCGAGCGCGTGGATCAAATGCCACCATCCGGCGATCTTTGGCTGCGCGTTGCTAAACGCGCAGCCAATGGGGTTCTACGCCCCAGCCCAGATCGTACGCGATGCGCGCGAACATGGCGTGACGGTGCGGCCTGTTTGCATCAATGCCAGCGTCTGGGACAACAGCATTGAGCCGGACGATCAGGGCGGGCTCGCATTGCGGCTGGGATTCCGGCAGATCAAGGGGATCGATGAGGACAGCGCCAGTTGGCTGACCGCAGCGCGCGCCAACGGCTACGGCGCGCCCGGCGATGTCTGGCGCCGCGCCGGGCTGCCGCCTGAGATCATCACAAGACTAGCCGAGGCCGATAGCTTTGCCAGTCTTGGCCTGACCCGGCGCGATGCCCTGTGGCAGGCCAAGGCGCTGACGGCAACGCAGCCACTGCCGCTATTTGCGGGAGACATCGACGGCGAGGCCCTGAACGAGCCTGCCGCGCATCTGCCCGCCATGACACCGGGCGAAGAGGTGGTCGAAGATTACGTCGCCACGCGCCTCAGCCTCAAAGCGCATCCAGTCAGCCTACTGCGGACGCATCTGACAGCGGGTGCAAACCTTCTGGCTGTCCCGCAAATTGAGGGAGCAGGTGCCTCCGGCGGGGATATTTAAGGCAAAAAGAAAGAGTGTCTTCGTAGTTTTTTCTTGGGCTTAAATACCCAGATTCCGCACTAACCGCCCAGCGCCGCCAGTAGTTCATGGGACGGATACCCATCCGCGCTCAGCCCGGCGGATTGCTGAAACGCGCGGATCGCGTTGATCGTGTTGGGACCGATGATGCCATCGATCTTTTCCACAGCAAACCCCTTGCCGCGCAGGTGGCGCTGGATCTCGCGTCTCTGAGCTGCGCTGATCGCGTGATAATGGCGCGGCCAAGGGGTTTGAATGACGGGGCCGCCGCCGATCCGGTCCGACAAGTGGCCAACCCCGATGACATAGGCATCGGCCTTGTTATAGCGCTCGATCACGCTGAAATTGTCAAAGATCATGAAGGCCGCGCCGCTTGATCCGGCCGGCAACAGGATAGATGACTTGCCATGGTTCGGCACCGGCTGGCCTGCCATGTCGCGGATACCTTCGGCGGCCCATGCGGCAGGAGTTTGGATCAGTTCGCGGCGGGCACGCGAAAGATCGAAACCGGTTGGAAGGCGCACTTCCACGCCCCAGGGCTGCCCCTTTTTCCAACCGAAATGCGCCAGATATGCAGCCGTCGATGCCAGTGCATCTGTTGGATCTTCCGACCAGATATCCCGCCTCCCATCGCCTGTAAAATCAACAGCGTAGGACAGGTAGGACGTGGGCATGAACTGCGTGTGCCCCATCGCACCCGCCCAGCTGCCGGTCATCGCACGAGGCGCGACGTCGCCCGCCTGCACGATTTTCAGCGCCGCGATCAACTGCTCTTCAAAGAAGGCACCGCGCCGCCCATCATAGGCCAATGTCGCCAGCGACTCGATCAGCGGGCTTTTGCCACGCGCGGCGCCATATGCGCTCTCCAGCCCCCAGATGGCTGTGACGACCTCCTTCTCGACGCCGAAACGTGCCTCGATCCGGTCCAGCGCGGCGCCGTGGCGGGCCAGCGCCGTCTTGCCGTTGCTGACGCGCAGAGGGGACACGGCTGTGTCCAGATACTCCCATATCTGCTTGGAAAATTCCGATTGGTTACGGTCCAGTGCGATCACGCGCGGATCGTACTGGACACCCGCAAAGGACACATCGAAAATCCGCCCCGCAATCCCTGCCGCCACCGCGCGGGCGCGGAACCCGGCGATCCAGCTGTTCAAGCCCGGCCCCTTGGCCGCGACGCGCAGCGGTGTTTCGGCATCCAGATCCGCCGGGCGCAATACCGGACGCAAGGCCGCGTTCGGGGCGGCGGTCGCCATCGAGGCCAGGCGCAATCCGTCCGGGCGTTCTTCGGGGCGGGGGGAGGTGCTGACTTCGGCGCCTGTCGCGCCATTGGCCACAAGTACGGTCAATGCTGCGCTCAACCATTTGGAAATCTTCATTGCTGCCCTCTCCTTCGCTTTTTTTGTTTCACAATAAGCAACAGTCAGGCGAATCGAAAGAGTTTTGCGATGCGCTTCTGCGGGGAACCGCCGATGGCCGCCGGAAACGTTCAGGCGAGGAAACGATCCGCCGCATCCCCGGCCAGATAGCTGATCCGCCCTGCGGCCATGGTGGCCACGACACGGCGGCTGGCGCTGTCCAGAACGGTCAGGTCGGCCCGCTGGCCCGGCGCCAGATCGCCGCGGTCATCAAGGCCCAGAACCTGCGCCGGTCCCTTGGACACAAGATGCCACGCCGCTGCCAGATCGCAAATCCCCGCATCCGCGAGCAGCCAGGCAGCGCGACGCAGCGACGGGTAATGATAGTCGGACGCGAGAGCGTGGACACAGCCCATCGCGGCCATATCCACAGCGCTGGCATTGCCGTTATGCGAGCCGCCGCGCACGATGTTGGGTGCCCCCATCACGACCGCATCACCGCCAGCATAGGCGGCCTCTGCGGCCTCCATTGTTTCCGGAAACTCGGCAATGGTGACGCCCATAGTCCGCCATTCTGCACGCGTCTCGGCGCTGCGGTCATCGTGGCTGCCCATGCATACACCCGCCGCCGCCAGATCCGCCGTCAGCCGCGCCAGCGCCTGCGGCACGCGGTCCATGCCCTGATGCAGCGCCTGCATCGCCTCCAGATGGCGCTCGGGGTTGCGACCGATGCGCAGGGCCTGCCCGGTCAGGCGCGGTGGTCGCTTACCCGCCGCCAATGCCGCGTGGGGCAGATGATCGTTGAAGACGACATGGCCAATTCCGTACTGCGCGACGAAAGCAGCGACGGCGTCGTAATCATCCACCATCGATACCTCGAACCGCAGCTGCGCACGCAGATCTGTCACCACGCTGCCGCGTATCTGGGCCAGCCCTTCCATGACGGAGGTGGCAAAATCGGGGCCGCGCATGCCGCCTTCCCAGCTGAAGAACTGCGCCAGCGCGGCGGTGGTGATGCCATTAGCCGCCAGCTCGGCCTCGGCTGCAACCAGGCCTGCGCTGATATCCTTCATCGCGCCGCGCCTGGGTGCCAGATGCCGCTCAAATCCATCACCGTGTGCATCGACAATCCCCGGCAGCACGGTAAATCCGGTCAGGTCCACCACCCGCCCGCCTGCCGTGGCTATCCGACCCTCCGCAATAGCCAGCGGCGCCCGCGACAGCCCGCCGGGGTGCAGCACATCGGCGCCGCGCAGCTCCAGCGCCAGCGTCATTCGCTGCCCCAGCCGAACAGATCACCGATATTCATATCGTGATCGAATGCGCCCGTCGTCAAAAACTGCTCAACCTGCGCGATAACCATCAGATTATTCATCATAAAAGTATGCGTGACTGGCAACGCGATATGATCGGCCATCCCGTCCACTTTAGTTGAGGCAACCGACACTTTGCCATCATCCGGCCCTTCCAGCAGCAGCGAAAAATAGGGGTTCAGCGACCGTGTGCCGGCGATCACTCCCAGCTCGAAATCTACCGGCGGCAGACTTTCTGTGAACGTGTCAGGCCCGGTGTCCAGCTGCATGCCTGCCGGACCGTTCACCCATTCGAACAGCTCCAGACCGCCCAGCTCGTCGACCACTTGACTGCCGTGATTGGGCGGGCCCATCATCACGACCCGGCCCATATTCTCAGGCCGGTGCGCGGGCAGCCACGCCCGCAGCAGGATACCGCCCATCGAATGGGTGACAAAATGCACCTTCTTGTCGCCGCATGCCGTCACCGCGCCGGGCAAAACATCATCTGCCAGCGCAGCAATCCGTGCCTTGGTCGAGGGGTAGGATGGAATCACCACCTGCATGCCTGCCGCCTGCAGCACTTCGCCCATGACCAAAAAGGACGCATCGCTGCGCGCCAGCCCATGCAGCAAAACCGCGCAATCCGCCAAAGCGGGAACCGGCAGCGCAAGCGCGATTATAAGAGGCCATGTTTTCATCTCTCTGCAGATATGCGCAAACTGATCCCACGAAAAGGCCCGACATCCTCAGCCGTAGGTAAAATCCCGCCCATGTCCATTCGCATCGCCGCTCGCGCGGTCCTGATCCACGACTCCCGCCTGCTGCTGGTCAACGCCTGGCCCGGCCCCGCCAGCACCCTGTGGTGCGCCCCCGGCGGCGCCACCGAAATGCACGAGAGCCTCGCAGACGGCCTCGTCCGCGAGGTGTATGAGGAAACCGGGCTGACCATTTCTGTTGGCACGCCCTGCCTGATCAACGAGTTCCATGCAAGCCAGCGTGACTTTCATCAGGTCGAGATTTTCTTTCGTTGCTCGCTGGTCAGTGGCGCGCTGGATGCCAACTGGCGCGATCCCGAGGGCATTGTCACCCGGCGCCGCTGGTTTGCGGCGGACGAGTTGCAGGATCTTGATATGAAACCGGACACCCTGAGGAAAATCGCCTTTTCAGATGGTATCGGCTATGATCCACTTGAGGAAATCGTGGAGTAATGCGCAATG
>RCMY010004169.1_pt1 | contig 12590 bp, 11 predicted proteins | sample 2041341 | NCBI WGS metagenome assembly RCMY01 (sample SAMN09708234, study PRJNA481090) | Marine sediment metagenome, whole genome shotgun sequencing project. | reverse complement strand
TTCCAGCCGGTTGATACAGCGCACGACGGTCGATTTCCCCGAGCCGGACGGCCCGCAGATCACCACCTTTTCGCCACGCTGGACGGTCAGATCGATGCCTTTCAGAACCTGGAAGTCGCCAAAGAACTTGTCGACGCCGATCATCTCGATGGCGGGTTCGGTCACGGCGGCTCCTGCGGATCACCCAAGGTTTGTGGTTGTCACAGGATACCTTTGGTCTAACTCTGGCGACAAGGGCATAACGTACACAAAGACGTGCCATGTTTGGGACGTGCCATGTTTGGTTGCAACAGAAATACCGGGAATGCGGGAGATCGCGATGCTGAAACGACTTATGGGGGCCGCCGCCCTTACACTGGCCCTCACTTCGGCAACGGGTGCGGTGGCGCAATCGGCGCTGAACCGCATCCTTGATGCCGGAGTGCTGAAGGTCGGAACCACTGGTGACTGGAATCCGATGAGCGTGCGGGATCCGGCTACGAACAGCTATATAGGGTTCGATGTCGATGTGATGACCGAACTGGCATCGGATCTGGGTGTCGAGCTCGAATTCGTGCCAACCGACTGGAAAACATTGGTGAACGGCGTTGTCGCAGGTCAGTATCAGGTGACCGGTAGTGCCAGCATCAGCCCCGCACGGATGAAGGCGGCCGGGTTCTCGGACCCCTATCTGATGGCCGAGATCTTTCCGTTCACGATCGCCGACAAGTCCGACAGGTTCGACGGCTATGAATCGGTGAACCAGCCTGACGTCGTCGTGGCCACCACCCTTGGCACCACGTTCGAGGTGCTGGCGAAAGAGTGGTTCCCCAATGCCCAGATCAAGGTCGTCGAAGCCCCGGCGCGTGGATATCAGGAAGTGATCGCAGGCCGGGCCGATGTGTTTGTGACGTCGAACATCGAAGGCGCGACGCTGAAAGAGAAATTTCCCATCGTCCGCGTCCGGAACACCGAGGCCCGCGCGCCAAGCCCGATTGCCATGCTCCTGCCGCAGGACGATCAGGTCTGGATCAACTACATCAACAGCTGGATCGAACTGAAAAAGGCGGTCGGCTTTTTCGAGAAGACAAAGGAAAAGTGGGGCCTTTGATCCCTCACCACAATCGGTGCAAGCGGCCATGTCCCCGGGCGTGGCCGTTTTTGTTTGCGCACGTGGTTTGGCCCGCGCAAACCCGTGGCTGGAACGCAGAGCACAGGGCCGGGGGCGCGTTTCTGTTTGCACCTGTCGCATCGCCATCCGATAGTGATGCCGGTGCCGCTCCGGGCGGTGCCGATATTCACCTGCATCCGGCACAATGACAGATAAAGCTGCCCTTTCCCTGCGCAACACACCGTTGCTGGCCGCCATGTCCGACGCTAACGCGGCACGGCTGCTGGCGGCGACCCGGCATCGTGCAATCGCGCAGGGTGAACGGCTGATCACGGCAGGCGATGGGGCCGATGAATTGTTTCTGGTCCTGCGCGGGCGATTTTCCGTATTGGCCGGGGGGCGCCTGATTGCTGCAATCGGCGCCGGTGAACCCTTGGGCGAGATGGCGTTCTTTTCCGGCGGGGTGCGGTCTGCCGATGTGGTGGCATCGCGCAGTGGCGAGGTTCTTGTGTTGCGCCGTGCCGATTGGGATGCGCTGGCCCGCGACCTGCCCGAAATTGCCCAGTCGATACTGGCCGTGCTGGCGCAACGGTTGGAACAGGCCAGCCGCCATGCCATCCCGCTGCGCCCGCTGGCTCCGACCTGTATCGCGCTGACCGGCGATGTCCCCGAGGCGCTGTTGCAGCCGTTATTGGGTGCGCTGGGGCGGATCGGGCGGTGGAGCGCCCTTCGCGCGGGGGCCGGGGATGCCCGCGCCACTCTGCACAACATGGAGGCGGCAGGGCGCAAGATCGTGCTGGTCGATCCGCCCGGCGATCTGCTGGATGATGTGGACGAGGTGTTTCATTGTGACCGCCTGTCCGCGCCGCCCGTTGCAGGGCCCGGCAACGCGCGCCATCTTGTGCTTTGGCGTGACCGGGCGGGCGACGCGATCAGCGGAACGCCCGAATGGCTGGCGCTGCGTCCGGGTGTGCGCCATCACCATGTCGCACTGGACCGCAGCGGCGATATCGACCGTCTGGCGCGGTTCATCGACGGCTCGGCCCTTGGGCTGGTGCTGTCGGGGGGCGGGGCGCAGGGCACGGCACATTTGGGCGCGCTGAAGGCGTTGTGCGAAGGCGGTATCGCCTTCGATTGTATCGGCGGAACAAGCGCAGGCGCGGCCATGGGCGCGGCGCTGGCTTTGGAGCGTGACCCGGACGCCGTGATGGATCTGATCGAAGACGTGTTCCTGCGCGCCCGGGTCATGGGGCGATATACGATCCCGAAATACAGCGTGATCGACGCGGGCCACTTTGATGCCGCCCTGCAACGCCACTATGGCGCGCACCGGATCGAGGATCTGCCGCTGTCGTTCTTCGCCGTGGCCACCAGCCTGACGACCAACGACATGGCCGTGCTTGAACGGGGTCCGCTGTGGCAGGCCGTGCGGGCCAGCACCTCGATCCCGGCGATCTTTCCCGCATGGATCGCCGAGGCGGGCGAGGTTTTGGTCGATGGCGCGCTGATCGACAACGCGCCGATTCAGGCAATGCGCAGCCGCAAACCCGGGCCTGCGGTTCTGTTGAACCTGCTGCGCAGCGGCGACTGGCGGGTCACGGGGGCTTACGGTGATTTTCCCGGGCGCGGCCGACTGATGTGGCAGACCTTTACCGGCCCGCTGCGCCGGCGTGTGCCCGCCCACCTGCCCAGCGCCATTGCGATCCTGACGCGCACGTTCAACGTCAATGCCCAGCGCCGGTTGCGCAGCGTCGATGCGCCGGGCGATGTGATGATCGATATTGCACCGCTGCGCGACATGCAGTTTCTCGATTGGACCCGGGCGCGTGAACAGTTCGAATCGAGCTATCGCGCCTTCTCGGGTGCACTGGAACTGGTTGACCGCAGCCCTGACGCCCCCCGCGATCCGGTAAAGCGCCTTGCCGCGGTGCGCGCTGCATTGCCGTGGAACATGGTCGATGATGTGGGCGGAGGCGAGACCCCCTGGGGCGATGGATAGCAGAATCGGCTTGGAAATCCCCCGGGGTCACGCCAAGGTCGCCGAAAATGACAGCGAGGGCAGGCATGTACGGGGATGTGAGCGGGAAGAAGCGGCATGTGGCCATCGTGGGCGCCGGAATCGTTGGGGTATCGGCTGCGATCTGGCTGTTGCGCGACGGGCACCGGGTCACCCTGATCGACCGGGCTGGCCCCGGTGAAGGGACCAGTTTCGGCAATGGTGGTGTGCTGGCGTCCTGCGGGATCGTGCCGGTCACCGGGCCGGGGCTGATCCGGCGCGCTCCCGGGATGCTGTTTAATCGGGATCAGCCGTTGTTCCTGCGCTGGGCCTATCTGCCGCGTCTGATGCCATGGCTGGTGAAATACCTGCGTCATGCCAACGACGCTGACACCCGCCGGATCGCCGCCGCCATGGCGCCCATTGTTGGGGACAGTCTGGCCGATCATCTGGCACTTTCGGCAGGCACGGGGGCGGAACGCTTTGTCGTGCCGTCGGATTATCTTTATGTCTATCGCGACCGCGCGGCGTTTCAGGCCGATGCCTTTGGCTGGTCGATCCGCGCCGATCACGGTTTCACCTGGGAAGAGATGGAGCGTCCGGCGCTGACCGCCTGGGATCCGATCTTTGCACCCGAGCAGAGCTTTGCCGTGAAACTGGCCAATCACGGGCGGATCACTGACCCCGGCGCCTATGTCAAGGCGCTGGCGGATCACGCGGTGAGCCTTGGCGCGCATCTGATCCGGGCGGATGTTTCGGACGTTGTGCGCGACGGCGGGCGGCTCAGCGGCGTGCGGGCAGGGGGCGAGACCATTCCCTGCGACGCCGCCCTGATCGCCACGGGGGTCTGGAGCAAACCACTTGCCGCACGCTTGGGCATCGACGTGCCGCTGGAATCCGAACGGGGCTATCATATCGAGTTGTGGGACCCTTCGGTGATGCCGAAAGCCCCGATGATGATCGCATCCGGCAAATTCGTCGTCACGCCAATGGACGGGCGGTTGCGACTGGCCGGTGTGATCGAATTCGGCGGGTTGGACGCGGCCCCGTCGCGCGCGCCCTTCGATCTGTTGTTGCGCCATGCAAAGGCGGCGATGCCCGGGCTGACATGGGCGCACCAAACCGAATGGATGGGCCACAGGCCCGCCCCCGCTGATTCAATCCCGGTGATCGGCGAGTCGCCGACGGTGCCGGGCGCGTTCCTCGGGTTTGGGCACCACCATGTCGGGCTGACCGGCGGGCCGAAAACCGGGCGGCTGCTGGCGCAGATGATCGCCGGGCGGCGACCGAATACCGACATGACCCCCTATGATCCGGCGCGGTTCGCTGGCTGAATGACCGCTTCTCTGCCCGATCCCCTGCGCTTTGCGGCGCGCCATGGCCGCTGGGTGCTGGTTGTCGGGCTGGGCTTTGGCATCGGTGCACCGGGGCTGGCCACGGTGCTGCGCCCCTTTGTGCCGCATATGGCCGTTCTTCTGCTGTTTCTGGCGGCACTGCGGATCGGGCCTGCGGTGTTCGTGGGGGCGGTGCGCGCGCTGCCTGCGACGCTGGCGATGGTGCTGGCGCTGCAACTGGCGCTGCCGCTCGCGGTGATCGGCTTGGCGACGGCCGCGGGGGTGGCGAACACGCCGACGATTCTGGCCATAGCGATCATGACGGCGGCACCGTCGATCGTCAGTTCGCCCAATATGGTGGCGATGCTGGGCGCACGACCCGATACCGCCATGCGTCTGATGGTTTCGGGCACGGCGTTGTTGCCGCTGACGGTGATCCCGGTGTTCTGGGCGCTGCCTGAACTGGGCGCGCTTGATGCGGTTCTGCGGGCCGCGCTGCGCCTTCTGGCGCTGGTTGTCGTGGCCGCGGGCGTGGCATTTGCGTTGCGCCGTCTGGCATGGCAGGCGATGTCGGCGGTTGCATCCCAGCGGTTGGATGGCATGTCGGCGCTGGTGCTGGCGGTGTTCGCGATCGGGCTGATGTCCTCGGTGGGGGCGATGTTGCGCGGCGACCCTTGGCAGGCGGCCTATTGGCTGGCCGTCGTGTTTGCGGTGAATGTCGGGTTGCAGCTGGTCACCAGCCGGTTGATGCGCCACCGGCCCGGGCGGGTCCCGGTGGCGTTGATTTCGGGCAATCGCAACATGGCGCTTTTTCTTGTCGCGCTCCCGCCCGAGGTGACGGACCCGATTTTGCCGTTCATCGGCTGCTATCAGATCCCGATGTTTCTGACGCCGCTTTTGATGGAGCGCCTCTATCGCCCGAGGGTGCGGGCAACGCCGCCGATTTGACCGCGGATGTGACCGGGTAAAAATTTCGGACTCGCAAGGTGGGAACAATCCTGTAGCGTGGGCGGGTACATCACCTGAGGCGAAAATGACCGAACAGACAGCGCCCCTGATATTCGACGGGCACAATGACGCACTTCTGAAACTCTGGCGCAACGGCGGACTGGCGCAGGCGGCGCAGTTCACCAACGGATATGACGCGGCCGTGGATGCGCCAAAGGCGCGCGCGGGCGGGTTTGGCGGCGGCTTTTTCGCAGTTTATGTGCCGTCTGCCAATGCTCTGGACACCGCGAAGGAAGAGATGAAAAAGCCGGTCTATGACCTGCCGCTGCCTGATCCTCTCGCCTTTGAAAGCGCCATCGGTATTGTCATGGCCGAAGCGGCGATCCTGTTCGATCTGGAGCGTCAGGGCGCTCTGACCATCTGCCGCAGCGTCGCCGACATCCGCGCGACCATGGCTGCGGGCCGGATCGCGGCGATCTTTCACATTGAAGGTGCCGACGGGATCGACCCTGACATGCACACGCTGGATGTGTTGCACGCGGCGGGCCTGCGCTCGCTCGGTCCGGTCTGGAGCCGTCCGACGATCTGGGGCCAAGGCGTGCCATTCCGGTTTCCCAGTGACGGCGACATTGGCGGCGGGTTGACCGGGGCGGGTGTGGCATTGGTCAAACGCTGCAACGCGCTGCGGATCATGATTGATTTGTCGCATTTGAACGAGGCCGGGTTTTGGGACGTGGCCAAACATTCGGACGCGCCATTGGTGGCCACCCATTCCAACGTCCACACCATCTGCCCGCATTCCCGCAACCTGACCGACCGGCAACTTGACGCGATCCGCGACAGCGATGGTATGGTTGGGTTGAATTTCGGGGTCGCGTTTCTGCGCGAAGACGGGCGGATACAAAGCGATACGCCGCTTGATCAGATGATGCGCCATCTGGATTACCTGATCGAACGGGTTGGCGAAACCCGTGTCGGGTTTGGCTCGGATTATGACGGGACGACGGTGCCCGATGGGCTTGAAACCGTCGCCGATCTGCCAAAACTTCGGGCCGCCATGGCGAAACACGGTTACGATGCGCCACTGATTGCCCGGTTGTGCAACGAAAACTGGCTGCGCGTACTCGAGAAAACCTGGGGGGCGTAAGATCCCCCGGTCAACAAGACAACAACAGAGAGGAAAGTTCATGACTTCTTTCAGCAGACTTCTGTCGGGGGCTGCAATCGGCCTTGCGGTTGCTGTGACAGGTGGTGTCGCATTCGCGGAAACACCCGCGAACATGCTGGTGATTGCCAATCGGATCGACGACATTACATCGCTGGACCCGGCGCAAAGCTTTGAATTTGCGGGCTCGGATGTGTTGCGCAACGTCTATGGCAATCTTGTGAACTTTGACCCTCTGGATCTTGAGGCCGGCTATCAGCCGGATCTTGCGACGGAATGGAGCGTGTCGGAAGACGGCAAATCGATTACCTTCACCATGCGCGAGGGGATGACTTTCACCTCGGGCAATCCGGTCACGGCCGAAGACGCGGCCATGTCGCTGCGCCGGGTGGTCACGCTGAACAAGACCCCGGCGTTTATCCTGACCCAGTTTGGGTTCACCCCCGAAAACGTCGAGGAAACCATCACTTTCGACGACAAGACCGTGACGATCACGACAGACAAGCAATACGCCACATCGTTCATCCTGAACGCCCTGACGGCGAATGTCGGCAGCGTGATCGACATCAAGACGGTGATGGAGCACGAGGCCGATGGCGACATGGGCAACACCTGGCTGTCCACGAACTCGGCTGGTTCCTATGCTTATAAACTGGATTCCTGGAAGCCGAATGAGTCGGTGACGTTGTCGTCCAACCCCGATTTCTACAAGGGCGCGCCGACGATGGAGCGGGTGATCGTGCGCCATGTGCAGGAATCCGCATCCCAGCGGCTGTTGCTTGAGCGTGGCGATATCGACATAGCGCGCAACCTGAACCCCGAAGATGTGGCGGGGATCGAGGGTGCGGACGGCGTCAAGATCATCGACGAACTCAAGGGGCGGTTGATGTACGCCTCGTTGAACCAGAAGAACGAACAACTGTCCAAGCCACAGGTGAAGCAGGCGTTCAAATACCTGATTGATTATCAGGGGATGCAGGACAGTTTCCTCAAGGGGAAATACACGATTCACCAGAATTTCCTGCCAGCCACCTATCTCGGGGCGGTAGACGATAATCCGTTCACGCTCGACATAGAAAAGGCCAAATCGCTTCTGGAAGAAGCCGGAGTGCCGGAAGGTTTCGCCATCGAGGCGGGTGTGCGCGAAAGCCAGGAGCGGATCGAGATCGCCCAGTCGATGCAGAACCAGTTTGCCAAGGTCGGCATCACCATGAACATTACCGTGGGAACTGCGGCGCAGATCCTGTCGCGGTACCGGGCGCGCGAACTCGACCTTTATCTCGGTGAATGGGGCCCGGATTATCCCGACCCGCAGACCAATGCCGGCACTTTCGCATATAACCCCGACAACTCGGACGAAGTGGGTGCGACCGGATTACTCGCATGGCGCAACGCGTGGGATGCGGGTGGGTTGACGGAAAAGGTCGACGCGGCGGTGATCGAGACTGACACCGCCAAGCGTATCCAGATGTATCACGACATTCAGGCCGAATTCCGCGAAATTTCGCCGTTCATCATCATGTTCCAGCAGATCGAACAATCGGCAATGCGCGACAACGTCACCGATTTCTCGACCGGTCAGGCGATCACCGCGGCGTCTTATTGGCAGGTGACCAAGTAGGTGGCACTGAGCGCAGAACCCGGGGGGCGCGCGCCGCGTGCGCCCCTTGCACCCATGGCGGTGGCTGTGGGCAAGACCATTTTGCAGATCGCCGTGACGATGCTGGGGCTGCTTTTTGTCACCTTCATCATCGGGCGGGTGATGCCCATCGACCCGGTTCTGGCCATCGTCGGCGAACGGGCAAGCCAGTCGACCTATAATGAGACCTATCTGGCGATGGGGCTGGACAAGCCCTTGTTCGTGCAGTTTTTTATCTATATCGGCGATGTGCTGCAGGGGGATCTTGGCAAGTCGGTCCTGAATTCCCGCCCCGTGGCCGAAGATATCGCCCGGGTCTTCCCGGCCACCTTGGAACTGGCCACCATCGGCGTGATCATGGGCATCGTTCTGGGTGTGCCTCTGGGGGTGATCGCCGCTGTACGCCGTGGCAGCTGGATCGATCAGGTTGCGCGCGTTGTTGCACTTATCGGATATTCGATGCCGATTTTCTGGCTCGGGCTCATGGGATTGTTGATCTTTTACGGCATTCTGGGTTGGGTCGGCGGGCCCGGGCGGCTTGATATCTTCTATGTTGATATCGTGCCACAAGTGACGGGGATGATCCTTGTCGATTCCGCGCTTGCCGGGAACTGGACCGTGTTCCAGAACGCGTTTTCCCACATCGTTCTGCCTGCATCGCTGCTTGGCTATTACTCACTCGCCTATATCAGCAGGATGACCCGCAGTTTCATGCTGGAGCAGCTTTCGGCCGAATATGTCACCACCGCCCGCGTCAAGGGGATGAGCGAGTGGAACGTGATCTGGGGCCATGCATTCCGCAACATCCGGGTGCAGTTGATCACGGTGATCGCGCTGTCCTATGCCGGGCTGCTTGAGGGATCGGTGCTGACCGAGATCATATTCTCGTGGCCCGGGATCGGCAGTTATATCACCACGGCATTGCTGAGCGCCGATATGAACGCGGTTCTGGGCGGCACGGTGGTGGTCGGATTGGTGTTCATCCTGCTCAATGTGTTCTCGGATTTGCTGTACCGGGTTTTTGACCCGCGTGCGAAATAGGGTGGGCCGATGACCGAACAGACCCTGCGCCAATGGCTGTTGACCGAAACGCCGACCTCGCGCCGACACGCCCGGTTTTCGGCCCTGTACAAAGGGTGGCTGTCGTTTCGGGGAAACTCGATGGCGGTGATCGGTCTGGTGATCCTTGTGGCGCTTTTGCTGGTGGCGCTTTTTGCGCCGCTGATTTCGCCCCACGATCCGTTTGTGCAGGATCTGGCGAACCGGCTGGCGCCGCTGGGCACCGACAGTCATGTTCTGGGCACCGACAGTCTGGGCCGGGATATCCTGTCGCGGCTGATCCACGGGTCGCGCATCACGCTTTATATCGTTGCGCTGGTGGCACTGATTGCGCCGGTGGCAGGGCTGCTGGTGGGAACGATTTCGGGTTATGCGGGCGGTTGGATCGACACCATCCTGATGCGGATTACTGATATTTTTCTGGCCTTTCCGCGGTTGGTTCTGGCGCTGGCCTTTGTTGCCGCTTTGGGGGCCGGGATCGAAAATGCCGTGCTGGCGATATCGCTGACCGCCTGGCCGCCCTATGCAAGGATCGCGCGGGCCGAAACCCTGACGATCCGGGGGTCGGATTACATCAGCGCGATCCGGCTTCAGGGCGCGGGGCCAATGCGGATCATCACCAAACACATCTGGCCGCTTTGTGTATCTTCGTTGATCGTGCGGGTCACTCTGGACATGGCGGGGATCATCCTTGCCGCTGCGGGCCTTGGATTTCTTGGCCTTGGCGCGCAGCCGCCCAGCCCGGAGTGGGGCGCGATGATCTCGGACGGGCGACGGTTCATTTTGGATCACTGGTGGGTGGCAACAATGCCGGGGCTGGCGATTTTCATCGTGTCTCTGGCATTCAACCTGTTGGGTGACGGGCTGCGCGATGTTCTTGACCCTAAGGATTCAGGCTTATGACCCTGCTGGATGTCGAAAACCTTTGGGTGCAGTTTCCGACCCGGCAGGGAGTGTTTGACGCAGTACGAGGCGTCTCCTTCACTCTGGGCAAGGAACGTCTCGGCATCGTCGGCGAATCCGGCAGTGGCAAGTCGATGACCGGGCGCGCGATCCTGCGGCTGATCCGTCCGCCCGGCCTTGTCAGGGCTGACCGGATCGCGCTGGAGGGTGTCGATCTGCTGGGCATGACCGAAAAGGAAATGCGCGCGGTCCGGGGGCAGCGGATTTCGATGGTCATGCAAGACCCGAAATTCTCACTGAACCCGGTGATGACCATCGGTGATCAGTTGATCGAGGCCTATCGTCTGGCCAATAAATCCGACCGCAAGGGGGCGAAACAGGCGGCACTGGATGCTCTTGCCTCGGTTTCTATCCGCGACGGGGAACGGGTGATGCGTGCCTATCCACACGAGATGTCAGGCGGAATGGGGCAGCGGATCATGATTGCGATGATGCTGATTCCGGGGCCGCAGATCCTGATCGCGGATGAACCGACCAGCGCGCTGGATGTCAGCGTCCAGCGGCAGGTGCTGGCGATCATGGATGATCTGGTGACCTCGCGCGGCATGGGGCTGATCTTTATTTCCCACGATCTGAACCTTGTCGCTGATTTCTGCGACCGGGTGCTGATCATGTATGCCGGTCGCGTGGTTGAAGTGTGTCGCGCCGACCGTCTGCATGAAGCGACGCATCCCTATACCCGGGGCCTGCTGAATTCGCTGCCCCGGCTGGACGAACCGCGCGAACGGCTGAGCGTGTTGAAACGTGATCCCGCGTGGTCTGAAGCCCCGGGCGTGAGCGGCCGGATATGAGCATGTTATCAGTCGAACATCTGAACGTCTGGTTCGGCAAGGGGCACAACCGTGTGGATGCGGTGACCGATGCCAGTTTTGACGTGGCACCGGGTGAAAGCTTTGGACTGGTCGGCGAATCCGGATCGGGCAAATCCACCATCCTGCGGGCGATCACCGGTCTTGTGCCCACCTGGTCGGGCCGGATCACGGTGGATGGTCAGGACGTCGCCAAAAAGCGCCACCGCTCGTTTTACAAAACCGTGCAGATGGTGTTTCAGGACCCCTATGCCTCGCTTCATCCGCGCCATTCGGTGGATGCGGTGCTGGGTGAAACACTGCACCTGCATGGGTTTCGCGACATCGATGCGCGGGTTGTCCGGCTGCTTGACGATGTGGGACTGGGCCAGAAATTCCGCTTTCGCTTTCCCCATCAGCTCTCTGGTGGGCAGCGCCAAAGGGTGGCGATTGCCCGCGCACTGGCCGCAGAACCCAGAATTTTGTTGCTGGATGAACCCACCTCGGCTTTGGATGTGTCCGTACAGGCGGAAATTCTGAATCTGCTGACCGATTTGCGTGCGGAACACGGATTGACCTATGTCATGGTCAGTCACGATCTTGCGGTGGTCGGCCATGTCTGTGCCCGGTTGGCCGTCATGAAGGACAGTCGGATCGTAGAAATCATGGATGTGGACAGCCTGCGCGCGAAACGGGCCAATCATCCCTATTCGCAGGAACTGCTGCGCAATTCGGTGGGTGCGTGAAGAGATGCCTGAAACGGAGCCTGTCTGAAATGCGTCGAAAAGGACGGAAGATATGATGCTGATGAGCCTGCACCATGTGCAATTGGCAATGCCGAAGGGCGGCGAGGCCGACGCGCGTGCTTTTTACGGTGGCATTTTGATGTTGCAGGAAGTGGCAAAGCCGTCCGAACTGGTCGATCGCGGCGGTTGCTGGTTCGAGGCGGGGTCGGTCCGGGTCCGGCTGGGCGTAGAGACGCCCTTTGCACCGGCGAAAAAGGCACATCCGGGCTTTATGGTCGCCTCGCTTTCGGTGGTCGAAGACCGGTTGCGCGATCACGGCATATCGTTCGAGCGTGATGTGGTGCTGCCAGATGTGCACCGTCTGCTGGTCCATGACCCTTTCGGCAACCGGATCGAACTGATGGCGCGGCGCGACTGACTCGCCGGATCAGGGATTTTCCTTTGCGCGCTTTCCCCCCGGGAGAAGATGCCTTCACCTTGACATTGTCCGATCAAAATTCGCCGGATTTTGGGCGGATTTCGATTCATTTCAAAGTCATCCTGACCTAGGGTCCCGGTGGAGCAAAGGAGAGACATCATGTGGCAGTTCTGGGTTGATCGCGGCGGCACGTTTACCGATATCGTGGCGCGCCGTCCCGATGGCGGGGTGATCGCGCACAAGCTGTTGTCGGAAAACCCCGAAGCCTATGTTGACGCGGCAGTGCACGGTATCCGGCATCTGCTCGGGCTGGGCGCGGATGATCCGATCCCGCCGGGCACCATCGAGTCGGTCAGGATGGGCACCACCGTGGCCACCAACGCGTTGTTGGAGCGTAAGGGCGAACGCACCGTCCTGCTGATCACCGAAGGGTTCGCCGATCTG
>RCMY010004168.1_pt1 | contig 12593 bp, 13 predicted proteins | sample 2041341 | NCBI WGS metagenome assembly RCMY01 (sample SAMN09708234, study PRJNA481090) | Marine sediment metagenome, whole genome shotgun sequencing project. | reverse complement strand
TTGGAAAAGGCTGGGCTGGTCGCACGGGTCCGGAATCCTGACGACGGCCGAGGCTTTATGGTTTCTCTTTCTCCGCGAGGGCTCGAGGTCATCGACGCGGCCGCGACCGCCCACGCCGAAACACAGGTAGAACTCGTCGAAGGCTTGACCGACGAGCAACGCGCCCATTTGGACGATCTGCTGAGGCAGTGGTTGCGCACATTCGAGCGCGGCTGATATCAACGAACGCGTTAGCGTCGGGCATTGCATTTGCCGCGGGCCGGCGTGATGACCTCCGCCACCTGCGTAAATTCCAAAGCCGGTTTCTCTATCAGTGCATCGGCCTGGAGGGAGTCGCGCAACACCTTTCATGATCGCATTGAAAGCTCGAATCGGCCGCGCGAGGTCCGCGGCCAGTGGCTGAACGGCGCCAGCGGCTCACCGAGCAAACTCACGCAAGGCGCGAAGTCCGAAACCGCGTATGGGCGTTTCAGACGACGAACGAACTTGTATGAGCGAGCGACGGTCGCGGCGACAGGTGTTCGCAGGGCCGAACGTCAGAGCAGGCGCGCGGCCTGCCCCTGCCTGGTCAATAGGGACACCGCCTTCTTGTCGAAGGACACGAACGTGTCGCTACCGAGCCAGGTCCCGTCATAAGCGATCACGCCATCCGCGAAGTCTCCACCCGCGTCGAGCAGGGACAGTCCCGCTTCGGCGGCGGGCCGATTTACGACGACATTGTGGGTGTTCAGAAGCGTGCGGATTGCGGCCGAAATGTCGGTTCGCGCAACTTCATAACGGCGGCCTAGCACCCACACCAACTCGCACAGCGTTTGCAAACTCACGGCAACCATGGCCGCTGTGCCAAGCAGCTCGACCGCCCGTGTGGTTTGGGCTTTGTCATCGTCAACCAGAGCACGTAACAGAACATTGGTGTCAGCCGTGATCTTCATGCGTCAGCATCGCCCGCCGCCGCGCCAGCCTCTGCGATTGCGTCGTTGATTTCATCAATGCTTAAACGGGCGCCGTTCGTCTTACCCTTCAGCAACCCCCGAAGTTCGCCGAACGAACCCTTCGGCTGCGCGGCTTTCAATTCAGCGCGGCCGTCGGGCAGCAACTCCAGCTCGATCCTTTCACCCGGCTTGATTCCGAGATGCTGCAACACCCCTTTGCGAAACGTCACCTGACCGCGCGCCGTCACTGTTAACGTAGTCATGGCCCTGCCTCCAATGATTGACAGCCTAGTGTAATGCACTTTAGCATTACAATCAAACCCAGGTCAGTCAGGCGGTCAAACAAACCCCGGCTCGGTCTCCAGCGTCACGCCGAACTGCGCGCTTATGTCTTCCGAAATGCGCGCGGCGAGACGTTCCACGTCGCTGCCCGTGGCGCCGCCGCGATTGACCAGCACCAGCGCCTGGCGGTCATGGCAACCGACCGGGCCGAGGTTTTTACCGCGCCAGCCGCAACGCTCGATCAACCAGCCGGCGGCGAGTTTGGTGCGGCCGTCGGGCTGGGGGTAATGCGGCGCGTCGGGATGACGGGCGAGGAAGGCTTTGGCCGTGTCGGCATCGACGACGGGATTCTTGAAAAAGCTGCCGGCGTTGCCGAGGATGGCGGGATCCGGGAGTTTTTGCTGGCGGATGGCGATGACGGCGTCGGAAATCTGATGGGCGTTGGGTGCGTCGATGTGGCGCTCGCAGAACCAGCGTTGCAGATCGGCGTAGGTGAGTAGCGGGCGCCAGCGCTTGGGGAGGCGGAAGACGACGCGCGTAATCAGATAGCGGTTGGCAGCGTCGTGTTTGAAGATGCTGTCGCGGTAGCCGAAGCGGCAGTCGGCGACGTCGAAGCGGTGACGGTCGCCGCTGTCGAGGTCGATCGCTTCGAGGTGGTCGAAGCGCTCAGCGATTTCGAGTCCGTAGGCACCAATGTTCTGGATCGGCGTGGCGCCCACCGTGCCGGGGATGAGCGAGAGGTTTTCAAGCCCGGGAACGCCCTGATCGAGCGTCCAGCGGACGAAGTCGTGCCACGGCTCACCGGCGCCGGCGGCGACGAGGATGGCGTCGCCGCGCTCGCCGACGACCTCCCGGCCTTTGAGGACGACATGCAGTACCAGGCGGTCGACGTCGCCGGTAAAGATGAGGTTGCTACCGCCGCCGAGCACCAGTCGCGGGCCACGCAGCGCGCCGGCGCGTGCTTGCGCGACGAGCGATCCTACATCGTCAACACGCCAGTAGCGTGCGGCGCGTGCGGGCAGACCGAAGGTGTTGAGTCGATCGAGGGCGACGTTGCGCTGCATGCGGCTCAGGCCTCTTGCCTGCGCTCCGGGATGGGGAAGTAGCGATCGTAAGCGAGGTTGAAGACGAAGGCGTAGGCCGTGTAGGCGATGGCGAGGCTGATGTTGGCGATCAGCGCCTCGGTCCATTCGAGATCGGTCCACCAGATGATGAGCGGCAGAGAGCAGGCGAGGATGCCGGCTTCGAAGCCGATGGCGTGCAGCACGCGCAGACGCACCGGACGGCGATCGGCGGTGCGGCCGGTGGCGCGCCCTTCGATCCAGTCAAAGCTGGTGTTGTAAACGGCGTTCCACACCGCAGCAATGAAGGCAATGACCGCGAGCAGCGCAGCCGAGTCGATCATCGGAACGCCGCTGGCCCACGCGAACGGGGGCGAGATGATGAGCAGGCCGCCGACCTCGAACAGGGTGATCTGACGGATGCGGTCCCAGATCGAGCGAAGCGGGGGAGGTTTGGCAGCCACGAAAGTCTCTTGATTCAAAGCCGTTACCTTAATGGTCGCGCACCTGCGATGCAAACGATGTTGCATTGCAACAACCAATCGGGGAAACTCTCCCGGTCGCTGACGATTATTTCTGTGTTTACAAGTAGAAAGCCATGGCCCGTATTCGTATCGATCTACCGGAAAACTTCGATTTCTGCACCCATCTCGATATCCATATAAACCATATCAACTATGGCAACCACCTGGATAACGCGCTGTTGTTGACGCTGGTTTCGGAGGCGCGCGCGCGCTTTTTCAAGTCGCTGGGCTACAGCGAACTGGATGTCGATGGCGCCGGCATCATGGTGGCCGACGCGGCGCTGCAGTATGTCTCGGAAGCGCATCATGGTGAAGTAATGGCAGTGCGCATGGCGGCCTGCGATTTCAACAAATACGGTTGTGACCTGCTGTGGCAGATGCGCGAGCAGCACACTATGCGCGAAGTCGCGCGCGGCAAAACAGGCATCGTTTTTGTGGACTACGATACAAGAAAGATCACCCCGGTACCGGCCGCTTTTTCCGCACACTTTGCGTCAGAATCGACGGCTGAACCGGCCTGACCCGGAGTCTTCATGCGCGCGCTGACCCTGCTTGCCCTGCTGCTCATTCCGACCGCCGCAGTGGCGGGCAAGGCGGATGTGCTTGACGCCACGGCGCGCTGCAGCCCCGAGCGCGTGTGCGACTTTTCGGTGACCGTGCGCCATGCCGATTCGGGCTGGGACCACTACGCCAACCGATGGGAGGTGGTCGCCCCCGACGGCACTGTGCTGGGCACGCGGGAGTTGCTCCATCCACATGAAACCGAACAACCGTTCACGCGTTCGCTCGGCGGGGTAAGTGTGCCGACAGGGGTGTCGACGGTGCGGATACGTGCACATGATCTGGTGCATGGCACCGGCGGTGCCGAATTGGACGTGCCGATCGACACGCAGTAGGACGGGTTCCAACCTGCCATTGCGCCGCGTGGCGCACTCCGAGGGCCAGATGAATCGGGCCCTGCGTCGGACGCTCGTGACGCGATCGCGGAACGGTATCAGGCGCTGTGACAGCCGCCGAAAAAAATCTCATCAACTACATCGCGCTTCAAGAATATTTGCGCTGGGCGAAAGATGCGGCGAATATTGGTCTGCGCGCTATCGGCGTGACGGCTGATGCGTGGCGCCGGTTTGCCTGGTTCCACCACAAATAAAATCTAGCGGAGACCCCCATGACTATCCAGAGCAACCCCCTATTAGTATTCCTCAATCGAACGAGTCTCGTCACGCGCATCGTCATTGGCTTGGTGTGCGGGATTGTGTTGGCGCTGGTGGCGCCTGGCGCGGCGACGGCGGTCGGATTATTCGGCGATCTGTTCATTTCCGCCCTCAAGGCGGTGGCGCCGGTGCTGGTGTTCGTGCTCGTGGCTTCGTCGATTGCAGCGCACCAAAGTGGTCAACCGACGCATATTCGCCCGATCCTGATCCTTTATCTGGTCGGTACGATCGTCGCCGCGGTGGTGGCTGTCGCCGCGAGTTTCGCCTTTCCGACGACCCTGGTACTCGACGCGCCGCAGATCACCGGATCGCCTCCGGGGGGCATTCTTGGTGTGCTGAAAAACCTCTTGCTCAGCGCGGTGGCGAATCCCATCACTGCGCTGATGGAGGCCAATTTCATCGGCATTCTGGCTTGGGGCGTCGCGCTTGGGCTTGCACTCAGACATGCTAGCGCAGCAACCCGCGACATGTTGGCGGACGTATCCAATGCAATATCGGCGATCGTGCGGGCGGTGATTCGTTTCGCGCCCCTCGGTATCTTTGGCCTGGTCGCGGCCACGCTGGCCAGCTCGGGCATGAGCGCCCTGCTCGACTATGGCCATCTGTTGCTGGTGATCGTCGGCAGCATGGTGTTCGTGGCGCTAGTGACGAATCCGCTGATTGTGTTCTTCGTCACACGCCGCAATCCGTATCCGCTGGTGTTCACCTGCTTGCGCGAAAGTGCCGTCACGGCGTTCTTCACACGCAGTTCTGCCGCCAACATTCCGATCAACATGGATTTGTGCCGGCGCCTGAAACTGCATAAAGACACCTATTCGATCTCGATACCGCTCGGTGCCACGGTCAACATGGGAGGTGCCGCAATAACGATTTCGGTGATGACGCTGGCGGCAGCGCATACGCTGGGCGTCGATGTCGATATACCCACGGCGCTGCTATTGTGCGTATTGTCCGCGTTCGCCGCCTGCGGTGCGTCGGGCGTGGCAGGGGGGTCGCTGTTGCTCATTCCGATGGCCTCCAACCTGTTTGGCATCTCGACTGATGCCGCAATGCAGGTGGTGGCGATCGGATTTGTCATTAGCGTGGTGCAGGATTCGGTCGAAACCGCGCTCAATTCCTCGACCGACGTCCTGTTTACGGCGGCCGCCTGCCCGCTTGAGGACGATGTCCCCGTGCCGGCCACGGCGTAGTTGCCGAAGCGAGATCGCGACGGGTCATCCTCGCGAAAGAACGCCACCCTCGACTCCGGTCGGGGGTGGCGTTTCTTCGTGGAGATGACGAGGTTCGATTCAGCCGTCGAACTGCAAACATAAGGCGTTAGTATCATTGCCCGATACTAGCGTCGGGCTACCGCTCTCCCCGCTAAACGTCCAGCAGGTTGCGCACGCGCAGACCCTGATCGGCAAATTGGGTGAGTAGTTCGCGCTGATGGTCGAAGTCGCGCGTCTCCATCTGCAGGATGATTTCGGTCATGCTCACCGGCACGTGCAGCTCGCCGCGACGGTGCTCCACATGGCGGATGTTCATACCCAATTCGGCCACCATGCGGATAATTCTGAGCAGATTGCCGGGGGCGTCCGGGGCCATCACCGAGACACTCATCAAACGTCCGCTGGATGTCAGGCCATAGTCGATTGAGCGGCCGACCAGCGTCATGTCGATGTTGCCCCCAGAGATCACACACACCACGCGATCCTCCTTACTCAGTGCCACTTTGCCTTGCAGCAGCGCCGCCAATCCAACCACGCCCGCCCCCTCGCCGATGGTGCGCGTGCGTTCGAGCAGGGCGACGATGGCTTCGGCAATGGCGTTGTCGTCGACGGTAACGATCTCGTCCACATGCGCCGCGATCACCTTGCGCGTGAGCTCGCCGGGCGCCTTGACCTTGATGCCGTCGGCAATCGTATGCGCGCCGGCGGACACCTTTTCGATCGACCCGTCGACGAGGAATTTGCGGAACGGCGCCACCGTTTCGGTCTGCACGCCGATGATGCGGATGTCCGGCCGCTGCAGCTTGAGCGCCAGTGCAATACCGGAGATCAGCCCCCCGCCGCCCAGCGGCACGATCGCCACGGTCATGTCGGGCGCGTCTTCGAGCATTTCGAGTCCGCAGGTGCCCTGCCCGGCGATCACGTCCCAGTCATCGTAGGGGTGGAGAAAGGCCAGGTCGTGTTCGGCCGAAAGGCGGCGCGCTTCCTCTGCCGCAATTTCCAGCGTTTCGCCATGTTCGATGACCTGCGCGCCAAGCTTGCGGCAGGCCTGTATCTTGGTCAGCGGCGCATTTTGCGGCACCACCACGGTGGCCGGCAGCCCGGCGATCAGCGCAGCACGGGACACGCCCTGCGCGTGGTTGCCGGCGCTCGCCGCCACCACCCCCGGCGGTCGCGGGCCAGCGGCCAGCAGGCGGTTGATTTTATGGGTGGCGCCGCGAATCTTGAACGAACCAGTGTGTTGCAGGTTCTCCATCTTGAGCTGAACCGCGCAACCGACCAGTTCGGAGATCGCATCGTTGCGCCACTGCTCGGTGTGAAGGATCGCGTCGGCAATACGCTCGCGCGCGGCGCGGACCGCGGCGAGGTCGAGCGGCAAAGGTGTGGCGGAAATCGTCATGATGGGCGCTCCGTATTTGATGGGAGGGACGGGAGCATTGTGGCGCCCAACTGCCCGGCCACACAAGCTGCGCTGCGGCAGCGTCTCACACCTCGGCGTCGAGCCCCTCGATCGCCTCGTGTGCTTCGAGCCAGCCGTGCTTGACAGCGTCGATGACGACGGTCAGATCGGCTTCGATGCGGCGCAGCTCACGGTCCCCGTCGAGCACATACTCGAGCGCCGAACGTTGGAGGGCGGGCGTCTCATGCGCGACATGGGCGATCAACGAGCCGGCCGGCAGTTCGCGATCGCCGCGATCGGGGCCAGGCTGCCCGCGCTGCACCGCGAACCGGCTCGATTTACCCGAGCCGTTGGCGCCCGTAAGGGCGACTTTCCAGCCGGGATGAATCTGCGAGGTGGCCGCGTCGACGAGCACTTTGGCGGCACGTGCGAGGCGCAGCTGACGAAACTGGATCACGCGGGCAAACGCGGCGAAAAACCGCTAGTGTACGGGCTCCCACGATTGCACCTCACTTGCCCCCTACGCCCCCATGACGCTTCGCCGAAGCCACCGCCTGATGATTCTCGCCACCCTGCTGGCGGCCCCGCTGTTGCATGCGCAGCAGGATGAGATCGACAGCCGCGCGCTGCGTGAGCGTGCACAGGCGCTGCGCGCCGCCGCCGAGCAAGCCTTCATCACCACAAGCGCCGCCTGCTACGACAAATTTTTCGTCAATGCCTGCCTGGATAACGCGCGTCAGACACGCACTGTGGCGGTCGTCGAAGCGCGCAAACTCGAAGCAAAGGCCAACCGCATTGCGCGCGCCAAACGCATCAAGGCGATGGAAGAGCGCCTGCGCAAAGCCGGCATGATCGCACCGCCGCCCGGTGCCGTACCGGACGATACGCCGGCGACCGAGGCACCGGCCGCTGCGCAGTAAGCGGTCGCGGTCGCGACGCGGCCGCAACACCACAAAGACCTTGGCTGACATCGCTTGCTGAAGGCTCCATTCGGCCGCTGCCGTCGCGCATCAGGTCATTGAATCTCTGATAAAATCATGGGCTTAGTGCGCCGGCCGCCATGCCGGCGTTTTGCTTTTTGAAGTTTGCAGGAACGCGCCGTGCTCATCGCCAACAACATCACCATGCAATTCGGGGCCAAGCCCCTGTTCGACAATGTTTCCGTCAAGTTCGGCGACGGCAACCGCTACGGCCTGATCGGCGCCAACGGGGCCGGCAAGTCGACCTTCATGAAAATCCTGTGCGGGCAGCTGGAGCCTTCGGCCGGCAACGTCAGCAAGGAATCCACGGAGCGCATGGCCTACCTGCGTCAGGATCAGTTTGGATTTGAAGACGAGCGCGTGATCGACGTGGTGATGATGGGCCACGAACAGATGTGGGCCTGCATGAAGGCGAAGGACGCCATCTACGCCAACGCCGAGGCCAGCGAAGACGACTACATGCGTGCGGCCGAGCTGGAAGGCGAATTTGCGGAATACGATGGCTACACCGCCGAAGCGCGCGCCGGCGAATTGTTGCTCGGCGTTGGCATCCCGACCGAGCAGCATGGCGGCGCGATGAGCCATGTGGCGCCGGGCTGGAAGCTGCGCGTGCTGCTGTGTCAGGCGCTGTTTGCGAATCCCGACATTCTGCTGCTCGACGAGCCAACCAACAACCTCGACATCAACACCATCCGCTGGCTGGAAGACGTGCTTAACGAGCGCAATTCGACCATGGTGATCATTTCCCACGACCGCCACTTCCTCAACCAGGTGTGCACCCACATGGCCGACCTGGACTACGGCACGATCACGGTCTATCCGGGCAACTACGACGACTATATGGAAGCGTCCACGATGGCGCGCCAGCGTCTGACCCGGGCCAATGCCCGCGCCAAGGACAAGATCGCGGAACTGCAGCAGTTCGTGCGCCGCTTTTCGGCCAACAAGTCCAAGGCGCGACAGGCCACCAGCCGCATGAAGCTGATCGACAAGCTCAAGCCGGAAGACGTCAAGCCCTCCAGCCGTCAGTATCCGTGGATCCGTTTCGAGGTCGATGCCAAGGACAAGCTGCATCGCCAGGCGGTTGAGGTGGAAGACCTGGTGTTCGCCTACGAGGGTATGGATGCACCGCTGATCAACAAATTTTCGATCGCGCTCGATGCCGGCGACCGGGTCGCGGTAATCGGTGAAAACGGCGTCGGCAAGACCACGCTGTTGCGCCTGCTGACGGGCGAACTGAGCCCGCAGAAGGGCCGCATCAAATGGGCCGAGAAAGCCAGACTCGGTTACTACGCTCAGGACCACAGCACGGATTTCGATAGCGACGCCACCCTGACCGACTGGATATCCGACCATGTGCGCGAGGGCGGCTTCGAAGGCGAGGACATGGAGACCATGATCCGCGGCACGCTCGGCCGTCTGCTGTTTTCGGGCGACGAAGTGAAAAAGCCGGTGCGCGTGATTTCCGGTGGCGAACAGGGCCGCATGATGTTCGGCAAGCTCATGCTGCAAAGCAAGAACGTGCTGCTCATGGACGAGCCGACCAACCACCTCGACATGGAATCGATCGAATCGCTGAACACCGCGCTAGAAAAATTCAGCGGTACGTTGATATTCGTTTCGCATGACCGCGAGTTTGTCTCCTCGCTCGCCACACGCGTGATCGAGATGCGCCTCGACGGCAAAATCATTGACTACCGCGGCACCTACGAGGAATATCTGGGCAGTCAGGGCATCGAATAAGCGGCCTCCGCCACCCCCCCGCATCGGCTCACCGCGACGGACGGCGTACCTGACGCAGGCGCCTAAAAACAGCAAAAAAATGTTAACCACCGTCGTCCCGATTTCCAGTCTGTTGCTCGGCATGGCGGTGCTGCTGGCCGGCTCGGGTCTGATGGGCACCCTGCTCGGCTTGCGTGGCAGTCTCGAGGGCTATACCGGCTTCACCCTCGGGGTGATCATGTCCGGCTTCTATATCGGCTATATCGCCGGCGCCTTCATCTGCCCGCCGCTGATTCGCCGCGTCGGCCACATCCGCACCTTCACCGCCATGGCGGCATTGAACGCCGCCGTATGCGTTGCCTATGGCATGGATGTCAATCCCATCCTGTGGTGGGTCTTGCGCGTCATCAACGGCATCACCATGGTGACCATCTACATGGTGATGGAGAGCTGGCTCAACGAGCAGATGCATGCCAAGCGCGACAAGATTTTTGCCGCCTACATGATGATCGGCTATGTCGCGATCGGCCTCGGCCAGTTTCTCATCCCGATCTATGGCGTCGAACAGCTGGGCTCATTCGCGCTCGCCGGAATTTTCTACTGCATCGGCCTGATTCCGATTGCGCTGACCCGGGTGCAACAACCGACGCCGGTGACGAGCCCGCCCTTGTCGTTGCGACGGCTGTACCAGATATCGCCTGCGGGCTGTATGAGCGGGCTGATGTCGGGCGTGCTTGTCGGCACCTTCTGGGGACTCGCGCCCGCGTTCGCGTCGACGCAGGGCTTGAGCAACACCGAGGTGGCCGTTTTTACCGCGGCCGCGATCTTCTCCGGCGCGATCATGCAGTGGCCGGTAGGCCACGCCGCCGCCCACCGCGATCGCCGTAGCGTGCTTGCCGTCACCTGCACGCTCACGGCGATGAGTGCGACCGCAATGTTCGTTGTCGGCCCGCTCTCGACGGGCGGCCTGATTGGCACCACCGCGCTCTTTGGCGGCTTCGTGTTCACCCTCTACAGTCTCGCCGTCACGCACACCCATGACCGGGTCGACAGCGCCGAATCGCTCGAAGCGACCAAGGTACTGCTGCTCCTGCACGGTAGCGGCGCGGCGGTCGGGCCGGTGCTGACAGGCGCGATCATGTCGCAGCTGGGCAATTTGATGTTGCCGATCAGCATGGCTGTCATGGCGATTATTCTGGCGGTTTTCGTCGCCTGGCGTATCCGCGTCAAGAACGCCGTGCCCGACGCCGAGCTGACCGTCTTCGTGCCGGTCAATCGCACTTCAGCGATGGCCATGGACATGGATCCGCGCACCCCCGACACCAGTCACGACGCCGAACCCGTGCCGTTCGAACCCGTCCACGATGCCGAGGACGAAATGACATCCCACACCGACTCGGCAACCGAGCCATCGTCGGGCGCCAAACCCGTGTCGCTGACGGAAGCGGCCACGGCAGGATTCGACCCCGGCGAGGATCTGCCGTTTCCCCCGCCAGACGACACCACGACGCCCGTCGACGCAAGTGCTGACGAACAACCCGTCGAGCGTCCGGTTGCGAGCCCCGCCGACGAAGCCGCCGGGAATCCCGACGACATTATCGACGACCAACCCGAGGGCAAGACCCCGGGCTCCACAAACTGATCCGACTCCTCGTCCACACCGCGCGTGGGGCGCGGCACGCTATTTCCTGCTGCGCTCGGAAGACAACGCGCTGATGCTCGGCAGTCTGTTGATCTTCGGATTGCTGGCCGCGGCGATGATCGCCACACCCAAGATGGACCGGTGCACGCTGGGCACGCGCGCCTGCACGCCACGGTTTTGCTGCACTGCAGCACTGTGCTAGGATAAAAGGCATCACTCTCAAAGACGAAGATTGCGCGGATCCAGCGGCGCGGCGCCTCACTCTGGGCAGCATTTGCCCGCTCATTGTCAGACAGCCTCGTTGTTCAGTCGGCTTTATGCTAATTGAATGCGCACCTGAACCCGCGGAATCTTCAATAAAGGACGCATGTCGGAAAAGCTCGTAGTCAAGAATCTATACAAGGTTTTCGGAGACCGCCCGGACGAAGCGATGAAACTCGTCAAACAGGGTGAAGACAAGGAAACCATCTTCAAGCGCACCGGCCAGACCCTTGGCGTGATCGACGCCAGCTTCAGTGTCAATGAAGGCGAAATCTTCGTCGTCATGGGCCTCTCGGGCTCCGGTAAATCCACCCTCGTCCGCCTGCTCAACCGGCTCATCGAACCCACCGCAGGTCAGGTGCTGATCGATGGCCGCGACATCGCCGCGATGGACGACGAAACCCTGCGCACCTTGCGGCGCACTGAACTCAGCATGGTGTTCCAGTCCTTCGCGCTCATGCCGCACATGAACGTGGTCGATAACACCGCCTTCGGCCTCGAACTAGGGGGCATGCCGGAAACCGAGCGGCGCGCACGCGCAATGGAAGCGCTCGAGCAGGTCGGACTGGCGCAGTGGGCAAAGAGCTATCCGGACGAATTGTCGGGGGGCATGCAGCAGCGTGTCGGGCTGGCACGCGCGCTGGCCAACGACCCGCAGGTGCTGCTCATGGACGAGGCCTTTTCCGCCCTCGACCCGCTGATCCGTGCCGAAATGCAGGACGAACTGGTCAAGCTGCAGGCCGCGCACAGCCGCACCATCATATTCATTTCCCACGATCTGGACGAAGCGATCCGCATCGGCGATCGCATTGCGATCATGCAGGGTGGTGTGGTGGTGCAGGTCGGCACCGCCGAAGACATTCTCAGGAACCCCGCCAATGACTATGTGCGCTCGTTCTTCCGGGGCGTTGATGCGACCAACATCCTGTCGGCCGCCGACCTCGCGCGCAAGACGCAGGTGAACATCATCGAGCATCCCGGCATGGGCGTGCGCAGTGCGCTCGAACGCTTGCGCACGCATGACCGCGACTATGGCTATGTGGTCAGCCCCGAGCAGAAGTTGATGGGTATCGTTTCGGTCGACAGCCTGGAAGCCGCCGCGCGCGCCAACAAGGACGCCAAGCTGCGCGACGCCTTCCTGCCCGAACCCCTCATGATCACGCAGGACACAGCGATCAGCGATCTCTACGAGCCGCTCACCCAGCACCCCTACGGTTTGCCGGTGGTCGACGAGCGCGGCCGTTATCGAGGCGCCATCACACGCAACATGATGCTCACCTTCCTGCACGAGCAACACTCGGAGGACGCATGAGCGACGCAGACACCAGCAACCCGTGGGCAACGCCCACCGAACCGGCCACGCCC
>RCMY010004166.1_pt1 | contig 12595 bp, 13 predicted proteins | sample 2041341 | NCBI WGS metagenome assembly RCMY01 (sample SAMN09708234, study PRJNA481090) | Marine sediment metagenome, whole genome shotgun sequencing project. | reverse complement strand
GGACGGCGCGATCTGCGGCGACGGTGGCGTATTCGGCGAGCCCCCCGTGGCCAAGGATGGCCGCAACACGGTCGCCAACGCAAACAGTCGTGACGTCGCCTGCGCAGGCGGTGATCCGACCCGCAACCTCCATACCGGGTGTCAGCGGAAAGTCGGGCGTATCTTGGTATCTGTTCTGGATCATCAACAGGTCAGCGAAATTTAAGGCAGTGGCGGCAATCTTAATCTGGATCTGTCCGTCGACGGGCATCGGAATGGCCGACTCGCCCATAGCGGGTATCGCGTCGGGGGCGTTAACTTTCAAAATTCGCACGATGAACCTCGCAATTATTTGATCATTTCTGCGCGAAAACGGGCTTCTGCGCTAGATATCGCCGACCTTTTCGGGTAATATACTCAAATTGATTACATTAAATTCGATATGCAGACATCTGATTACGAAAGATAAATATTATTTTAAGCGCGCGCGATCTTTGATGTCGGGCCAAGTTTACACTGAAGCAACCAAACCTGACTAAAAAGACATCTATCAAAGTTGTATCAATGCAGCGCATGTATATTCATGGTTGCAAAGGGAGCCAAACATGAAGCACCCCGTCGATGTTCACGTTGGAAAGAGAGTCCGCCACCGCCGTTGGATGGTTGGGATGACTCAACAACAATTGGCCGAACACGTTGGAATTAAGTTCCAGCAAATACAAAAGTACGAAACAGGCATGAACCGTGTCTCTGCGTCCCGTCTTTGGGATATTGCCGAGACATTGAGCGTCCCAGTGAGTTTCTTCTTTGACGGTTTGAAAAATGATTCTGCGGAAGTGTCCGAGGATCAAACCGTTCCGGGCGATTTTCTTGCAGATAAGGAAGCACTTGAATTGGTGCGGTCTTATTACGCGATCCCCGAAACGCAACGGCGACGGCTTTTCGAGCTGGCGCGCGTGTTAAGCGACGTCGCATAAAGCGGCTTTGCTTGACCCAGACCGTTGGTCTGATTACGCAAACCCCTATGCCTGTTGGCGTGGGGGTTTTCTTTTGTCTGATGTCAATGTGAACGAACTTTGGGCTGTCGCGGATGCGCTGGCCGAAGCGGCGCGAGTCGAGACGCTGCGCCATTTTCGCCAAGCCGGTCTGACAGCCGAGACCAAGCGCGCGGATTTTGACCCCGTCACAATCGCTGACCGCGACGCCGAGACGGCAATGCGCGCGATTTTGGCCGACCGCCGCCCTGATGACGGCATTCTAGGCGAAGAGCATGGGCATAAGTCCGGGACGTCGGGGCTGACGTGGGTGCTTGATCCCATCGACGGCACGCGCGGCTACATTTCCGGCACACCGACCTGGGGCGTGTTGATCGCGCTGTCGGATGCGCAGGGGCCATTTCTTGGCGTCATTGATCAGCCATATATTGGCGAGCGCTTTTACGGTGGGCCGGGGCGGTCGCATATGGTCGGACCATTGGGCGAGCGGGCTTTGGGGGTGCGGGGTACAACCGATTTGAAGGATGCGACGTTGTTCACGACATTTCCCGAAGTGGGGACGTCGATGGAGGGCGCGGCGTTCAGGCGGGTGGCCGAGCAAGTGCGTTTGACGCGCTATGGCTGCGATTGTTACGCTTATGCATTGCTGGCAGCGGGACAGGTGGATTTGGTGATCGAAGCGGGACTTCAGGCATATGACATATCGGCGCCGATTGCGGTGATCCAAGCTGCGGGCGGCATCTTTACGGATTGGAGCGGTGGCCCGGTTCATGGCGGCGGGCAGGTCATAGCGGCGGCGACGCCCGAATTGCATCGTGCGGCTTTAAAGGCGCTGAGCGCATGAACCGCGCGGTCATATTGCGCAACGCCGACGTTGTCGTGACGATGGATGGCTCGGACATGACGGGTGCAGATGTCTTGATGCGCAACGGGGTGATCGAGGCCGTTGGCCCGTCGCTTCCGGCCGATGGGGCCGAGAGTGTTGATGTCTCCGGCTGTGTGGTGACGCCCGGATTGGTGAACACCCATCACCATTTGTACCAGACGTTAACCAAAGCGGTGCCCGGCGGGCAGGATGCGTTGTTGTTTGGCTGGTTGCAGACGCTTTACCCAATATGGGCGCGCTTTGGGCCGGACGAGATGCGGGTTTCGACGCTGTTGGGGTTGTCGGAGTTGGCGTTATCGGGCTGCACGACAAGTTCGGATCATCTTTATTTGTATCCCAACGGATCGCGATTGGATGACACGATTTGGGCGGCTGGTGAGATCGGAATGCGGTTTCACCCGACGCGTGGGTCGATGTCGATCGGCGAGAGTGCGGGGGGGTTGCCTCCGGACAATTTGGTTGAAGGCGAGGCGGCGATCCTGGACGATTGCATCCGGGTGATTGATGCGTTTCACGACCCCAACCCTGGGTCGATGGTGCGGGTCGGAGTGGCGCCTTGTTCGCCGTTTTCGGTCAGCCGTGAATTGATGCGAGACGCGGCATTGCTTGCGCGTGATAAAGGGGTGCGGCTGCATACTCATCTGGCAGAGAACGAAGAAGATATCGCCTATTCGTTGGAGAAGTTTGGCTGTCGACCGGGGCAATATGCCGAGGATTTGGGCTGGACAGGGGATGATGTTTGGCATGCGCATTGCGTGAAGTTAGACGCGCAAGAGATTGATCTGTTTGCGAAAAGTCGAACTGGTGTTGCGCATTGCCCGTGTTCGAATTGCCGTTTGGGTTCGGGGATCGCTCCGGTGCGGGCGATGCGCGATGCGGGCGTTCCGGTGGGGCTTGGGGTCGATGGCTCGGCGTCCAATGACATGGGCAATCTGATCGGCGAGGCGCGCCAAGCGATGTTGATGCAACGCGTTTCGGGCGGGGCCGACAATATGGCGGCGCGCGAGGCATTGGAGATCGCAACCGTGGGCGGCGCTACAGTGTTGGGGCGCGACGACATTGGACGGATCGCACCCGGGATGCGGGCGGATATTGCGGTGTGGGACGTGTCGGGGATCGATAGCGCAGGCAGCTGGGATGTGGCGGCTCTTTTGTTGGCAGGTCCGGTGCGGGTGCGCGATTTGTTCGTCGAGGGACGGCGCGTGGTCGAGGCCGGGCGCGTTGCGACGATAGACATGGACGCGACGGTCGCAGAGGGGCGCCGTTTGGTGGCGGGTCTGATGGGCTAGTGCGGCGCGAAGGCGGCAAGGGCGACGACGATCAGCATCGACGTGGCCATGCCGATGTTGATGGCCCGCTGCGTGCGTTCGGGCAGATTAAGCTGCCTCAACGTGATGCCGACACGAAGCCACAGAAAGTGGATCGCGATCCAGATAATGTTCAATATCAATAACTTCAAAGCTATTTCTAATGCGGGTGTTTGCGGCATGAACGCAAAGGCCGAAAACAGGGCTGTGTTGACGGCATAGGCTTTGGGGTTGACGATTTGAAGCAAGACGCCGCCCTTAAGTCCCGGCGGGTTGGCGCGTTCGATGAAGGCAAGGCGCGAGCCTGCAAAGGCGATGCGGAACGCCAAATAAACCAGATAGCCGACAGAGATAAGGTAGAACACGGTTCGGATGCGCGGGTCGGCGAGCATGACGGCCGCAAGCCCGGAGATCACGCCAAGGCAGACGAGGTTCGTGCCGATAAAGAGGCCAAGAAGATAGCGGCTGCCGTGGCGAAACCCGAAAGCCGCGCCGACGCCGGCGAGCGACAGAACGCCCGGGCCGGGGGTGATGATCAGGAAAAAGACGGCAAGCGCGAAGGTCAGCATGTACGCGACAATGGCGCATGCGCCCGGATTGGCAAGCGCGTGTTGGGTGATTGTGGTCGCGCTTTTAGGTATTTTTGAAAGGGTGAATGAAATCGGGCGATGCGCACTTCGGTAACGGGGCGTTAACGTTCAACGAGTATCAAATTGTTGCGGTACAGGCTGAGGAGCCGATGACCGCAAAGGGTGAAGCCCCGTTATTTGGCCTCTTGCGCTGAAGGCGGGGTGGATCGCCTCTTTGTCTCACCCTTTCGAAAAATACCTCCGCCGGAGGCCCGGACTCACTTCTTTATTGATTTGCCGAGGATGCGGACGTCGCGTATCGCGCGGTCGTCGCCCATCATTATCGTTGGGAAGATGGCTTCCCAGATCGTGTTTGCACGCCCGGATCGCTGGGCAATTGCGGCTGTTGAGGCGAGGTCGAGGACCACGAGGTCGGCTTCATAGCCCGGCGCAAGCGTTCCGATCTTGTCCTGAAGGCGCAAGGCGCGCGCCGAACCTGCTGACGCGAGCCACAAAAGTTCGCTTGGATGCAGCGCCCGGCCTTTCAATTGTGCAACCTCATAGGCCGCGGCCATTGTGCGCAACATGGAAAATGAGGACCCGCCGCCGGTGTCGGTTGCAAGGCCGATGGTGTGTCCGTCGCGCGTGAGGCCGTCCATGTCGAACAGGCCCGAGCCGATGAATGTGTTGGACGTGGGACAGTGGACGAGGCTTGCATCCGTTTCTTTTAAGCGCGCGCGTTCGCGATTAGTGAGGTGGATTGCGTGACCAAAGAGCGCTCCCGGACCGATCAGCCCTGCCGCCTCGTAGGTGTCGAGGTAATCGCGGGCGTCGGGAAACAGGTCGCGCACCCAGGCGATTTCCTCGATCTGCTCGGAGAGGTGCGTTTGCATTGGGCAGTCCGGGTGTTCGGCCCAAAGGGCGCCCAGAGCCGCAAGTTGGTCGGGGGTTGAGGTTGGCGAGAAGCGGGGTGTGATGGCGTAGATCAGGCGGTCGGTGCCATGCCATTTTTCCAGAAGCGATTTGCTATCGTCGTAGGCGGATTGCGCCGTGTCAGTGAGCGCTTCGGGTGCGTTTCGGTCCATGCAGGTCTTGCCTGCGATTGCGCGGAGGTTGCGGGATTGCGCTTCGGCGAAGAACGCATCGACGCTTTCGGGGTGGATGGTGCAAAAACTGGTGGTTGTGGTGGTGCCGTTTGCAAGTGTCAGGTCGAAATAGGTTTTTGCGATTGCGGCGGCGTAGGTTGGATCGCCAAAGCGCATCTCTTCCGGGAAGGTGTAGCCGTTCAGCCAGTCGATGAGGCGTTTGCCCCAACTGGCGATCATCGCGGTCTGCGGATAGTGCGCGTGCGCATCGACAAAGCCGGGCAGGATCAGTGCGTCGCCGTAGTCGGTTATGTCGGCGTCGCGGTGGGCGCGGCGTAGGTCGTCGGCGGGACCGGTGGCAGTTATTTTCCCCTTTTCGATCAGCACTCCGCCGCGCGCGTCGTGGTGCGCGGCGTCTAAACCGTCGTCAAATGGATTGCCGGTGAAGGCGAGGGTCTGGCCGATCAGGAGTATTTTTTGCGACATTTTCGGTCTCTGGCTGCGTTACATCCGGTAAATTCTGTCTCGGCTCTGTTGTCTATGGCGCTGTTCGCATAAGTTTGCCGAAACGTGCGTTCAGGGGTGTTCCAGATGACCGATCAGAACAATGTAACCGACCGGCCGGAAGATGAAACTGAGGACGACTATGCGCTGCGCAATCGCGTGGTGGCCTCGGCCATTGCAGCGGCCGATGACGAAGATCGCGCGCGCCTTTTACAGGTCTTTGAACCCCTCCATCCGGCTGATATTGCAGACCTTTTAGAGCAAGTCGGCGGTGAGGATCGCACGAAAATTCTGATGCTTGCCGGTGATTATATCGACGGTGAGATCCTGTCGGAAATCGACGAAGACATTCGCGACTCGGTTATTGAAACGCTTTCGCCGGCGGTTTTGGCCGAAGCTGTGCGCGAGTTGGAATCGGACGATGTCGTCGACATTATGGAAGACCTCGGGGATGCGCAGCAGGTTGCTGTGCTTGAGGCTTTGGACGTCGTGGACCGGATCGCGGTCGAGCAGGCGATGTCGTATCCGGAGTTTTCTGCCGGTCGATTGATGCAGCGGGAGGTGGTCATTGCGCCTGCGCATTGGTCGGTGGGCGACGCGATTGATCACATGCGGTCCCATACGGATCTGCCTGAGCAATTTTATCATCTTGTTTTGGTCGATCCGCGTCATCGTCCAACGGCCTATGTGACGCTTGGCCGTCTGATGTCGTCGCGCCGCGAGGTGGCATTGAAAGACATCACCGAGGAAAGCTTTCGCGTCTTTGATGTTTCGGAAGACGAAGGCGACGTGGCGTATGCGTTCAACCAGTACCACCTGATAACGGCGCCGGTGGTCGATGAGGACGGACGTTTGGTGGGTGTGATCACCATTGATGACGCGATGGCCGTACTGGACGAAGAGCACGAAGAAGACGTGTTGCGGCTTGGCGGCGTGGGCGATGAAAGCCTGTCCAACTCGACTTTGGAGATTGTGAAGCGGCGTTTCCCTTGGTTGGGGATCAATCTTGGGACGGCGATTTTGGCGTCGATTGTGATCTCGATGTTTGAGGATGTGTTGCAGGCCGTGGTGGCGTTGGCGGTGTTGATGCCGATCGTCGCGTCTATGGGCGGCAATGCGGGCACGCAGTCGATGACGGTTGCGGTGCGGGCATTGGCGACGCGCGACCTGACGAGTTCGAACGCCTGGCGGGTCGTGCGGCGTGAGGCGGTGGCGGGGCTGTTGAATGGCGTGATTTTTGCGGTGGTGATGGGGATTGTCGGGGTGATCTGGTTTGGATCTCCGGCGATTGGAGCCGTTCTTGCCGTGGCTATGGTCGTGAACCTCATGGTGGCTGGTTTGTCGGGGGTTTTGGTGCCTTTGACCTTGGATAAGTTCGGGATTGATCCGGCGTTGGCGTCGGGGACGTTTGTGACGACAGTTACGGATGTCGTTGGTTTCTTTGCGTTTCTGGGGCTCGCCTCGGCGGTCTTGTTGTGAGCGACAAGGCGGCATGGCGCAAACTGGCGCAGGCCCGCCGTGCCGGGGCGCATGGGGCGGTGGACGCGGCTTTGGCTTTGGCGCATCTGGGTGATGTTTTGGGAGAGACGACAGGATGCGTGTCGTTTTACTGGCCGATCCGCACAGAGTTGGACCCACGGCCTTTGATGCGTGCGATGGTGGTGGATCGCGAAGTCTGCTTGCCGGTGACGGTGGGGTATGCGCCTTTGGTGTTTCGGCGCTGGGCGTTTGGTGTTGCTATGGTAGCGGATGCGTTTGGCGTCGAGGTTCCGGCGGACACCGAGGAAGTCATCCCGCAGGTTTTGGTGGTGCCGTTACTGGCGTTTGACGAACGCGGTCATCGGTTGGGGTATGGCGCAGGCCACTATGATCGCACATTGGCCAAATTGCGCCCTTTGGGGCCGATCGTGGCCGTGGGGTTGGCGTATGAGGTGCAGTTGGCGGAACATTTGCCGATTGAGCCGACGGACCAGCCGCTTGATGCGATTGTGACCGAGGCAGGCGTGCGGCGGTTTTCGGTGGGTGCGTGACTTTGCTTGCTTTGTCTCAGGGCCGGGGGTAGGGCCACGCCATGCGTATTCTTTATCTTGGTGATGTTGTCGGACGTGCGGGCCGGACCGGTATTGCGCAGCGACTAAAGGGCCTTCGGGCGCGTCTGCGGGCGGATTTTGTCGTGCTGAACGGCGAAAACGCGACGGCTGGGGCCGGGCTTTCGGGTGATCACGCGAAGGTTTTGCTCGACAGTGGCGTGGATGTTTTGACGTTGGGCGACCATGCGTTCGATCAAAAAGACATGCTGAGCTACATCGAGCGCGAGCCGCGGATTATTCGCCCTATCAACTATGCCAAACAGGCACCGGGTGTCGGATCGCGGGTGTTTGATGCTCCGGGTGGACGCAAGATTCTGGTGGCTCAGGTTTTGGGTCAGGTATTCATGAAACGCGCGTTTGACGATCCGTTTTCCGCCGTGGACAGCATTTTGCGCGCGCATCCCCTTGGTGGGATGGTGCAGGCGAGCCTTGTCGACATGCATTGCGAAGCGACCAGTGAGAAGATGGGCATGGGCCATTTTTGCGACGGGCGTGCGAGCATTGTCGTGGGATCGCACACCCATGTGCCGACAGGGGACGCGCAAATCCTGCCCGGCGGGACGGCGTTTCAGGCGGATGCCGGGATGTGTGGCGATTACAATTCGGTCATTGGCATGGACAAGGTCGAGCCGTTGCGGCGGTTTGTGACTGGCATGGGCAAGGGGCGGTTTGAACCGGCGAGCGGCGAGGCGACTTTGTCAGGGCTGTTCGTGGTCACGGATGATCGCACCGGCAAAGCCACGGACGTGCAGATGATCCGCGACGGAGGGCGTTTGCAGCCCTCGGGTTCTGCGTGAAAGACCGCCTTTTCCTGATGGCCTGTTTGGCCGTTATGGGGGCTGGGTGGGGGGCAACGCAGCCTTTGGCAAAGATCGCGGTCAGCGAAGGCTATCGCCATATCGGTCTGGTGTTTTGGCAGCTGGCGATTGGGGCGTTTGTGATGGGCGTCGTTCAGTTGATCCGGCGGCGGCCTTTGACGATTTCACGGCCCGCGCTACAGGTTTATGTGATTATCGCGATGATCGGGACGATTTTACCGAACTCGGCGTCTTATGAAGCGGCGCGGCATTTGCCTGCGGGAGTTGTGTCGATCCTGTTGTCACTGGTGCCGCTGTTCGCATTCCCTTTCGCGATTTTGATGGGCAATGAAAAATTTCAATGGGTGCGGTTTGGTGGTCTCGCTTTGGGGCTTCTCGGCGTTTTGTTGATCGTGGCCCCGGACGCCAGCCTGCCGGAGCGCGCGATGATCGTGTTTATCCCGCTCGCGCTGGTCGCACCGCTGTTTTACGGGCTTGAGGGCAACATCGTCGCGCGCTGGGGCACGGCGGGTTTGGAGCCGGTCGAGGTGCTTTATGGCGCGTCGATTGTGGGGGCGGTGATTGCCTTGCCGGTGGCGCTGGCATCAGGCCAGTTTATCGACCCACGCGGGCCTTGGGGCGCGCCGGATTACGCACTGATCCTAAGCTCTGTTATCCATGTTTTAGTCTATGCCGCCTATGTCTGGATGGTGGGCCGCGCAGGGCCGGTTTTTGCGGTGCAGGTAAGTTACCTCGTGACCGGATTTGGCGTTGGTTGGGCGATGCTGATTTTGGGCGAAAGCTATTCGATCTGGGTTTGGGGCGCGATGGCGGTGATCCTGACCGGGGTATTCGTTGTGCAACCAAGCCCGCGCGAAGCGCTTGTGGAGTTGGACGAAAGAGGCAAGACTTAACCCGAAATGAACACGTTTTTTGATTTTTCGCCCGATGTGGCGGCTTTCCTTGCGCTGGCCGTGGTCGGAGTGATGTTTGTGATGTTCGTGCTTGAGCGCTGGACGGCCGAGGTCGTGGCCATTGGCGGCGTCGCGTTGATGCTTGTTTTAGGGCTTTTGCCTTATGAAAAAGGGCTTGAGGTGCTGTCGAACCCCGCGCCATGGACCATTGCAGCGATGTTCATCGTGATGGGCGCGTTGGTGCGCACGGGCGCGTTGAGTTGGTTCACAGGACAGGTCGAAAAGCAGGCGGGTGTGCGTCCGGGGGCGGCTTTGGCGGGCTTGATGGGCTTTGTGGTGCTGTCGTCGGCGGTCGTATCGAACACGCCGGTGGTGGTCGTGATGATCCCGGTTTTTGTGCAACTGTCGTCGAAATTGGGCATGTCGGCCTCGAAGCTTTTGATCCCGTTGTCGTACGGCGCGATCCTTGGAGGGACGCTTACGCTTCTTGGGACATCGACAAATTTGCTGGTGGACGGTGTGGCGCGGGCGCAAGGTTTGGAGGCGTTTACCATCTTTGAGGTCACCCCTTTGGCGATCGTTTTGGTTGCTTGGGGGATGATCTATTTGCGCTATATCGCGCCGCGCTTGTTGCCGGATCGGGACTCGATGGCGACTATATTGTCGGACCGCTCGAAGATGAAATTTTTCACCGAGGTGGCGATCCCGCAAGAAAGTGATTTGATCGGAAAACCGGTGCGGGACGTGGATTTGTTCAAACGCGACGGGGTGCGGTTGATTGACGTGTTGCGGGGCGATGCGTCTTTGCGGCGCAATCTGGATGCGGTGGAGCTGGCGGCAGGGGATAGGATCGTTTTGCGCACGCCGATGGCCGAGGCTTTGGGGCTTCAGCAGTCGAAAGAGTTGCGTGCTGTCGACAAGTTAGGATCGGTCGAGACTACCACGGTCGAGGTGTTGATTACGCCGGGATGCCGGATGGTCGGGCGGTCGTTGGGTTCGATGCGGCTGCGGCGTCGATATGGTGTCTATCCGTTGGCGGTGCATCGTCGGTCGCAAAATATCGGTCGCCAGTTGGACGATTTGGTTGTGCGTGTGGGCGACACTTTGTTGTTGGAGGGCACGCCCGGTGACATTCAGCGGGTCGCAGCGGATATGAATTTGGCCGACGTGAGCCACCCGACAGAGCGCGCCTATCGTCGCAAACTGGCACCTGTGGCAGTGGTGGCGTTGTTGGGGATTGTGGGGCTGGCAGCCTTTGGAGTCGCGCCGATTTTCTTCTTGGCGATTTTGGCGGTCGCGGTGGTGTTATTGTCGGGCTGTGTGGACGCGGAAGAGGCATTCGACATGATCGACGGCCGCCTTTTGGCGCTTATTTTCGCGATGTTGGCGATTGGGGCGGCGTTGGAGGCGACTGGTGCGGTGGCGAAGATCGTGGACGCGATTGCGCCGGCGTTGGAGGCGATGCCGCCTTGGGCAATCATCTGGTCAGTGTATTTGCTGACGTCGGTGTTGACCGAACTGGTGACGAACAATGCGGTGGCGGTTGTGGTGACGCCGATTGCAATCGGGCTTGCGGGCGCATTGGGGGTCGATCCGCGGCCCTTGGTGATCGCGGTGATGGTGGCGGCCTCGGCGGCGTTTTCGACGCCCATCGGATATCAAACCAATATGTTGGTCTACGGCCCGGGCGGCTATACGTTCAGCGATTTTCTGAAAGTGGGGATACCGCTGAATTTGAGCGTCGGGCTCTTGGCTTCGGCGTTGATCCCGGTGCTCTGGCCACTTTGAGGCGGCCAGAGCCTTAGAATTAACGATCGCCTGCGGCAGCTTTTGCAGCTTTGGAGGCGCGCTTTTCCAGCTTCTTCACCTTCTTGGCAGCTGTCTTGGCTTTCTTGGCTACTTTCTTGGCGGTCGAGCTTGCTTTCTCGGCGCGGTCTGCGGCCTTTTCAGCAGCTTGCGTGGCCTTTTCGGCAGCGGCGACGCGCTTTTTGTTAGGCTTTTTCTCGGCCTTGCTTTGCTTATTGGCGGCGTTGTTAGCCTTCTTCGCAGCCTTCTTTTCGGCCTTCTTGGCTGCTACGGCTTTTTTCTTGGATTTTTTCGCTAGCTTTTCAGATTTTGTCGCAGCCTTGGCCGCTTTGACCGCTAGCTTTTCCGCTTTTGCAGCACGCTCGACTTTTGCCACTTTTTCCGCCTTGACGGCTTTAACGGCATCTGAGTGCGATTTCTTTGCTGCTTTGCGATCTGATTGATCATGGCGGTCGCAGGACTGAGCGGATTGAAACACTGTGCAATTGTCGGCGCCAGCCTGCGCACGCTCAGGTGCGGACAGCCCAAGAGTTGCGATGGCAAGAAATAATGCGGGAAGGAAGGGGGAAGTGTTCATAGGATATACTCACAAAATCTAGGGAACTGGTTAATCTTGTGAACGGTCTAACGCTGCCATTCGGCAATTTTTAGGCAAATTTGTGTTAAATTGATTGTGTTTTGGTGAGGGGCGGTTCGCGGCGTCGCCGCACTTGAGGTCCCAATGGTGCGGGACTAGAAGAGGCTCAACACTGGTTTTTCGGGAGATGTCGCATGGCAGGCCACTCAAAATGGGCAAACATCCAGCACCGCAAAGGGCGGCAGGATGCAGCGCGGTCAAAGTTGTTTTCCAAATTGTCCAAGGAAATCACCGTGGCCGCCAAGATGGGCGACCCTGATCCAGAGAAAAACCCACGTCTGCGGTTGGCGGTAAAAGAAGCCAAGACGCAATCGGTGCCGAAAGATGTGATTGATCGCGCGATCACGAAAAGTCAGGCCGGTGACGGCGATGATTACGAAGAGATCCGCTATGAAGGCTATGGTCCAAACGGTGTGGCCGTTATCGTCGAGGCGATGACTGACAACCGCAACCGGACGGCCTCTACTGTGCGGTCGACCTTCGGCAAGCATGGCGGCAACCTTGGCGAGACCGGTTCGGTGAGTTTCATGTTCGAACGGAAGGGCGAGATCGTCTATCCGGCGGACGTGGGCGATGAGGACACGGTCATGATGGCGGCGATTGAGACCGGCGCAGAGGATGTCGAAAGCGCGGAGGACGGGCATACGATCTACTGTGCCGATACCGATCTGAACGATGTGTCGACCGCGCTTGAGAACGAATTGGGCGAAGCAGAATCGACGAAGTTGATCTGGAAGCCGACGACCTCGACCGAGCTTGATCTTGAAGGCGCGCAAAAGTTGTTCCGGTTGATCGAAGTCCTGGAAGACGACGACGATATTCAGCGTGTCACCGCGAATTTCGATATCTCCGACGAAGTGATGGAACAGCTTTAGGGCTGTTTATTAGGGTTTTGGGGGGCTCTGCCCCTCGCCCCGAGGTATTTTCAAAAGGATGAAGCGCTTTGGGAGTCGATGTGGTGTCGTCGGGTAGGCGATTGCGAAGGGGCGGGCGATGACGGCGATTTTATCGGGATTTGCGCTTGGG
>RCMY010004165.1_pt1 | contig 12595 bp, 10 predicted proteins | sample 2041341 | NCBI WGS metagenome assembly RCMY01 (sample SAMN09708234, study PRJNA481090) | Marine sediment metagenome, whole genome shotgun sequencing project. | reverse complement strand
ACGCCGGTGTGATGGAATTGGTAGACATGACGGATTCAAAATCCGTTGCCTTTAAAAGCGTGTCGGTTCGAGTCCGACCACCGGTACCATTTATCAAAGTTAAGCAGTTGATTTTAAAAGGCTTTGAAGTATTTTTATATTTAGCGTGTACATTACAGTGTACACTTTGAGAAATGCTTGAAATCAGTTTAACTAAATTACTATCAATTGCTTAACGACAAACTAACCTCCTACTTCGGAGGTTTTTTTGTCTGTATAAAAAGATAGAAACGTCATTAAGATATATCCCCAAATCCTGCTTCCCTCTGCTTCCAAAACAGAACCTACCTTCCTCTGTAATGATTGACTTGATTGGCTTTCCTGCTAACTGCAACAAACATAAAAAGCCTATCTTGCTTCCACTTCTCTTTGGTTCCAAAACCTTTTGTCTATTTTTATATTCAGACAATTAACTATTTCTATTAAGATGATACCCTTATGTATCAAAAGCTATTAACATCAAGCAAAAAATTTAGATATTTACCCATAACTAAAAGCGCTTAGGCTATCAACCTAAACGCGCTCAGACATGATCACTATATATCACGCTTACCGTTAGATCTCTTTCAAAATTTGAATCTCAGGTAACGCTTGTTCGAGTAGCTCAACAATACGCTGTTGCTCAGCTAATGGTGGTAAAGGCAAAATCGTATTCTTTGCTGTACTTGTTGCTAGCTCTTTTTGTTTAGTAGAACCACTACAAATATCTTCAATGTTCTGCTGAATGATCGGACTTGATATAAAGAGCTCTACATATTCAGGTAGTACATACTGCTTTAATAAACGAATCACTGTTACATGACTATCAGCAACTGCTATATCATGCTTATTTCTTTCTTCTCTATACTTGGCAACTCTGCCAACAGTTCCTAAACCAGTTGAGTTCCACAGTAAATCCCCATCTTGCAAAAACCGCTCTGGCTGATACTTTTCTTTAGTTTCAGGGTCTATAAACTTAGCGAGTTCAAGTGAGAAACCAGTCCACTGTACACACTTTTGCGATATTACAGGGATTTCTTCTATAGAAGAGTATTTAGGAGATCGCCCTCTTTGAATGTATATTGATAATTGGTCTAATCTTACCCACTCCCAGTTATCAGGAATATCAAACGGCTTTTCTTCTTCAATAATGGGCGGCAAGGTTTTTTGGCGCTTAATCTCGCCAGCCTGAACCAGCTTTTGCTTTTCGCTTTCTATCTCTGCTAACAAGTCACTGGCATTGCCATCATTGGTAGCGTCTTGCTGGGTCAATTTACCCTCTATAGCTGCTTGCAGTAGTGAGGCCTGCATCTGTCTAGGAAAGGCGGTTTGCAGTGCGTATAAGGCGTTTTCATCAGCGTGAAGACTGTCTATCTGTAAGAAAACCTCTTTGATTGTAGCGGCGATACGTTGTTGTTCAGCTATTGGTGGCAAAGGAAATAAATACTCTTTAACGAAGTCAGTGCCGATACGTTGCTGTCCTGCTGTACCTGTAAAAGTTGCTACACCATTATTTATAAAAATAGGATTTTTGACAAAGTATAATAAATACTCCAAATCAATATGGTTCGCAAAATTTCTTAAAACATGAATTTCTGTTGTTCCTGCTCCTATTCCATTAGGTATATCAGGAATAATTGCTGATTTAAGGTTTTGAAAACAAGGCGTTATCTTTGCAAGCACAACATCATTTCTTGCAAAGTGTGTATAGCCTTTTTTAATCTTTTCCCACTTTTTAACTTCAAAAGTTAATGAGTTTTTATATTCATCTTCAATAAACCTCATAGGAACAAAAGCGGCTTCTAAATTATCTTCAGCTTTATTTCTTGGGTTTACTTCAACTACTTCACCTAACCTTACCCATTCCCAGTTATCAGGAATATCAAACGGTTTTTCTTCTTCAGTAATATCAGGTAGTGACTTTTGGCGCTTAATCTCGCCAGCTTTAACTAGCCGCTGCTTTTCACCTTCTATATCTGCCAGTAGGTCACGGGCATAGCCATCTGTTGTCGGATGTTGCTCAGTCAGCTTGCCCTCGATAGCGGCTTGTAGTACCGCTTTACGCATCTTGTCTGCTAATAGTTGCTTATTGGTATTCTTTTTGGGTCGTGCCATGATTGATAGCCTTACTATGATGATTGATACCGCTATGCGTTGGTTGCTGGCGTGTCAGTCTGTGTTGGCGCTGCTAAATCCGCCTTTTGCAAATCCAGTCCAATCAGGCTTGCGATATTGAGTAGCTGCTTGTCTATACGTCTGTTCATCTCTTCTCGCTTGTCATGGAACTGGCGGATGGTATCTTCAGGGCTGAGTACCTCCTCCTCCACACTAGGATAGCCGCACAAATCAAGGTTATAGCTCACCTTTGTTTCTTTGACGACGGTCTCGTTCCCTTTTTTATCAGTGACCGTCTTTAGGTTGATAACCTCAGTCTTTATTTCATCAGGCGTAAAGGCTTGGGCTTTGTAGGTCTCGGTCTCAGTGTCCTTGATTTCTTTGCGATCATGCCACCATGCCACCGCATCATCAAAATGCTCAATTTTCATGGGACGGGTTTTGCTAAAGTTCTTTTGGTTCTCAGGTTTATCTAAGCGGTAAAACCATATCTTATCGGTCTTTTTGCTATTGTCAAAAAATAAGATATTGGTAGTAATACTGGTATAAGGGGCAAATACACTGGTAGGCAGGCGAATAATAGTATGTAGATTAAACTCCTCTATCAGCTTGGCTTTGATAGCCGTCTTTGCACCATCGGTGCCGAATAAAAAGCCATCAGGGATGATCATAGCGGCGCGACCACCGCCTAGCGCTTGTGACTTGAGGCGATACATAGCCACAGACATAAACAGGTCGGCAGTTTCTGAGCTTTGTAGATCCGAGGGGAAGTTGGTTTTGATTACATCGCCTTCAGTGCCACCATAGGGTGGATTCATAATAACAATATCAAATAAGTCAGCATTGCTATATTCACGTACATTGAGCTGCAAGGCGTTATCATGGTGGATCTGTGGACGGTCAATATCATGTAATAGCATATTGGTGACGGCTAACAGATATGGCAGTGGCTTTTTTTCAATACCGTAAATACTGTCTTTATAGTTTTGGTTGTCCTCAGGCGTGCTTATGCTAGGCTCAAGGTGCTTTAGCACTGAGGTCAAAAATCCGCCCGTACCGCAAGCAAAGTCGGCGGCGGTCTCACCCAGCTTTGGGTCTATCATTTGAACGGTAAAGTCTGTCACCGCTCGCGGAGTGTAAAACTCGCCAGCGTTACCCGCGCTTTGTAAGCTTTTTAAGATGGTCTCGTAAATCTCACCAAAGGCATGACGATCTTTATACGTTTCAAACTCAATACCGTTAAGCTCATTGATGACTTGGCGCAGTAGCACCCCATCTTTCATAAAGTTATTGGCGTCCTCAAACACTTTTTTGACAACAACCTTACTCATAGGCGTATCAGGGGTAATAGTAATACCTTGTAGCGCTGGGAACAGCTCGTTATTGACAAAGTCTAGTAGCTCCTCGCCTGTTTTGGCTTTACCGTCTTTTTTATCCTCAGCCCAATTTTGCCAGCGGTACTCATCTGGAATGACTGATTGATAGTTATTACTACCTTTATCAAACTCCCAATTATCTTCTTTTACATCATAAACCTTTAAAAATAAAAGCCATGTCATCTGCTCAATGCGCTGGGCATCACCATTGATACCGCTATCACCACGCATGATATTTTGGATATTTTTAACAAAACTACCTAAGCTCATTGGTATTCCTAGTTGGTTTTTTTTAGTCTCTTAAATGATTGTCAAACAGCATTACGCCGCGTCTAACATATAAATCTCTTCTTGAAGCGCTCTTACCGCGTCAAGATACGCTTGCCTGCCTCCAAACAGCTTGGCAATGTTCTTAGGGCTATCAATCTGCTTAAAAGGATCAATGGATAGCAAGGTGGTGTCCTGTAGCGACAATACGCCATCATCCATGTACTTATGCAGTAGCGCGTCTAAGACTTGCTGGCAGGCGTCATCGTATCGGTATAGATAGCCGCGTTTTTTGACCTTTTTGACACGCTCAGCGCGGGTTAAGGGTGGCTTATCATAGGCAATATGCAATATCAGGTCAAACGGGTCTAAGTCTTTATTTCCTGATAGCTCTTGTAGCACTTCAAGCAGAACGCCATGCTCAGCTAATTGATCAACGATAGCTTGTTTTTTATCCGCCGTTTTCCATGCGTTTAAGAAGTTATCAAGGTTCGCGTACTCAGATAGGATATTCTTTTTGCTATAGTCGATTAGGCTTTCAGTGACCAGCTTGCCGTTTTCGTCATAGAACTTAACGTGCTCAGATGAGACTTGTACATCCACGCCATCAACCCGTACCTTTTTGACTTTCTCACCCTCACCAGTAGGCGGTACAAAGGGTTTACCACCGCCAGCGGTACTATCGTCCGTAGGTGTGGTTTCCTCGCCGTTTTCCCAGTCGTCTTGATCATCTTTGGTGTCTTCACCTACTTCTTCAGCGTCATCAATATTACCGCCTGCTGGCACTTCCATAATCTGTACAGGTGCACCATCAAAGTCTTTATCAGCGAACAGTTTAGTTACACCACGAAAGTCCATGATCGTAAAGTAGAGCTTGCCAGCATCTTCTTTGAGCCGTGTACCGCGTCCAATGATCTGTTTAAACTCAGTCATAGAGCCTATATTGCTATCTAATACGATAAGCTTACACATCTTACAATCAACACCTGTAGTCATAAGCTTTGAAGTAGTGACAATGGTGGGATAGGCCTCTTTTACGTCAATGAAGTTATCTAACTGCTTTTTGCCTACTGGATTATCACCTGTGATACGCATCACATATCTTGGATTGTCCTTAACGATGTCTGAGTTCTCATTCACCAGTGCTTGACGCATACGTTCAGCGTGGTCAATATCGACACAAAATACAATGGTTTTGGCAAAGCGGTCATTACTCTTTAGCCATTCAGTGATGCGACGGGCTACCGTTTGCGTACGCTCATCTATGATTAGCTTACGGTCATAGTCTTTAACGTTATATTCTCGATCTTCAACGATATTGCCTTCTATATCTTTCTTGCCCTTCTCAGGTCGCCAGCCCTCTTTGTCTTTATCAAGATGCACACGGATTACTTTAAATGGCGCTAAAAAGCCATCTTGAATGCCCTGCTTTAAGCTATAGGTATAAATCGGCTCTCCAAAATAGTGAATATTACTAACTTCTTTACTCTCTTTTGGTGTTGCGGTTAATCCTATTTGTGTGGCGCCACTAAAGTAGTCTAGCACTCGCCGCCACAGCGATTCCTCTCTTGCGCTACCGCGATGGCACTCATCAACAATAATTAAGTCAAAAAAATCAGGTTGGAACTGTCTGAACGGCTCTTCCTCGGCTTCACCTGCCATCTGCTGATACAAGCTCATATAAATCTCATAAGCGCTGTCAAGCTCGCGTCCTTGCACCTTAGTGATAACTTTTTCAAATGGCTTAAAGTCATTTTGAATGGTTTGATCAATTAAGATATTGCGATCAGCCAAATAAAGCACTTTCTTTTTTAACCCCAACTGCTTAAGACGCCAGACTATCTGAAAGGCGGTGTACGTCTTACCCGTGCCCGTTGCCATCACCAGTAAGATACGATTTTGACCACCTGTGACCGCTTCTAAGGTGCGATCAATCGCAATGCGCTGATAGTAGCGCGGCTTCATACGTTTAAAGCTGTCAAAGTAATACGGCTGGCGGATGACGTCTTGCTGAGTTGGGGTTAAATCTTTAATAGTGCTGTAGCGCTTGAATAACTCATCATGCGCTGGAAACTCGCTCATTTTAAGCTCACGCTCAACGCCTGTGGTCATATCGTGCTCTAAAAACCCTTTGCCGTTGGTTGAGTAGACAAAAGGTACCTCTAAGATAGTGGCGTATTCAATAGCTTGCTGCATCCCATCACCCACAGACAAATAACTCGCTTTTGCTTCAATAATCGCAAGTGGGGTCTCAAGATTGGTTGTAGTCAGTAGGTAGTCATACCTCTTACCTTCTTTACGTTTGGTCTTATCACCGCGAACCATTATTTCACCGGCAATGAAGTATTGCTCCGTAGATATCTGCTCCACCTGCCAGCCCGCTTTAAGAATAGCGGGATCAATGTATCGTAGTCTTGTGTCTGATTCGGTTTGTCTTTTTTTATTTGGCATACGTTCAGCCCTCTAAGCTATAAGTTTTTATTAGTTGTCAGTTATGGGCTATATTAAAGTGACAGTATGATCAGGCATCTTAGCGATAATACTCACTTCGCCACCTAACGCTCTAACATAGTTTTGTAAGGTCGATAACTGAATATCCTTACCGCTTTCCACCTTTGATATGCTGGCTTGTGATACGCCCATTAAGGCGGCAAGCTCAGTCTGTTTGAGCTGCACAATTCGGCGTAGTTTGGCAAGCTCGATAGATTGGCTTAATACCTTAGATTTATTATTAATCGCTTGTTTTCTGTCGGCTGGCAAGTCTGCCATATAGTTACCTAAAGAGACGTGATTTATCATAGTCTGCTTTCCTATACTTTGAGTATGCTGGTTGTTCAATGATACAACAATACAGTTATATTATGTCGAGTTTAGCTTAATGATAAATTTTTAAGATATGTGCCAACTCCTAACTGACAAAACTGACAAAACCCTATTTCAGGCATAAAAAAGGACGCTGTTTTTCAACAACGCCCTAATTGCTTACTGACAAAACTGACAGAACCTATAATAATTCGCTGATCCGTGGGTTGATAAAGTAACACTCAGTTGGTCGGCCTCCTCGTCCTGTGCTAGGCACCTCCTGAGAGTCTAACCATTTTTGTTCTAATAAGACTTCAAGCGCGTTCAGTACGTCATCAGAATCAGTTAAGCCTTTCCAACCCTTACGGATAAGCTGCCTTGCAGTAAATCCGCCATTTATCCATAGGGTTTCGTCAGTTTTGTCAGTGCTGTTTTTAGCCATATTCAATAATTTTTCACTTAAATAAGCGGCTTTGATGTTTGCGCTATCAATCACTAGACTATAAATCCGTAACATATGCGTTTCAAGCATACTGTGCCACTTTAGCGCTGCATTAAGCGCATTCATCCCTATTCTGCCTAAATTGGCTTGATGCTCGATACAGTCCACTATGTGAAAGATTAAGGCCAATGACGGTATGGTCTTTGGATATTTCATCATGTGTTCAGCAATCACGCTATGTTCACACGCATCAGCTTTTGCTTTGTTGTCATCGTACCACCTCATAAATGTTCGATAGGCTTCATCGTCAAAGTAATAATAAGGCCGCTTATTAAAGTCATCGGGCGGATTTGCGCCATACTTTATAAAATCGCCTATACTCATATTGTCGATGGTTTCAAACAAGTCATAGACGGCTTGGCGTATGTCTTTGTCAGGCGCGATGTCTTGTTCTTTTAGCCCCTTAATATGGTCAGGATAGACAGCAAGCTGAAAGCGCTGCATGAGTCCGTCATTATCAAGACCTTTAATGGTCTTTTCTAAATACCGCTCTAGCTTGTTTGGTTGAATACCACCAATGACTGATAGGCTATGCGTTTCGATAAATGTTGAGCCACGCCCCACCCGATCCATGATGTGACTGCCAGTACCGTTAAAGGCTTCAAGATAGAAGTTTCGAGCTTCATTGTTACTCTCACCATCTAATGATGCAAGCAATCCTGTTAGCTCATCACGTGCAATAAGTAGACCGTTATTAGTTTGGCTCAGCGTTACGCCTAGCTGCTGATAGGTGCTGTCGTTAGCAATGTAGCGTTTGAGCATGGGTGCATTTTCATCAGCTAAGTTCGCATCAGCGATACTTTGAGCTTTGGTGTTCAGATCATCATCTGTGATGCGGTTCTCATCGTCATCAGTCTGCTTTGCTTGCTTTTTAGCCAGCGCCTTTAACTCGTCCTCCTGTGCTTTGTTTTTGTGTTTATTTACCTCTTTTTGGGTAGCAAAGTCTTTTTGTGCTTGCTCATAATCAGTCTTAGCATTGTGAGTGAGGTTATTTAATGGCTTCATGCCAGCATCAAGCGCTGGACTTTTTTTGGTTGAAGGATTACCAATAATCGCGCCCCATAGGTTAGGCACAAGATCCCAGTCGTCATAATGCTTTGGGTAAATCCCTACCTTCACACCGATTGCGCTTGCCAGCGATACTACTAATGGTACGGCAATATACTCAATGGGAGTGCTTAGTCGCTTAGCATTGTTAGTACAATAGCGCCATAATAATGAGGGCAGCATGCCATCTGTAATGGTCTTTACAGGCAGCAAGGTTTGGTTAATCGGTTCAGGCTTTGGCCATTCAATTTTATGTGTCTCTAATCGCGCATCCTGTGGTAAAATCAAGCTTGATGGCTCGGCTATGTCATCACTAAGAAGTAAGCGCTGCTCATCTGCTAGGATGGGCAGCTTTTTTATTGCCTGTGCTATTTGTTCATCAGTGACACCCACGTCTTTTTGTCGCTGTATGGCTACCCAGTCCACGATATCGCCTTTTTCAAACAATCCCAGCTTGTCACTATCTAACACCTGAACATCACAATCAATCGCCTTGAGCGTCTTATATAGCTGCTCAAGCCAGCCAGCACCAGCTCTGTCATTGTCTGCCCACAAGCACACGCTGCGCCCTGCGAGCGGTTCCCAATGGTATTTATCAATCTGAGTGCTACCGCCGGATGTGGTGGCAATAAATCCCAGCTTAGTTGCAAGGTCTGCCTTTTGCTCGCCTTCAAAGATATAAACTATTGATGACGTATCTCGCGCTAAGGTGTGGCGCAAGTAAAGCGGCTTTTTACCATCACCCTCAGGATAAGCACGCTCAAAGTTAGGGTCTTTCATCTGCCACTTGCCAGCACCGTCTTGACTGATAGAACGGATGTACTTATCACCAGTATCATGGTTTTTTAGCCTCGGTTTGGCGTAAATAAAATTGTCGTCTTTATCAGTATAAATGTGCAAGTGAGTCGCGATAAAGCCTTTTTCTTTTTGCATTTGGGTTACTTGCGCCGCGTATGCTTTGGCTTGTTCGATAGTCTTTTCATTCATCATTATGTCGCCTCAATCAGCTGTAAAGTGCGGCAAGTGTCAGTAAAGTTTGCACCGTACCACTGCATATAAAACCCGATAGTATCCCCACTTGCACCGCAAGCGTGGCATTTAAAGCCGCCATGCTCACGGTTCACACCCATAGAGGCGTGTTTGTCGTCATGAAAAGGACACTTGACCATCTGCCAACCGCGACTACCTTTGATGTTGATGTCAAACTGAAGGTAAAAATCGCTGGTAGATGGCAGGCGCGACTTATTGACCTTGTCGCGACCTGTGAACTTTTGCACATGCCGCGGTGCTGGCGCTTGTGGCGTTGATTGCTGCTTAAGATTGGCTAAGTGGTTGCGAATAAAATTACTCATGTTACGCGCCCTCCTCTGCTATCAATTGTCCTTTACCGTCTGTCATCGCAATGACAATCGGTATCGGCTGGCAAGATGGCATGATTAACATCAAAAATAATGCAACCAGTGCAAAAACTGGCACCAGCACGCACCTTGTAAAAGAACGTGCTGACGGCTCAATAGGTACGCTTGGGTGCTGGGGCTTGGTATTGTCATCACGCATCGCTTGCTACCTCCACTTGTGGCAGTAATACAAGCTCACTTAGCATGATGCTAATGTCGGTGGCATACTCATGATTAGCCAGTAACGCGGTGCGAACGGCAACCACGATACCGTGTAATGCTGGGTCGTGCGTTTCAATCATGTTTAGCGCATAGGCAAGGCTTTCACAATCGTTTGATACATTCTGTACACAGTCGTTGATATGTTCGATTTGGTGGCTATCGGCTGCCACTAGGCGCGGTGCTAGAATATCGTTTGAACGGTTCATGGTTACACCTCTGCATCATTAGCGGTGGTGTGCGATTCTAACCACTCTATAACATCTGCGTTCCTCCATGCGGTAATACCACCAGTCACGCGACAAGGCTTAGGAAATTGACCATTTTTAGCAAACTTCCAAAGACTGGCACGTCCGAACGGTAGTAGCGGCAGAATATCTTTGGCGCGTGATAAGCCTTGAGGTGGTAGGATGTAGGTACTTTCTAAATTTTTATCTGTCATCGTTTTTCTCTTAAATATTCTTATGGATTAAGTATCAGCCAAAAAAAGGTAATGAAAAACCTATTCCACCTCAGGGGTTTTGAGGCAGATAATGCTTAAATGCATATTTATTTGTAACGGGCTGAACGCTATGGGTGGTGTAGGACTACACCCTTAAGAGAGGGAAAAGAATATTTAAGGATATATTTAGCTATTGATAAATATACTGCTACTGGTAATATATATTCAACGTTCTATTTCCGAACAAGGTTCAATGTCACAGAACGTTAGCAATACCAGTAAAGCTAAAAACCTTTGATATAGCTTGCCTTCTCTTTTTGATGGTTGGTTATGTCATATGGTTACTCCTTATTAAGTAGTGATTACTGGAGCTCTAAAAATAGGTGAGCGATAAGTTGCTCTCTAGTCGCCAAACTTATCAAGCAACTTATTGCTCTACTCTATTTTTTATTACTTCCTTCCCCTTTGTACTTCATAAAACCAATATTTTTCCATGGCATATGTAGGACTCAGTTGGCTTAATATAGCGTCAATTTTCTAATAATGAAACCTTGATACTTTTGACCCCATTAGGCCAAAGTAGATCAATATCGACTTATAAGACATTTGTTTACCCAAGTCTTCCAGTTGTGTTTAGTTGTGTTTAGTTGTTAACAGTTGTGTCCAGTTAATATTAGTAAATAAGGTAATTATCACTTAACATTTCATTACAAATAAAATTTATATTTATAGATAGATTTTACCTATACGAAATTATCTGCTGTTATTTCTGCTAATTTTCTACTTTTTTAAATCATCAATATCGGATTTCAGTTGGTATAATCACGTAAGCCATCTATATAATCTGCCCAGTGCTGCATCATCTCTGTTCGCTCTTCTATAAACTCCCATCTATCATAAGCGGTACCATTTGGGTCTTTAGTTACATGACCTAGCGCCATCTCTATCACCTTAGTTTTGTGTTTGAGCTTGTGCCTGAGCATCGTTCTAGCAGACGCTCTAAAACCATGTGCGCAATGCCTGCCTTGATACCCTAACGAACTGAGCGCGTCATTGGCTACGTTCTCGTGCAAAATATTGTGTTTGGTTGCTGTGTCACTATAAAATACATATTCAGTATGACCGGTGATTTGGTGCTGCTCTTTTAATATCTGCACCGCTTGCAGTGACAAGGGGACAATCATCTCCTTAACCATTCTTAACTTGCTGGCACCATGCCCTTTCATTGGCTGCAAGTCTATCTGCGCAGCACCTAGGCTCACATCAGACCACTTTAAGCGGCGTAAGTCGCCATTACGAGTAAACAGCAGTGATAGCAACTTGATTGAATTTAAAGTGCTGTCATGAATATTGCCTTTTAAGGTGTCAATGTCTCGCATCAATTGCCCAAACTCTAACGGAGTGCTAATGGATGGGCGATTACCGTATCTGTAACCGTCAAGCATTGGCTTAACAAGCCTTGCGGGATCATTAGTATTATGACCATGTATGATGGCATGATTGAATATATCGCTAGCAATAACAGCACACCTATCTGCTTTATCAGTTGGTGTGCCATCATCTTTTAGTGAGTTGGCCTGAATGTCTTTTAATACCTCTAGCATCTGCAACGGCTCGATATCACCGATAGGCGTATTACCCAAATATGAGCACAACAATTCATAACGCCCGTGCTTGCGCTTTAAGGTAGTAGATTTTTGTTTGTTTTTAAGCTGATCGAAGTGTTGCCATGCCATCTTTCCAAAGGTACTGACTAGGCTTTTTTGCTCGTCTTTAATTTGCTGCTCACGGTAAGCTTTAGGATCAATTCCTTGCTGTAATAACTGCTCATACTCTAAACGAGTTGCAGTCGCTTGCGCTAAAGTTACACTTGGATAGCTGCCTAAAGATAATTTATGCTTGGTTTTTAGTACGGGGTGTGTATAGCGGTATAGCCAAAGTTTTGAGCCTGTGGCGTTCACTCGCAAAAATAATTTAGGATTGCCTGCTACCTTACATAGTATTTCACCTTTAACAGGCGCAACTATACTTTGAATAGTTCTGTTTGACTTAATAGTGATTGATGGGGTTGTCATGATGGCGTGTACCTCAAGCTTATCGTGTACATCGGAGTGTACACCATGAGGCTAGCTTAATGCGTATTTATTCAGACTGTTTTAGACAAGCAATAGATAGTAAAATCTCTGTAGACGCTTAAAACAAAGGCTTATTGGTAATAAGATATATTGTTACAGACTGTTATGGACAATACACTAAAATATTATTGGTTCCGACCACCGGTACCAATTGTAAAAGCTATAAAAAAATACTGCTAAACTCAATTTAGCGGTATTTTTTTGTCTGTTGGTTTTATAAAATAACTTAGCCGTAGGGTGCATTTTATGCACCGAATCGTTAAATAAACTGCACC
>RCMY010005582.1_pt1 | contig 12596 bp, 13 predicted proteins | sample 2041341 | NCBI WGS metagenome assembly RCMY01 (sample SAMN09708234, study PRJNA481090) | Marine sediment metagenome, whole genome shotgun sequencing project. | reverse complement strand
AGGGCAAGATCAACACCGCCCAAATACAGAACAATTGCCAGGGATCCGCACCGGTCTGGTAAACCTGTCCATACAACGCGAGCAACACACCGAGGAAGATCGTCGCAGCCAATAATGACACTTTACTCAATACTGTCTGTTCGCGAGCCCTGCAGTAGGCTGCAATGGCCAGGACAAGTATCCCCTCGATCAAGCCGAATTTACCAAAGCGGCTAATTTCCTGCCAGTTGTAGGCAATAAAGAACATGACGGCGGCGGATATGCAGAGGCCACCAAGCCAAAGCAGAAAACGATCAATAAATGATCGCCATGCTTTGCTGTCTGGTGTGACCCTGGCTACGACGAGGGCTTCTTCGATTTTCTGTGCCGGGATGACACCCTGTTCGATAAGTTCAATTATCTGCCTTCGAGACGATATCATGGCTGAATATCCAGAGTTCGATTATTAATCGTAAATGTCAACATTGTAAGGTGTTAGCAACAGAATTTAGTCTGAGTTCCTTCTCATACTGGAAATAACTGAAATCTTCATTCTATATTTTGAAGTTGCAATTTCACCAGCAGGCCATCGTCAGGATGGCTGGGGCGGGTTGGTCGCATTTTCGTTCTTTGATTGCCGAATCTGCCCAGTGGGAGTCATCTGATTCACACCGGGCAATAGTGAAGGGAAGGCCACAACCGTAAAGTAAATCCATCCAGGACGGATTGACACCATCCTCCATGAGGACCGGAAGCAGATCCCATTCCCCCTTTCCCCCTTTCCCCCTTTCCTTTCTAAACAGGATGGTGTATCAGCAAATAATTATCTACGAGACAACCCTGACAAGAAAATCTTTAAGCCGTGGATGTTCCGGGTTCGTGAAAAACTCCTTAGGCGGTTTATCCACCTGGATAACACCTTCATCGATAAAGACGACTCGATCAGCGACCTCTTTGGCAAAGCCCATCTCGTGGGTCACCACCACCATGGTCATCCCTTCAAGAGCAAGTTGCTTCATTACTTCAAGCACTTCACCAACAAGTTCCGGATCCAATGCCGATGTGGGTTCGTCAAACAGAATTGCCTTAGGCTGTAAGGCAAGAGCACGCGCTATGGCCACACGCTGCTTTTGCCCACCAGAGAGCTGGTCTGGGAAGTTTGCATCCTTATCACTCAAGCCCACTTTGGCAAGAAGTGCTTGTCCCAATTCATTTGCCTTGGCTCGATTCATTTTCCTCACCTTTATAGGTCCAAGAGTAATATTCTCAAGCACCGTCATATGAGGGAAAAGGTTAAAATGTTGAAACACCATGGTAGCTTCTGTGCGAACCATATTGATATCGGTATGCTTGTCCATAATATCAAAATCGTCTACCAGAATGGTACCGCTTGTTGGTTTTTCAAGTTTATTTATACAACGCAAAACCGTTGACTTACCAGACCCAGAAGGGCCAATGATAACCACAACCTCGCCTTGCGATACCTGAAGATTAATACCGCGCAACACCTCAATTTTCCCGAATGATTTATAGAGATTTTGAATTTTTATCATATTTATCTCCCCTCTATTTTCATACGTTTTTCAAGTATCTCTAAAACCTTCGCAATACTCATAGTCATGGAGAGATAAATAAGGCCGACGGCAAGATATACCTCAAAAGCCCTGAAGTTAACTGCGACAATCTCATCACCCGTTCGTAATAGCTCCCCCACACCGATAATCATCAGTAATGAGGTATCTTTAAGGCTGATAATAAATTGATTACCCAAGGGTGGTAACATACGCCTAAATGCTTGGGGCCAAAGGATATAACGCATTGTTTGCATTGCATTTAAACCAATAGAACGCCCTGCCTCCATCTGCCCAGTATCAATCGATTGCACTGCACCACGCACAATTTCAGCTATATAGGCACCTGAATTCACGGCAATAACAATAACACCAGCCCCCATGGCCGCGGTAGTCTAAAGCCAAACGCCATTGGTAGACCAAAATAGAGAAACATCGCCTGCACCAGCATCGGTGTGCCTCGTATGGTCTCTATATAAAATCCAGCTATTTTACGAACGATCCATGAAGGAGACAATTTCATCAGACCAAAAATAGCGCCAAGAATAAATCCAAAAAAGAGCCCGCCCAGAGTGAGATAAACAGTGAGCTCAGCACCTTTTAAAAGCTGTGGGATTGATTCAACAATAATTGCTGGTTCAAAATTAAATGCCATAATCAGTATCTGTATGAAAAGAAAAAGGGGGCAGAGTGTTACAACACACTTGCCCCCTAAGTAAGATAAAAAATATTTACTTAGTGAGGGGCAACGCCAAACCATTTTTCATAAATCTTAGCGTATTCACCATTTGCTTTTAATGTAGCAAGGGCTGCATTGACCTTCTCAACTACGGGAGAACCTTTAGGAAATCCAATGCCGTATGGCTGACCTGAATAGAGATCGCCCACGATTACAACTTTGCCAGCACCACGCTTACTAACAAAAGATTCAACTACAGGCTTGTCAAACATAACAGCATCAACACCACCTGTCATAAGCTCCATGAACATTGCATTATCATTTGGGAAAAGTTTTAGCGCGGTCTTAGGAGATTTTTCTTTCAAGAAATCAACACTGGTGGTTCCTGTTTTAGTTGCCACGGTTTTATCAGCAAGATCGGCTAATCCTTTAATAGGGCTATCTTTTGGGACAAGAAGAAGAAGGCCTGAATCATAATATCCATCGGAGAAATCAATAACCATTTTACGTTCATCGGTGATTGACATACCTGCAATACCTGCATCTAACTGGGAAGATTGAAGACCTGGTACGATTCCCTTAAACGCCATTGGTTGCAACTCATAGTCAAGGCCTGCTTCCTTTGCTATTGCTGCCCAAAGCTCCACATCAAAACCAACGTGTTGGCCAGTTTTAGGGTCTTTAAATTCAAAAGGAGGGAAGTTAGTATCGGTGGCAACAACGAGTTTTGCAGCAGAAGCTGAACTTACAAAAACAGCAAAAACAAGAAATGTAGTTAAAAATAAATTCTTCATAAAAACTCCTCATAGTGTCTAGTTTTAGGTACGGTTCAATAGAAAAATATCGCTGTTAAAGTAAGATATTTTCCTATTGTTATTGGCCGCAATCCTATCGTATTACAGGGGAATCGTCAATTTCTTTCGCCTCTGCTGGCAACCATCAACACGTATCACAGCAAAGTGGTCTTTGCGTGAATCATCCCAATCTATATAATACTCTTTATGCATGACAAGACCACTTCGCAGAGAATTCCCTGGTACCTGGTACCACGCTATGAATCGTGGCAGAAGTGACGAAAACATTTTTGACAACACAGATGATTTTGAGCGTTTTATTGCTCTGTTACAGAGAACCTCTGAGAATTTCACTCTCAGAGGTTCTGCATTTTTTCTTATGCAAAGTCATTAGCACATTCTTGTACAAACCCACAGAAAAGAGGGCACGTCCGCTTTTGCCTAACCTTACTAACTTCGCGAAGAATACTTTTTTCTTGCCAGCCACTTCAGAGCAATGTTCTGATTGCCAAAGGCCAAAAACATCTTTTTGCTTTTGCATTTCGGACAAGCAAATTATTGCTTGTCATACTCTACAAATGCCAAGATCAAGGAAAATTTACGATCGCAATGTTATTTATTTTAAAGTCATTTTTCTGACATTTGAACAGGCATATAGTGTTGTAAATGTTCAATGTCGACCAAATCACCGTATTTATCCTTAATTGCCGCAAGTGCGTCCTGACGTTTACTGTAGATATGTTCTCCACCAATTCTGTCATACAACCCCGTACGTTTAAGCACATCTGTTACCTTGAATTTCGGGCGTGTAATGTAAAAGTCAATACCTGCCTCCTTAAACCATTCTGACATATGGGCAAGCATCACTTCTCCGGTTGTGTCTATTTGCTCGACCGCCTCAATATCCAGTATGGCCACTTTTAATTGAGGTTTGTCGGCGACGGCATTCACCAACCGTTTTTCCAAGTAGCCGGCATTAACAAAATACAGGTCTCCGTCATAACGAAAAAGTGCCAGGGTGTCGCTCGTCCGCATGCCAAACAAATGGGCGTCTCGAAAGGTGCCATCTTCAGACAGGGCCACTTCAGCGAAGTGTGGACGCATTGTACGATAAATATAGAAGGCCAGAGATATTGATATTCCGATGTATATGCCCTTTTCAAGATGTGGCGCAAAATATATTGTGGAGTTAAAAACCGTCAGTGCCACTATTGTGTCGTGAGGATTCACTCGCCAGGAGTGGGCAAGGGGAGCAATCTGAAATAATCCTGCAACGGCAATAATTATTACAGCTGCAAGCGTTGCTATCGGCAGGTGATACATCAAAGGTGTCAGGAACAGCAGAGTTATTCCGACAATGATTCCGGAAACAACTGCCGCAAAGCCTGTTTTGGCACCTGCATCAAAAGCAATTGCTGTTCGGGAGAAAGAACCGGATACCGGGTAGCCCTGCGTTACACCGGCAACCAGATTTGCCAACCCTTTACCCACCATTTCCTGATCAGCAGAAAGACGTTGGCGAGTTTTTGAGGCAACTGCTTTGGCAATGGAAAATGCTTCCACAAAGCTCAAAAAGGCGATCATGCCTGCTGGCAACAGGAGGTCTTTGATATGAGCAGGATTGTATTCCGGCCATACAAACGAAGGTAACCCTGCGGGCACGTGACCTACAACAGCTCCACCTCTATTTTCATAGCCAGTCAGCCATGCGAGAATGGTCGTAATGAGTACAGTAAATAGAATGCCCGGTAATTTCGGTGTAAATCGTTTGAATAGAACGAGCAGTACCAATGCAAATATTCCCATAAACAGCGTCGCTAAATGGGTTTTCTCAGGTATAGAAACGGCCAGATTCCAGAGAGTATTATGTAAATGATGTCCACGATCAATACTGATACCGAATATGTTTCCGAGTTGCATTCCAGCAATAACCAGGGCAGCAGCATTGGTAAAACCTATGACGACGGGGTGTGACAGGAAATCAACCATAATGCCGAGTCGTAAAAGTCCGAGAATAATTTGGATTCCCCCGGCAATTAAGGCCAGTAGTGCGGCATACATGATTGTTTGTTCAGCGTTCAAACCCAAAGGCGCCAGCGCAGCAGCTGTCATCAAGGAAATAATTGCCACCGGCCCGTTCTGCAGCTGTTTGGAGGAACCAAAAATTGCCGCGACTATTGGGACTAAAAACGAGGCATACAGGCCAAAATGTGGGGGTAAACCGGCCAGTTGTGCGTAGGCCATAGATTGAGGAATAAGCACGAGGGCCACAGTTATCCCGGCAATTATGTCTGCCCTGAGAACAGCAGGGTTTTTTAATTCACCAATCCAATCAAGGAAGGGAATAAAACGTAAACCGGCCTCCCTTAGCATTTCAAATAGAAATTTTTTCATATTTTGTAGTATACAAATCTAAATAATGAAGGCGCCATAAAGACTCTTTAAAGAGTTGCAATGTAAAAGTGTTCATCACCCCCTGTCAACAGCTAGAATATCGGGATCACCACCATCAGAATGACAAGGATGAACAGGGTGAGAGGTACAGAAAGACTTTGTTGACAAACTTTGGAAAAATCCAGTGGTTCAACCTTTCTCATATGCTGAGTTTCTTCGGACGAAAGAGATTCATGCCATCTTTCGATAGCCAAATCTTTTTGAACTTATAGGACTTTTTCGGCCAATCGGCGCAGAATAAGTAATGGATTGAGTCGAGAAGAATCTCCTTGCGATAACTCGGTTGTATTTGCAAACTTCTTGACTTGTCCTGGTTTTTCACCCTTGCTGACCATTGCGGGCCTCACGTGAAATTATGAGAGGCTTACTCCTACAAGTCTTTCGTAATACACAAAAAATTTGTAGAGTGTTTTGAAACTAGAAAATTAAAATCACTGAGATCAATCCAGCGGCCTTATAATGGGTGACCCCTGTACAAGCAAAAATGCAGTTACCTTTTGTTCCGAATACAATCACACTCAGGCAATATTGAACACTTACTTACCCGGATTGACGAGGATCTCTACGTACTTTCTCTCGACGGCATATCCAACCAACTATACTGATATACGTGTATCCTTTATTGTACTTTTGCCGACGATCCTTTACTCTGTGGTTTTTCCCCTCGGCTTGTTCATCCGGCAATGACGTACCTTTTCTGGGAGTAGCAGACGTTGTCATAACAGCCTCCTGCCGCCTATCAGCGGCAATTATATTAGTATATTTCTATCATTCCAATATCGCTATAACCAGCGATGTATAAGCACCCGGTTTCCACTATGTTCGTTGTTTCCATCACAGAAAAAAGGCAAATGGTAAGCATCAAAAAACATCGCCTCTATACCCAAAGTGAAAGTCCAAGGGGTCTTTTTTACGTCAAGAACTCCCATTCATTTCACGGACGATTTTCTTCGGGTATTTCATAGATCGTTCGTTCGTTATGCTCAAAGTCCACCAGGTAGAGCAAGGTGGCTTTTTTTCTTATCGCTTCGGTCAGGAGCGAGAGCTTCCCCTTTTCTATGTCATATACGCGGAAATAAACGTTGCGGTAACCGGAGGGTGCATCCTCATCGGTAGTCAAGATACTGACGGTATATCCGCCAAATTCATTGATAAGCTTTTTGATCTCCATTTCAGAACCAGCCTTATCTTTCAAGCACAGGCCAATCTGTACGCCTTTGTTGCTCAATCCGGTGCACTTTATAAGCATCTTAAAGATGTCAGTGCGGGTGATGATCCCGGCCAGCTGCTTGTCTTTATCCACCACAGGAAGACCCGAAATTCGTTGGGTCACAAGAATTGCCGCCGCTTCCTCGATAGTATGGTCTGGTGAAGTGACATACGGATTCTTGGTCATGATATCTCTTACCCGTATCTTGGCTATAAGATCCATGAACTCATCCATGTCACGAATTTCTTCTTTGGACGGCGATGCTTGTTTCAGGTCTCGATCGCTGATAATACCGGTCAGCTGCCCGTTTTCAATGACAGGCAACAATTTAATTCGATTTTCTTCCAGGGTATAGATAGCATCATGCATCGATTCGTCCGCACCCACTGTTATCACATTCCTGGTCATCCATTGTTTCACCAGCATCTGCTCCCCTCCCTTATGATTTTAACCATTCCGATTCCGAATTGTCACATCATCCGTAAAATGAGTGCCTGAAGGCGTTTTAAGTTAAAAATAGACATGACATGAAGCAGGTTGTTTGGTGCCCTATCTCACGGCAGGTTTGGCTTTATCTTAAGCTGAAAATTCATATCCTATTAGATAGGATATGAAGAGAATAATCCCAGTCAATGCAACGGAGTGGTACTTGCTTGAAATAAATAGGCAGCACTGTTAAAGCCATTTTGGTGCAACGTATTTACTGAGAAGAATTTTCATGATGAGTAAGAATTTGATTTGGCAACTTTAACTATATTGCACGGAACGTAAGTTAAGCTTTTGCCTGATCTGTTCGTATGTGATCATACCTAGAAAAATGTTCAAAAAGGAGCATTCTGGCACATTTAAAATGTCAAATGTATGCTCCGAAAATTAGCTATAAATAGAGCATCTAGAATTGTTAATGCCGGCAGCGGCATCCTTCCGCAGCCGCTAAAAACATCCCCGCAGCAGTTCCTCATTCTATGGCTTTAGATCTCATTTTCTGTTGCGATATCAAGCATTGCATTGGCCGCATTCCGGGGTCTTGAGCGCCTGAAATGCCAACATCATCAGCTGATGCGCTTTGCTGGTGTTGAACATCCGAGTATGTTTTTGAAAATTGAACGTGAAACCCAACTCTTTGCCGAGACGGATGAAGTTTTCACGACCGGCATAACTTTCTTCTACCGTCATGCCATATTTTTGTGAGGTATTTTCCCAAAGGTTCTGCCCACCTTCTGGTACATTGGGGTTCATAATAAATGGGTGAAAATGAATTGTAGCACTGACTCGATCCGAGATGGAATCCAGGGCTTTTTCAAGACGCTTGTAGCCGATAATGCACCAAGGACACATCACATACAATATCAATTTCTAGATTTTTCATATGATTTCTGGTTGTTATATATGCAAATAAACAAATGCACGTACCAAGCTCAGATATTGCGAGAAGGCAGTGAGGCGGGCACTGGATTTGTAGCCCGCCCTTTTTTTGGAGATGGCAAATCAGACATCAACCTGCTTCGTCATGACCCGCTGCGGCAGGAAAGCTTTCCATGTTCGGTTGCATAACCTTGCCGAGCCAGGCAATTATTTCACCAAGGTTTTTCATATTTCTCAAAGCCTCGTCATCCTCTCCGACATCCCCTTTGGCCAGTCCCACTCCCATGTTCCAGTAAGTCGACCCCGGGAGAATCATCTGGCTGATCTGAAACATATGGTTAATGGTATCGTACGCATGGATTGCGCCACCGCGTCTGTTCGCAACTACTGCTGCACCTATTTTACCACGTAACGCATTGTTATTAGCCAAACCTACAAAACCCGTCCTATCAAGCAGAGCCTTCATTTCTGCGGTAACATCAGCGAAGTAGGTCGGCGAACCGAAAACAATGGCATCTGCCCGAATAATCTCCTTGAAGAGATCGTTAAAGAGGTCGTTCTTTATCGCGCATGCCAGATTCTTTTTCTCCCAACATTTTTCACAGGCGATACAACCCCGTATTTCTTTACCGCCTATGCGGACAAGTTTAGTCTCCCATCCGGCACTTTCGAGAGGCTTCAACACCTCTTCAAGCAGCATTTCTGTATTGCCACCTTTACGCGGACTTCCATTTACAGCGAGTACATACATTTTCACACCCTCTTCTTTGCAGGTTTATTGAACAAAACGATGCAGTAATCCTCTGAGAGCATACGATTACTACACATGACCTCACTCAAGCAATCCCTCAAGGTTACTTGTATCACAGGATCTCCATACCGTATGGTTTACAAGTCCCACCGTTCGAAGCGCTTCAGCAAGGCTGATTGCCAGAGAGGATCTGCCCGCCCTTTTCGGTAACCGGATTATGCAGATAAAGAGCCCAGTCATTCTCCACCTTTTCATTCTTATACATATAGCTTAAAGGAAATAACCTTGCCAGGGATTATATCTCACAATACGGATAAATATCCAGTCTATAGCCAAAGATGAAAGCGAGAGGCTTCTATCATAGATTCATCCTCCCTGGTAATCTAAACGTGGAACACCCTGGCGCTGGTGCCGTGCTCCACAAGCAAAAATCTGCTTAACCATCCCCTTTTCTATCCCAAAAAGCTGGAACAGTTCTGCTGGGACCATTACCCGGAAATTTACACTTGACAATACATAGCTGACTATGTATTTTGCTATAAGTAATTACATAGCCGGCTATGCAACTGAGTATAACGAAGGAGATAACGAACTTGAATGAAAACCTGTGCTACAAACTGAATTATCTTTCTCGGTTATTATTGTCACGATTAAACGACCAAATAAAACCGTACGGTGTCACCCAAGGGCAACTCCCGGTGCTTTGTTGTCTGGATGAAGATGATGGACAGACCCAGATGCAACTTTGTAAAAACGTTCAAGTGGAACAACCGACCATGGCGAACACACTGCGACGAATGGAGCGGGATGGTTTAGTCTACCGGGCAAACAGCGAGCACGACAAACGTCAGTCGAGGGTGTTTATCACCGAACCGACCCGACCAACGGTAGAAGTCCTAAAGGAGAAAAGAGATGAGGTTGTTGCAAGGATGACGCAGCACATGTCAGAGCAAGAACTGGAGACGCTCAACAGACTTTTGGATATAGCCACACAAACACTGGAACAAACAGAACCAGACGAATCAAAATTGGAGAAGTAATGCAAACTTTTGATGTTGTAATTATCGGTGGCGGCCCCGGTGGATTGGCAGCAGGAATTATGATGAGCCAGGTTGGCAAATCTGTCGCAATGATTCAGGAAGAACAGGACAGCTACGGTGGGATTTGCCTTAATCGCGGTTGTATGCCTACCAAATCGTTACTTAAGGCAGCGGCAGCCTATCGCCAGGCTAAAGAGTGTGAAAAATACGGATTGGATGTGGTCGCCCAACCAATCAATTTAAAACGTTTGCAGGCTGTTACTCAAAATGACATTGCCACATTACGCGCAATGACCCAAACAATGGTAACAGCGGAAAATATCACCACCTTGCGCGGTAAAGGGTCGTTTGCGTCAGATCATGACATTATCATAACTCAGACAGAAGGCTGCACCGAACAGGTGCGGGGGGAATTGATCATTATCGCAACTGGGTCAAAACCTGTTGAACTTCCTTTTGCCCCTTTTAACGGGAAGAATATCCTTTCCAGTGACCAACTTCTTCAAAACACTGAACTGCCATCAAGGTTATTGATTATCGGTGGTGGCGCCATTGGCTGTGAATTCGCCACGCTGTACAACACGTTCGGTAGCGAGGTCATCATGGTTGAAGCTTTGGATACCCTTTTGCCGCGTGAAGACCAGGAAGCCGGAAAAATGTTACAAGATGCTTTCACCCAACAAGGCATCCAAGTCAAAACAGAAACAATGATTGAACAGTTGATCCTGGCAGAGGACAAGGTCACGATTCACTATAAGGATAGCGATAAGACTGACACCGTCGACAAAGTTCTGGTCGGAGTTGGTCGTAAACCGAACATTGACTGCTTGAATCTGGGCGCCGCTGGAGTACAAACTGAACACGGTGCCGTCAAGGTGAATGAATTTTTCCAAACCAGCACACCACATATATACGCTATAGGCGATGCTGCCGGTGGTTTAATGCTGGCTCACGTCGCAGAAAAAGAAGGGCAGTTGCTTGCGCAAAATCTGTCTCAAGGAACAACCGCCACCCTAAATAAAAACGCTGTACCACGAGTTGCATTCTGTCACCCTGAGGTGGCGGCAGTGGGGATAAATCATGAAAGTGGCGATATCAGATCTTTCACGATGCGCCAGGTTCCCAATGGCCGTTCTGTAGTGGACAAAGTAGCACCTGCTTTTGTGAAGCTTTTTATAAATAACGATAATTCCGAGATAGCTGGAGCAGTCATCATCGGTGAAGCGGCTACAGAGCTGATCCATGAGATGGCATTGGCCGTCGAAAACCATTTGACTCTGGAGAAGGTTGGCAAGACAATTCACGCCCATCCTACACACTCGAAAAGTGTTGTTTCGGCAGTGCTCCATGCCAGTTAATTTGAAATCGTTCACCGGAACGCAGTCGCTGCGCGTATAACCCGGAGCAGTAATCGTTCAACCAGGGCTCCAGGTTCGTTCAAGCAGGCCTCCGAGCTATAGTTGGCTATGTGAGGGGGCCTGATCGGACAAAAATGGGGTGCTGGTGAACGGTTCACGTAAATTAAGAAAGGATGCAACACAATAGTGGCTGACAAAATATGAGAATATCAACCTTGCCTTCAGTTATGGACGCTCCCAACTGCTGATCACCGCCCAAGGGACAACAGGAAGGCACACGGTGTAACTAAGATTTGAAGTTTACAAGCTCCAGATAACTCTCTGGTTTTAAACTTGCTCCACCGACTAGAGCCCCGTCTATATCTGACTCTTTCATTATTTCAGAAACGTTTGCTGGATTGACGCTACCGCCGTATTGAATACGAACTTTTGCAGCTATTTCCTCATCAAACATATCCGCTACAACATTACGAATGTAAGTAATAACATCATTTGCTTGTGCACTGGTAGCTGTCTTTCCGGTACCGATTGCCCAAATAGGTTCATACGCTATAGCGACTTTTGCAAGAGCTACTTTATCTACACCAGCAAGACCTTTTTCAACTTGTCCTTTAACCACATCTTTGGTTTTATCAGCATCTCTTTGCTCTAACGTTTCACCACAGCACATGATTGGCAGGATGTTGTGTTCTAATGCTTTAAGGACTTTCTTATTCACTGTTTCGTCAGTTTCGTTGAAGTACTGCCTTCTCTCTGAGTGACCTATAATCACATAGTCCACTGCTAATTCTTTCAGCATTGAAGGGGAAATTTCTCCCGTGAAAGCACCGCTTTCTGCAAAATGCATATTTTGAGCTCCCACCTTAATATTTGTTCCGGCAGTAACCTCCTTTAAATCTTTGAGCATAGTAAATGGTGCACAAAGAACGGCCTCAACGTCTGTTCCAGTCACTTTGTCTTTAATTGCAGCAACGAATTCCCTCGCTTCTGCAATACTCTTTGTCATTTTCCAATTTCCTGCAATTATAGGCTTTCTCATTATGTTCCTCTAGTAATCATTGCCGATTAGGCGTAACACAAACACCACCTTAAACGGAGATGGGGCTACTTATCATCACATGCATCGATACCTGGTAATACTTTTCCTTCGAGAAATTCCAGAGACGCACCACCACCAGTCGAGATATGGGACATCTCCCCACCAAAACCGAGTTGATTGACAGCTGCAGCACTATCACCGCCACCGATAATTGTTATCGCATCAATTCCAGCTAAGGTTTTTGCGATAGCTAATGTACCTCCAGCAAACCGCTCAAATTCAAATACGCCCATTGGCCCATTCCAGACCACTGTCTTGGCGTCTTTTAACTCTTCCTTGAAAATTTCGATAGTTTT
>RCMY010006533.1_pt1 | contig 12600 bp, 9 predicted proteins | sample 2041341 | NCBI WGS metagenome assembly RCMY01 (sample SAMN09708234, study PRJNA481090) | Marine sediment metagenome, whole genome shotgun sequencing project. | reverse complement strand
ACCGGCAAGTCTGAAAGCGATCCATCCGCTCGGCAAATCACCGATGATCGAAGATGATGGCGAAGTGATTATCGAGACTGCCGTGATTGCCGAATATCTGGTCGAGAAGGCTGGTGGCAAGCTCGGCGCTCCGCAAGACGCAAAGGGCGCGCGCCTCTATAACCAATATCTCCATTTCGCCGAGGGGTCGATGATGCCGCCGCTCTATGGCCTGCTGGTAGTGGGCCGTCTTGGCCTGCTGGGCCTGCCGGCGCGCAAGCCGGTTGCCAAGATGACCACGGACTTGCTCGTCTGGCTGGAGACCGAACTGGCGGACCGCGACTATTTTGCCGGTGACGAGCTTACGGCGGCGGATGTCATGATGAGCTTCCCGCTAGAAGCCTGCCAGTCGCGCGCAGGCCTCGATGAACGCTACCCGAACCTGCTGGCCTTTCTCGAGCGCATTCACGCCCGTCCACAATATCGCAAAGCGCTCGAAAAAGGCGGCCCCTATGCCTATGCCTGAATTTGGCATTGATTTTACCGGATAGGACAATGCAGGATTGTCAACGGGAGATCGCTAGCCTAAGTCGAATTGATGCAAACCACCAATGATATCAGACGGTCTTTTCTAGACTATTTCGCCGCTCAGGGTCACGAGATCGTCCCTTCTTCGCCGCTCATTCCCTATAATGATCCGACGCTGATGTTCATCAATGCGGGCATGGTCCCGTTCAAGAATATCTTCACCGGAGCGGAGAAAAGTCCCTATTGGACGGCCACGTCCAGCCAGAAATGCGTTCGTGCCGGTGGCAAGCACAACGATCTTGACAATGTCGGCTATACGGCGCGCCATCATACGTTTTTCGAAATGCTCGGCAATTTTTCGTTTGGCGATTATTTCAAGGAACAGGCAATCCATCATGCGTGGGACCTGATTACTAAGGTCTGGGGCATTTCGCCGGACCGGCTGACCGTGACGGTCTATCATACAGATGACGAAGCCTTTGACCTGTGGAAGAAGATTGCCGGTCTTCCTGATGAACGGATCATTCGCATCGCGACCGATGATAATTTCTGGTCGATGGGCGATACCGGACCTTGCGGCCCGTGCAGCGAGATATTTTACGATCACGGCGAGCATATTGCCGGTGGTCCTCCGGGCAGTCCGGACGAAGACGGCGATCGCTTTGTCGAAATCTGGAATCTGGTTTTCATGCAATATGACCAGCGCGGCGAGGGCGATCGCGTTGATCTGCCCAAACCGTCGATCGATACCGGCATGGGGCTCGAGCGGGTTGCCGCCGTCATGCAGGGCGTCCACGACAATTACGAAATCGATCTGTTCAAGGCGCTGATTGCAGAATCCGGTTCGCTGACCGGTACCGTAACCACCGGTGACAATCAGGCCAGTCACCGCGTCATTGCAGACCATTTGCGCGCGTCATCCTTTCTCGTTGCCGACGGTGTGCTGCCGTCCAACGAAGGGCGCGGCTATGTGCTGCGCCGGATCATGCGGCGCGGCATGCGCCACGCTCACTTGCTCGGCGCGAAGGATCCATTGATGCACCGGATGGTTGGCGCCTTGACCGCAGAGATGGGCAATGCCTTTCCCGAATTGATCCGGGCAAAGCCACTGATCGAAGAAACCTTGGCGCGCGAAGAAGCCAATTTCCGGCAGACTTTGGCCAATGGCCTGAAGCTGCTCGATGCGGAGATCGCCGATATGGGTAAGGGTGATATTCTCCCCGGTGAAACCGCGTTCAAGCTTTACGACACTTTCGGCTTTCCGTTCGATCTTACCGAAGATGCGTTGCGCGCCCAGTCTCTGGCTGTGGATCGCGAAGGTTTTGACAGGGCGATGGCGGAGCAGAAAGCCGCTGCCCGCGCTGCCTGGAAGGGCTCCGGCGATCAAGCTTCTGATGCGATCTGGTTCGATATAGCCGAACGCGAAGGCAGCACCGAATTTACCGGCTATACGTCCGAGGAAGGCGAGGGCGTTGTTGTCGCGCTGGTCATGGATGGCGCGGAGATTGAAGTCGCCAATAGCGGCGATAAGGTCACTCTATTAACCAACCAGACGCCATTTTACGGCGAAAGCGGCGGCCAGATGGGCGACGCTGGTCAGCTATCTGGCGCGGACGGTTTCGCGGCCAGCGTGACCGATACCAGAAAACCGCTGGGACGGCTCCATGCTCACCAGATTGAAATCAAGTCGGGTTCGGTGTCGGTAGGCGATATGGTCCATCTCAAAGTAGATGAAGGCCGTCGTACCGCGCTTCGTGCCAATCACAGCGCCACCCATTTGCTGCACAAGGCGTTGCGGCACCATCTCGGCGACCATGTGACACAGAAAGGCAGCTTGGTCGCTGCCGATCGTCTGCGGTTCGATTTTTCCCATCTCTCGGCTCTGACCGAAGTTCAGATGAAAGCCGTCGAAGCGGATGTGAACGCGCAGATTCGCGGCAATAGCCCGGTCACAACACGCCTGATGAGCCCCGATGAAGCCGTCGAAGCTGGCGCGCTGGCATTATTCGGCGAAAAATATGGCGACGAAGTGCGGGTGCTGTCGATGGGCCGCGAAGCCGATCTGGATTATTCCGTAGAACTATGTGGTGGCACCCATGTCCATGCGCTCGGCGATATTGGCCTGATGGTGATTGTCTCGGAATCGGCAGTTGCCAGCGGCGTCAGACGTATCGAAGCACTGACTGGCGAAGCGGCGCGGCTGTGGTTTGCCGACCGTGATTCCAAGCTCAAGTCGATTGCCGCGACGCTCAAAGCCTCTCCCGAAGAAGCCGCGGATCGCGTCGCCATATTGGTGGAAGAGCGCAAGAAACTAGACCGGGAATTGACCGAAGCAAAAACCGCGCTGGCAGGCGGAAGCGCGCAGGCGACCGAGACAGAAACCATCGGCGATGTCGCATTTAGCGGCAAGGTCATTCAGGGGCTGAACCCCAAGGAATTGCGTGGTCTGGTTGATCAGGCGAAGAAGCAGCTGGCCAGCGGCGTCAGCGCAATGGTTGCGGTCAACGAGGGCCGTGCGACGGTTGCGGTTGGTGTTACCGATGACTTGACCGAGCGATTGAGCGCGGTCGATCTGGTTCAGGCCGGGGTGGCTGCGGTCGGCGGCAAGGGCGGCGGCGGTCGTCCGGACATGGCGCAGGGCGGCGGCCCCGATGGCGCCAAGGCCGACGATGCGATTGCCGCGATCAGGGCTATTCTTGCGGGCTAAGTCCGTCCGGCACCAAATCGTCGGCAGTCGCCTGACCGGAGGCTGTGGTCATGGATTTTAACTTGGGTTCTTGTTCGAGATCGCCGTCTTCCTGAATTTGCTTGCGATAGATATCGCGCAGTTCATGGATCGAGGCGATGACCGGGCCCATGGCAACGCCATTCTCGACCAGTACAGCCTCTGACAATTGCAGCGACCCTTCGAGCGCTTCGGGCACGGCATTGGTTGCGCCGGCCTGATAGAGCTCGGCGGCATGCTCAATGTCCCGCGCCCTCGCAATGATCGGCAGATCGGGCACCCAGGCCCGGACTTTTTTGACAATCTGCACCGATAGTACCGGCTCGTCCATCGTCAGGACCAAGGCTTTGGCATGGCCGAGCCGCAAACGGTCGAGCATTTCGTTGCGGGACACATTGCCGAACATGATCGGATAGCCTTCGCGGCGGGCTTTGGCGACCGTGTCTATGTTGCTTTCCACTGCAATATATTTCTGATTATGGGTCGTCAGAAGGTCGGCGATAAGCTTCCCGACCCGGCCAAAACCAATGATGATCGTCTGCTGGGCTTCCACCGGCAATTCGTTGGATGCCGAGCCGCCATCGCTGCGCATTTCCATGCGCCGGGCTATGTCATGGCCGAACCGGGCCAGCAGCGGCGTGATGGTCAGTCCGATAGCGGTCACAATCTGCCAGAATGCTGCAGTTTGTGGCTGGATCAGCTGAGCCTGTGTCGCCGCTGCCAATACGATCAATGTGGTTTCGGATGGACTGGACATCAATACACCAGCTTCGGTCGCAGTACCCGCGCGGGCACCGGCAAAGCGGAGCAAGCTGCCGGTGACGACTGCCTTGACGAGAACCACGCCAACAACGGCGGTGATGAGGCTTGCCCAGTTTTCAAGGACAACCCGGATATCGACCTGCATGCCGACGGTGATCAGAAACACGCCAAGGGCGAGACCCTTAAACGGCTGCGTGATAACCTCGACTTCGCCATGATATTCGGTTTCTGCGATCAACAGACCGGCGAGAAGCGCACCGACGATAGGAGACAATCCGGTGGCCGCTGTCGCGAGGCTAGCGAGGATGATGACCAGCAAGCTTACCGCGAGGAATAGTTCGGGGCTCTTGGTCCGCGCTGCTTGAGCAAAAATTCGTGGGAGTATGAGCCGTCCAAGCACAAGCATGCCGATGATGACGGCGCCGCCCAGCAGAAGCGTTCGACCCAGGTCATCCCAGCCGCCATCGGCGGTAATCGCCGGGGAGATGGCCCCAAGAAGGAAAATGATCGGAACAATAGCAACATCTTCGAACAACAGCATGGCCAGAGCCGCGCGACCGACCGGGCTTTTGGTGCCGGACATGGGCAGAACCAAAGCGGTCGATGAAAGCGCTAATGCCAGTCCCAGTCCTAACGCACCGGCAGAATTCTGGCCTAGAAGATATAGAACAGATGCAATGATCAAGCCCGAAGCCAGCAGCTCCGCCGCACCGACACCGAAGACGAGGCGGCGTAACGACCAGAGACGCTTGAACGACAATTCCAGTCCGATGGAGAAGAGCAGCAATATGATCCCCATTTCGGCGAACGGCTCTATCGCCTCGCGATCGCTGATGGTGACAAATTGCAGCCACGAATATTGGCCCTGCAATGACCCGAGCCCGGATGGCCCGAGCAATATGCCGACCAGAATGAATCCGATGATCGGCGTGATTCGAAAACGGGCAAAAGCAGGAATGATGATCCCTGCGGCACCGAGGATTACGATGGCGTCAATGAAGGCCGGATTGTCGAGCGGACTGTGCATGGGGCGACTCTATACGCGAACGATGCTATTTGTCAGCAGGTTACGTGACGGAGAATGCGAATGACGGATATAGATCGCGACATTGTGATTGTGGGTGGAGGTCCTGCGGGGATGATGGCGGGATTGCTATTCGCTCGCGCCGGATTGAAAGTGGCTGTGCTGGAAAAACATGCCGACTTTCTTCGGGATTTCCGGGGGGACACGGTTCACCCGTCAACGCTCGAGCTTTTCCATCAACTGGGCATGCTTGAAGACCTACTGCAACTGCCGCACGGCAGGTTGGATCAAGCATCGATCCGTATCGCCGGACGCCAGATGAAAGCGGTCGATTTTCGATATTTGCCGGTAGCGGCGCCTTATATTGCGATGATGCCACAATGGGAATTGCTCAATTTCATCGCGACAAAGGCAACTCAATATCCAGGGTTTGATTTGCGTATGGAGACCGCAGCGGTTGACCTTTTTTACGATCAGGCCGAGCGCGTTTGCGGTGTAGAAACCCGCGACGGACAGAGGCTGGACGCCAGGCTGGTCATCGCTGCCGACGGTAGAAGGTCGGTTTTGCGCGGCAAAGCGAAACTTCCGCTGGAGAATATCGGCGCGCCAATGGACGTATTCTGGTTTCGGATCGACAAGCCGGTGGGGCAGGGTGGTGACGTCTTCGGAACTGTGCAAGCGGGCCGGTTCATGGTGATGATCGATCGCAACGATTATTATCAATGCGCCTATATATTCAACAAGGGGCAGGCCGACGAAGTGAAAGCCGCCGGGCTGGAAGCGTTTCGCGCGGGCTTGCGCTCGCTGGTCCCCGATCTCGGCGCGGCATTCGATCAGATTAGCAGCTGGGATCAGGTGAAGATGCTGGAAGTGGCGCTCGATCGCCTGGGGCGCTGGCATCGTCCGGGGTTGCTGGCCATCGGCGATGCAGCGCACGCGATGTCGCCGATTGGCGGAGTCGGTATCAATATGGCGGTGCAGGACGCGGTGACGGCGGCCAATGTCCTGGCCGGACCGATGGCTGAGGGAGAGGATCCCGATTCGTTATTAAAGCAGGTCTATAGCCGCAGGATAAAGCCGGTGCGGCGGATGCAGGCCATGCAGAAATTGGCGCAGGACAGAGTAATCGCGCCGCTTTTGCGGCGAACCAAGCCGATCGAGAAGCCGCTATTTGCGTTAAGGCTTCTGAACCGGGTTCCGCTGCTACGACGGATCCCCGGGCGGGTCATCGGATTGGGGTTCGGGCGAGAGAATATTCAATCGCCCGAAGCTCCCGTCATTCCGGAATGACTATTTCCAGTTTTGCATTTCTGTTTCGAGATTGGAGCGAACCGCTTCAAAAAACTGTTCGGTCGTCATCCACGACTGGTCAGGACCGATAAGGATCGCGAGATCCTTGGTCATGTCGCCATTTTCAACGGTCTGGATGCAGACGCGCTCCAGTGTTTCGGCAAAGCGTGTGACATCAGGCGTATCATCGAATTTTCCGCGGTAGATCAGGCCGCGCGTCCACGCGAAGATCGAAGCGATCGGATTGGTCGATGTCGCTTTGCCTTGCTGATGCTGACGATAATGGCGAGTAACCGTACCGTGCGCTGCTTCCGCTTCGACGCAATCGCCGGTTGGTGTCATCAATACCGAGGTCATCAAGCCAAGCGAGCCGAAGCCCTGAGCGACCGTGTCGGATTGGACGTCACCATCATAGTTTTTGCAGGCCCAGACGAACTTGCCGCTCCACTTCATTGCCGAAGCAACCATGTCATCGATGAGACGATGTTCGTAAGTGATGCCGACCTTTTCAAACTTGTCTTTGAATTCGGCTTCGAAGATTTCTTCAAACAGATCCTTGAAGCGCCCGTCATAGGCTTTCATGATCGTGTTTTTGGTCGACAGATAGACCGGCCATTCGCGGTTGAGGCCGTAGTTCATCGACGCGCGGGCAAAGTCGCGAATCGAGTCGTCGAGATTATACATCGCCATGGCAACGCCAGGGGACGGGAATTGGAATACTTCTTCGTCGATCTTGTCGCCATTGTCGCCTTCCCAGATCAGCCGCAGCTTGCCGGGTCCCGGAACCTTGAAGTCGGTTGCGCGATACTGGTCACCAAAAGCATGACGGCCGACGACGATGGGATCGGTCCAGCCTGGTACAAGACGGGGAACATTGTCGATAACAATCGGTTCGCGGAACACAACGCCGCCCAATATGTTGCGAATGGTGCCGTTCGGCGATTTCCACATCCGCTTCAAACCGAACTCTTCGACCCGGTCTTCGTCCGGGGTGATCGTCGCGCATTTAACGCCAACGCCGTGCTTCTTGATCGCATTGGCCGCATCGACCGTGATCTTATCATTGGTGTCGTCACGCACTTCGATCGAGAGATCGTAATAATGCAGATCGATGTCGAGATAAGGTTCAATCAACCGCTCGCGAATCCATTGCCAGATGATCCGTGTCATTTCGTCGCCGTCAATTTCGACGACCGGGTTTTTGACCTTTATTTTCGACATATCGCTTAGACTTTCCTGAAACGGGAGCAAAAGGGAGGAATAGATGTTGCGAGCCTCTTAGCAAAGATTGTCATTTGTTCAACCTCGAGTTGTGGGCGCTTGTGCGAAACCCCAATGATCAATTCCCGATAAATCAACGGGAGTGTTGTCAGATTAATGGGCCGTCTCTAAGTAGCGTGCATGGCAATTGAGAAATATTCAAACAAAGGTCTGGGAGAAGCCAAGTGGGCTTTCCCCCCGATCCATCCTGAAGGCCGCAAATTTGCGGTCATCGCCGGACTTGTCACCGCGTTTTTTGCGGTCATGGCGTGGGAAACCCTGGCCTGGCCGATGGCAGGCATTACTGTGTGGGTATTGGCGTTTTTCCGCGATCCAAAGCGGGTTACGCCACTCGACGAGAAATATATTGTCGCGCCCGCCGACGGTCTGGTGAATTTGATCATGCCGGTGAAGCCACCTGTTGAATTGCAGGGCGAAGGCGGCCTTGGCGATGAAGAACTGATCCGGGTCTCGATATTCATGAGCGTGTTCGATGTTCACATCAACCGCACACCAATCGAAGGCATAGTGAAGCGGCAGGCTTATATTTCCGGTAAATTTCTAAACGCTGACCTGGACAAGGCAAGCGAAGAAAATGAACGGCAACATTTTCTGGTTGAGCGCAATGACGGCGTGAAGGTCGGTTTTACGCAGATTGCAGGCCTGGTGGCGCGCCGGATCATGGCTTTCGTCAAGGAAGGCGATTTTGTTGCCGTTGGACAGCGAATCGGTCTGATTCGATTCGGTAGCCGCGTCGATGTCTATTTGCCCAAGGGGACGGAGCCCAATGTCGTTCTGGGTCAACGGACCATCGCCGGGGAAACCGTGATCGCGATTATCGGGCAGATGAAAGAGATTGAAGGCGTCGGTCAATGACCAGCCGACTTACCGACGTTCGATCGAAGCAATATTGATGGCTGACAAAGGCTCCTTGAAAAGGCCCGAGAGAGGCATCCCGCTGAGAGCCTTTGTTCCCAATGCCGTGACTGCGCTCGCGCTATGCGTGGGTCTTAGCAGCGTCCGATTCGCCTATATGGACAATTGGGTACTGGCCGCAGCAGCGATTGTCCTGGCTGGCATATTGGATGGTCTCGATGGCCGCATTGCCCGGCTGTTAAATGCACAGAGCCGTTTTGGCGCGGAACTCGACTCGTTGTCGGATGTGATCGCCTTTGGCGTGTCGCCTGCGTTGGTGATGTTTTTCTGGTCGACCCAATATATGCCGCAATTTGGTTGGGTATTGGCGCTGACGATGGCAGTCGGTTGTGCGCTGAGGCTTGCCCGTTTCAACGCGTTGATCGATGATGAAGACCAGCCCCACAAGTCAGCCGGTTTTCTGACCGGTATTCCGGCGCCGGTTGGCGCTGGCCTGGCGATGCTGCCGCTATATTTGTGGCTGATAACCGGCCAGGAAGTCTTCCGCCATTATGCGCTGGTTTCGCCCTGGATCGTGCTGATCGCGTTTTTGATGATTTCCAACACCGCGACTTTCAGCTGGTCGTCGCTGCGTCTGCGCAAGAACATCAGGCTGGAAGGAATAGCTGTGATCGGGCTTCTTGGCGTTGCCCTGATCAGCGCGCCCTGGATCATGTTGACGGCGATCAGCGTCGCCTATCTGTTGATGATCCCGTTCAGCGTCAGAAGCTATGCGAAAGTCAAGCGGCTGCGCGCAGCGGAGCGGACTGCAGCGAGCGGTGCTGGTTCATAAGCTGCGGCGCTTTGACGATCCGGTGACGATATGCGGTCGGCCGTAACACTGCTTCGGACCCACCAGTCTTCAACTCGCTCTGAACGACGCTCACGATCTTGTCCCGATATTGAAAGAACATCATCGCGATAACCGTCGCAGCACCAAAGAAGGCGAGCGCGAAAACAGTGGAGATTGCGATATTTAGCATTTCAAAATTCCATTCGTTCTATCAATGAACTCTTAATGTTCCATCTATGTTCTCATTGTCAAGCGCTATTTGGAACATATTGAAGATACGCGCCAGAATCAGAAAGGTTACATGACCGCAGTTCTGGATCAGGTCGCAGTGATTGACGCTGAACGCATTAAGCGGGCGTAGTGGTGGTCTGATCCTCGAATCTTGGCGTTCAAACTACCCTGAGCTCTGGAGCTGGTTCGCGGTAATGCTTGATGTAGCCCACGGTTTGTTGCAATCTCCGTTGATATTTTCGCAAGGGGAGGGGATGTCATGAGCAAGGGCGAACAAGCTCGGATCACGCCGGCAGTGGTTGCAAGCGATCTCACGGTCAGCGACCTTCGCGCTGCGCTTGCAGCGGGCTGGAGCGATTTCAAGGCATTTCCGGCATTCGGACTGTTTTTCGCGGCAATCTATGTGATCGCCGGAATGTTCATCTATTTCGCACTTTTTGTCCGGGGCGAGATCGCCTGGCTGGTCCCGGCTGCTGCCGGCTTTCCCCTTCTGGCACCATTTGTGGCCGTGGGACTTTATGAAGTGAGCCGCCGCCGCGAAGCCGCTCTGCCGATGAGCTGGCGCGCAGTCCTCGGAGCATTGCGCGGGCGCGGCGACGAACAAATATTGAGCATGGGGGTTATCCTGTTTGTCGGATTCGGCTTCTGGATCATGGTCGCACACGGCATTTTTGCAATTTTCCTGGCGGAGTCCGGGATAGGATCAGAGTCCATGGAATTGTTCCGTACCGGCGCAGGCATGATGATGTTGCTGGTCGGCAGCATCGCCGGTGCGCTGATGGCGCTGGCATTTTATGCGATCACGGTCGTTAGCCTCCCGATGCTGGTCGATCGGCAGGTCGACTTTATCACGGCAATCATTGCCAGCTTGGCAACAGTGCGGTCGAACAAGTCCGTCTTGCTGATCTGGGCCGCTGTGATTGCAGTCGCCCTGTTTGTCGCCATGATCCCGCTTTTCTTGGGACTACTGATTGTGCTCCCGGTGCTCGGACACGCAACCTGGCACTTATATCGTCGCTCGGTTGGCGAAGCCGACGGGTAAGATTTCGCTGCCGTAGCGGAGCGGTTCAGGCGCCCGGAGCAGCCCGGCTATAACTAAAATTTGCGTCGAGCAGCGAACATAGGCGAGAAGCGCTATCCCAATATATCATGTTCGCCAGCTTCAAAGGCTTCTTGAAGCTTGAACTTCTGGATTTTGCCAGAGCCGGTAAGCGGCCAGTCGGTCACGCTTATCCAATATGCGGGTGTTTTCTGAGGTGATAGCCGTTCACGAACGAAGCCCTTTAAATCATCAGCGAGCAAAGGCGTATTGGAGCTGTTGCGGAAAAAACATGCGACTTGTTCCCCCCATTTTTCGTCCGGGATGCCGACAACCGCGACTTCATTAATCGCCTCATGTTCCAGCATGACATTCTCAATTTCGGCGGGGAACAGGTTTTCGCCGCCGCGAATGATCATTTCTTTGACCCTGCCGGTGATTTTGACATAACCACGCGCATCCATACGCCCGAGGTCACCGGTATGCAGCCAGCCCTCGCTGTCTATGGCCGCTGCGGTCGCCTCCGGATTGGCGTTATAGCCTAGCATGATACTATAGGCCCGCGCGCAAATTTCACCCTGCTCTGCAACAGGCAGGACGTTGTTTGTGTTCGGGTCGCGGATAGAAATTTCGCAATGGTCAACCGGCTGACCAATGGTTTCGGTCAAGTCCTCAAGTGTGTCCTCAAACCAGGCCTGTGTTAACACCGGCGAAGTTTCGGTCTGGCCGTAAACAATCTGGATCGGTGCGCCGAATACGGCTTTGGCATCGCGGCAAAGCTGGGGCGCAACCATTGCGCCGCCCGACATTATCCGTTGCGTCGACGAAACGTCTCGGCCCGAACGTCGTATCTCTTCGATCAACGCAACCAACATCGTTGGCACGCCGAGCAGGAATGTGGACCGTTCTCGCTCAATCACCTGTGCGATTATAGCCGGATCAAACATGGGCGCGAGCAACATCGTGCCGCCCGTGCCTAAACCGCCAAGGACAAGGATGCCACAACCAGTTGTATGGAATAATGGCATTTGGTGGATGAAAATATCGCCGCTTTTCATCCCGGCACGGGTCATCGTATCAATGCCATTCCGCACCAGCCCGTTATGATGCAGCAATGCGCCTTTCGGGAAACCGGTGGTGCCTGAGGTATATTGAATCTGCACAGCGTCACCGGGCTTTGGCTCGCGCAGTGCACCAATGTTCTCGCCAGCATAAAGTGCGTCATGGTCAGTTAGCAGAATTCGATGCACGATAGCCGGAATATGCTCGCAAACAGCGTCGGCAATCTCTTGCATCGGATTGCCGCGGAAGTCGGCTACGTAATAGATTGCTTCAGAATGTGACTGTTCGAGAACATATTTCAGTTCACGTTTTTGATAGGCCGGATTGACGGTTACGAGCGTAACGCCTGCAAGGCCGCATGCGAGTTCCAACAGCACCCATTCCGGTACGTTATTGGCGTAAACGGCGATACGAGAGCCTTCGGCATGACGGCTGGCGAGCGCTCTAGCAAGGCGCTCGGTATCGGCCAGCAGTTCGGCATAGGTCCAGGTGCGGGCGATCTCGCCTTCATAAGTCAGTTCTTTCAGGGCGAATTGATCCGGGGTGGCTGCCACCGATCGGCGTAACATATCACCAATAGTCATCGGGGACGGCTCCGGTCCGCCTTGTGCTGGAAAATAGGATTCCGTAAGTTCAACCTTGTGCATGGATATCTCTCTCCAATGGGCGTGAGGCCATTACGTGGGCTCTTTTGCACCGAGCATGACACAGGCATTGAACCAGCGCCATAATTTTAGCAGTGATGTTTCGGCTAAGAATATCCTGAATGTCCGATGCTCCGCTTCAAGACGGGTAAGCGCAATTATCACCGTGGCTGATTGCGCGCTTACCGGTCGCGGTCCAATTTATGGTTGCATTCTGCTCCGCTTCGCCTTAACGGCACGCTCATTCCACATGGAAAGCACTCATACCGGTGCCGATAGCGGTCTTTCAGGTCGTTTTGAGGTTCTCAGCTTTCCAGAGGCATAACCGGATAAGGAGAAATATTATGG
>RCMY010004164.1_pt1 | contig 12601 bp, 8 predicted proteins | sample 2041341 | NCBI WGS metagenome assembly RCMY01 (sample SAMN09708234, study PRJNA481090) | Marine sediment metagenome, whole genome shotgun sequencing project. | reverse complement strand
GGCAGCCATCATTCCCTCTTCAATACCCTTTTTGTTTACAGAAATCGGCCCCGGGCCGGTGTTTGCCTTCTTTGCCTTTATGATGGTGTTACAATTGCTGTTTGTACGCTTCTTTATGCCGGAAACCAAGGGTATTTCTTTGGAAGAATTAAGCAAACAGTTTCAGAAGAAGGGGATATAGGTTGGGCGAAAGTAGCGTGTTTCGAGTTTTGACACCTTAGATATTCATTCCATAAAAGCTGGCAACTTATCGAAATAATAATCCCTACATCGGCAAAACATACTACAAACTAGACAGTTAGTCGAAAAGATTGTCGTGCGTCATCAAGACCTTTTAATTTTTCCGTATCTTAGTACAAACAATACTCATGATTATGGAACAAGAACTCAGCGCCGGTGTAAAAATGCTCAACACGTTTCTAAGAATAATGATTTTCTGTCTGGTACTCATTTTGATTGCCATACCCGTTGCGTTTATTTTAGATTTGGTCGGTATTTTATAAGCCTTCGGAATACGATTTTCATGAAAACCGTCGTTTTTATCCGAAGGACTAAACGGAATTTCTTTGACTTTATCAAATGAAAAGACCCTTTTCAAAAAGGGTCTTTTTTAATGTTTTAGAACGAACCAACCTCTCGATCAGGTCATAATTCCAAACCAATTTTTTCATATTTTAAACCGAAGGCTCCCACCCATCGGCGTACTCCCGTTTCCACCAATCCTTCATCACCTTTTCATTGTTCGTCACCTTACCAGTCGCCGGATCGATCTTTAGGGTCTCTCCTGCATCTTGGGCCATGTTCCCCAAATGGCACAGCATCGTTGTCACACTGGCATCATGAATGTCGGAATGCAGGGATTTATCTTCGCGGATGGCCGCAAAAAAGTTGCCGATATGGTTGACGTCAAGCTGACTATCACCACGGGTATTGGTGCCGCCTTGCCCTCCGTCCTCTTTTTCCTCTTTTATGAGTTTTCCTCCCAAATCATATAATTCGTAGCCTTCACGGCCCAAGGTTATGATGCCTTTACTACCGTAAATGGTACTGCCCCTTCCTGGCTGGTCGGGCATGATTACCCCTCGGCTATGGCCTGTCCACGTGATAAACTTATTGTCGGGATATTTAAAGGTCAGTTGTTGGTTATCTACAAATTCCCAATCATCGTCGAAGGTATATTTTCCACCGAAGGATGTGACACTTTCGGGCAAATCTACGCCCAAGGCCCATCTGCAGATATCGATTTCGTGCGTACCGTTATTGTGCACTTCCCCAGTGCCCCAGTTGCGGAACCAGTGCCAGTTGTATGGATGGATATTGTCGCGAAAATCTTCGCGGACCGCGGGGCCTTGCCACATTTCCCAATCCAAGGTCGGGGGAACATCAATTTTCTTTCCCGTTCCGATAGAACCCCTGTTGTTTGAGTAGTAGGCTTCCCCTTTGTAAACGTCCCCGATAATGCCTTCGTTGATTTCCTTGACCGCCAAGATGGACGTTTTAGCGGAACGTTGCTGATTCCCCATCTGTACTTTCTTTCCGTACTTTTTCTGGGCCTCGACCAACAACTGATTCTCATGCGGATTATGGCTGCAAGGCTTTTCAACATACACATGTTTTCCTGCCTGCAAAGCCATGATGGCCATGGGTGCATGCCAATGCTCTGGGGTAGCAATAAAAACGGCATCCACTTTTTTATCCTCCAAAACCTTTCTGAAATCCTTTTCAACCTTGGGTATGTAGCCTATATTTTTTTTGCACCAGACATTGTGCTCTTCGATAATGTTGTCATCGACATCGCAGCTGTACAACACCTTGGCATTCGGGTCTTGTTTTATGGCCATAAAGTGGGCCTTTGCTCTACTTCGAACCCCGATTACCGCACAATTGATGTGGTCGTTGGCACCCCATATACTGCGATAACTGGGCACTGACATGGCGTTGATACTACCTCCGAAGGCTATACCTGCAGCACCTGCGGAAGCTTTTTTGATAAAATTTCTTCTGTTTTCTGACATGGTCGATTTTATTTTTAAGATTGTTGAAAAGACTTTAAAAGGTCGTATACAACCCCTCAGCCTATGGTACGTTTATTTTTTCATGATTCATGGGTCCCTCCGCACTTGCATCTATTTTTTGTCATCGTTGATTTCTCGAATTTTCACATTCCGGTATGAAACCAAATCGCCATGGTCCTGCAACAGGATATGCCCTTCATCCGATTCCCCGAAATTCGGCCATTTGTCGTACTTGCTTTCGGAGACCAGTTTTTTGTATTCGGGACTTTTACGTTCGTACTCCAGCACTTTCACGCCGTTAAGCCAATGTTCAACATGGGAACCATCGGAGACGATTCGAGCCGTATTCCAATCGCCGATAGCATTTATCGGTTTCTCCGGATCGGCTTGAATCAGGTCGTATAGCGAGGCCACGGTTCGACTACCTTCGTGGTTGCCTAATTTGGCATCGGGGTGGCGCTCGTCGTCCAAAACTTGATATTCAAGGCCAATGGAAGAGCCTTCGCCCTTATTCATGTCGGTATCCACAAAATATTTGATACCGCTGTTGGCGCCTTCCGTCAATTTAAAATCCGCGGTCAGCTCAAAATTGCCGTATACGTCTTTGGTCACGATATCGCCGCCTGCGGTTGACTCTTCACCACCCGCAGAAAGTACGCTCAACTCGCCATTTTCGATTTTCCAACCTGCTTCGGGAAACTCGTCCAGCTTTGCGCCACGCCAGCCATCGGTGGTTTTTCCGTCCCAGAGAAGCTTCCAGCCCTTATCCTTTTCGGATTGGGTCAATGTATTCTTTGTGGTAATCGGTTTAATCGGTGAGGATTGGTTGTATTTGGATAGGCTATCGGTCAATATCTTGATATCCTTCCACATGATTTCGGTACCCGCCTTGTTTTCTTTTGGGATGCTGTGTACTTGTAGTGCGATAAAACCTTCTGCAGTCTTATCGTCGATCAGATTAGCGGCCGGCACACCGTTGATCCAAGTTTGTATGGTATCGCCGATGGCCTCGATGCGGTAATGGTTCCAGTCGTTCTGTTTAAAAGCTTTTTGTGCTTCGGGATTGTCAGGTAGCGGATTCAGCCAGCCCCTTCTTCCCTCGTCGTATATACCTGCACTCCAAGCTCTCTCCGATGGATCGATTTCAATCTGGTAGCCGTGTACGCGACCATCTTGATAGTAGGGAAAACTGTTACTACGAATCTGTATGCCGGAATTCATGGTAGAATCGACCTTGTAATCGAGTTCCAAAATAAAATCGCCGTACATCTTGTCGGTTGTCATAAACGAATTGGGTGTGTCGTGTACCGTGCTGCCTATGACCATTCCGTCACGGACTTCGTAATTAGCCTCACCGCCTTTTTGGGAAAAACCGTTCAAGGTCGTACCGTCGAAAAGGGCAATCCAAGGGGTGTCGTCTTTTGGGGCTTGGTTGCAGGCTGACAGTAAAATCAAGGTCGGAAGAAATAAAAAAGCAAGTGGCGTGTTGGTTTTTGATAAGATTGTCTTCATTTTTTATGATTTGTTTTTTGGTAATATTCCAAGGGTTAATTTGGTCATAACGCGTGTCTAATATAAGAATTTATTGGTAGTTTCTACGAGACCGTATACCTTTTTGTCGGTATCATCAACATACGCGACAACAAAATGAAAGCCAATACGAAATGTACTGGCTTTTTAATGCTAAAATTGGTTTATTCCATCACTGCGGATAGCCTGGATTCTGAGGATAGCCGCCCAAGGTTCTATCAATTTGATTTTGTGGGATAGGCCTTACCGTATGATAATCCTGGATATTCGGAGCTGCAAACGGATTGAATAACTTAACTCTATCCACTAGTGTTCCGGTACGTGTTAAATCCCACCAACGATGCCCTTCACCTATCAATTCACGCGCCCGTTCATCGAGTAGAAAATCCAGGTCAACATCACCGGCCGAAACTTGAATTGCCACTTCTTGGCCGGGCACTGCCGCTCTTTCCCTGATGACATTAATATCATCGGCAGCTCCTGCAGCATTGTTTTGCTGAAGTCTTGCCTCTGCCCTTAGCAAGTATGCGTCGGCAAGGCGCATCAAAATAAAATCGCGCTGCCCTTGCGTTTTTTGACGATCGGGACGGGTAGGATCGATCCACTTGTTCATCGAAGGAAAAAGTCTTTCAGAATATTCATCATCCGTGATTACGATGTACGGTTTTGTATCTTGTCGGGATTGCGGCCATAAATCGTTTCGCATGGGACCGGGAACATATATCGCGGTATCACCTATTGCCAAAGCGGCTCTTGCCACTTCGTCTCCCACAGCCTCTGTTGCCGGTTCTTCCTTATTGGCAAACCAGACATGTTTGAAAGATGCGTCATAGCGTGTATCGATGTCCCTATCCCACAACGTCAGTGTAAAATCGGTCGGCCGAAAACGCTTCCAAGGTCTACCATTGGCAATGTCCCTTGTCATTCCTCGGCGTACGTCATATTCCTGCAAAAAATAGAGGTGTCCACGGTGTCCAAAACCATCAATGCCACTATCGACCTGAGATTTGGAATTTGGGACAACAAAAACCATCTCGCTATTTTCTTGGTTGGCAATATCGAATAAACTCGCGAAATTGGGTAATAAAGAAAAACCGTAATTATCGATTACATTGCTAAATAATGTTTCCGCTCTTGAAGCGTCATTACCATCCGAAAAATCCTTATAACTTTTCGTCAACAGCGCTTTTCCCAATAAAAATTCAGCTGCGGGTTTTGTTGCGCGACCATAGTCCTCTGTTGGTTCATCAGGCAGATTTGCAATTGCAAATTCAAGATCAGGTATGATGGCTTGAGCATAGATTTCGGACTGCGAGGTTTTATTGGCCTCAACCTCGATATCTAAAGTTTCCTCCAAACTGATATGCGCATCGCCGAAGGTGGTTACTACGTTAAAGTAATAAAGCGCTCTTAGAAACCGCACCTCGGCTATCCATACATTTTTCTCCTCTTCATCCATTTCGACCTCCGTAGAACGGTTGATTACTCCATTGGCTTGGTTGATTCCTCGATACCAAGTTGCCCAGGCGTCTTTGGCGAAATTGGCAGATGCATTCAAACTGGTGTCGTAAAAATTAAAAAACTTATGACCTCCATCAGCTCCGTTCGTATAAGTGTCTGTTCCAAAGACCGTCATGGTAAACCCTATTTCCTGACCGTAAAACGGTTTCAGAAAGGAATAGGTTGCAGTAACCGCATCATCCAGGCCTTTTTCCGTAGTATAATACGAAGCCGCCGAAACATCGGTTATCAATTCTTCTTCAAGATAGTCGTCGCAAGAATACGATAGCATCCCTAGGGCCAAAAACCAAATTAAGTATTTTACTCTTTTCATAATATTCGAGTTATATTTTTTTACTATATCCATGATTAAAATGTAGCACTTAAGCTTATGGAATACATTTTGTTGCTGGGAACAACGCCTGAATTCAAAGCGCCCGCCCCATTAGCTTCGTCAGGAATTTGAAGCCTGAAGGCGTCTGCGCCATCTCCGGTCTCACCAACCTCAGGGTCGAATGTTTCGTAGTCGGTAATAAACCAAAGGTTTTGTCCCGAAAGGGTGAATTTCAAACTCTGCATGCCCAACTTTTCCGTAATCGAATTTGGCAGACTGTAAGCCAATGAGATGTTTCTCAACTTAACGAAGCTGCCATCAAAATACGTAAGTGTAGATCCATTTCGTGGACTTTCTTGATTCTCGTTAGGCCTTGGATTTGCGTTGGTCGGGTTATCTATGGTCCAGTAATCCACATCTAAATTATTATACCTTGCAAATAGGGAATTGTTACTGGAATGAAAGTTAGATCGGATTACTTGCCCTTGACGGAAATAAAAGAAAACACCCAACTCCAAGCCCTTGTAAGAAAATCTATTATTAAAGCCCCCATAATAATCCGGGGTGTCCGTACCCAATATTTTCCGGTCATCGGGCGTAATCAATCCATCACCATCAATATCGTTCAACCGTATTTCACCGGGTACTTTCTGTTCCTGCGATTCTGCCAAGGCTACTTCATTAGCTTGATAAATACCTATTTTCTCCCAATCGTACCAAATTTTGATGGGTTGACCGATAAACCAGTTATTACCGACATCATCAATCGGATTTCCATTGTCGTCCTTTAACGCCAGTTCCGTTATTTCTTCTCTATAACCGGCAATATTGAAATCCAACTTCCAAGAAAAGGCCTCCGGATTATCAAAGATTGTCGTACTTACAGCAAATTCAAGCCCTTGCGTCTGGGTCGATCCGATATTCTGTAAGATACTGTTGTATCCCGAGGTTGGAGGGAGGCTCCTATCCAACAATATATTTTCGGTATTGGTTCGAAACCAATCTATTGTGCCACTGACCCGGCCATTGAACAGCCCGAAATCAACACCTATATCTAGGGTTTTAGAGACCTCCCATCCTAACCCGGTGTTCGGTATTTCACCAAGGGCAAAACCAAGAGCATTGTTTTCACCCCACGCATAGGGTCTTCCTTCCAACCTACCAGCAGTCTGATAGGGATTAACAGAAGTATTCCCTACTTCCCCATAAGATGCCCGTAGCATCAACTGGGAAACGGACGAATCATCTAAAAACGATTCTTCGGATATTCTCCAACCCGCTGAAAATCCGGGAAAGTAGTTCCATTTATTGCCCTCGGCCAGTCTCGAACTTCCATCGGCACGCAACGAGGCCTGAAACAAATACTTGCCACTGATATCATAATTTAAACGTCCCATAAATGAACTTAAAGTCCATTCCGTCAAGGCTGAATCTGAAATACTATTTTCCGCTGACCCCAAATTATAAAAAGATTGGGACTCATAAGGTATACCGGTTACTGATGAAAGGGTTAGTTCACGTCGAGAGCTTTGAACACTCTGTAACAAAGTCACTTTAAGATCTTGGTTGTCGGTAATGGCTTTATCGAAAGTCAAGAGGTTTTCTAAAGTATAGGCAAAGTTGTCGGAATGTGTTACTGCAGCATCACCCGGCCCACCCCGATTATCATTGGTCAAACTGCCCCTAAACTGACCTCTTCTACCCAATCGTATATCAGGACCGAACAAGGTTCTCCATTGAAGACCGTCGGCTATATCGATATCTAGAAATATAGGTGCAAAAATACGGGTCCACTTCCGTTCGTCAACAACTGCACCCGGCACCAATTCGTTCAAAGGATTCGTACGAATTCCATCATTTGTGGGCAAAAATAGAAGTTCGCCATTTGCATCGTAAGGAACACCCAACGGATTGTTGGCAAGCGCTTCGCCCATGGTCGCATTGGAACCCCAGTTCTGCACCGAGTTTGAAATCAAGAAAGAGGCACCGATTTTAAATATGTCATTGATGCGGTGATCTACATTTAGTCGACCGGAAAATCTTTCGTAGTCTTGATTACTGATAATTCCCCGCTCTTTAAAATACCCGATTGAGGTGTTAAACGTGGTATTCTCCGATCCACCGCTAACCCCAAGTTGATGATTGGTCTGATATCCAGAACCCAATACCAAATCTAGGTAATCGGTCGAACGTCCTTGTTCTAGGGATTCTAACTCTATCGGATCAAAAAATACATCGGCATCAGCTGGTATCGTTCCGTCCCAAGAAGTACGTCTAGCTTCTCTCTTAAGAGCAGCATACTCCTGTCCGTTCATCATATCTACCAATTGTGATGCAGAGGTCAAACCAACCTGGCTACTATAGCGCACTTGGGTCTTGCCTACTTTACCTCGGTTGGTGGTTACCAAGATAACACCGTTCGCTCCCCGTGAACCGTAAACCGCTGTTGCCGCAGCATCTTTGAGTATTTGTAGGTTCGCGATATCCTGTGGGTTGATATCCGACATCGATTCCGAACCGTCGATTAACGGAATACCATCGACCACATAAAGAGGGTCGTTAGAAGCGGTTATAGAACGCCTTCCTCGAATTCTTACGGTTGAGGTCTGGCCCGGTCTTCCCCCGGAAGCTTGAATATCGACTCCAGAAACTTGACCTTTCACCGCATCGATAGTACTCGAAGTCTGAACAATACTTAATTGTTCGGCATCCACAGAAGCGATCGCCGCCGTAACCTCTCCTTTTTTCTGGGTACCATAACCGACAACGACCACCTCATCGAGTAGTGCGGAGTCTTCTTCCAAAGCAATGTTTACGGTAGACTGATTACCGATGCGAACTTCGGTTGATTTATAGCCGATGTAGCCGAAGACCAAAACGCCATTGGAAGCTACTTCAATGGAAAAGTTTCCATCGAAATCGGTAGTGGTGCCATTGGTAGTTCCTTTTACAACGACACTTGCTCCCGGTAAAGGAATGCCTTCGGTATCGGTTACCGTACCGCTTACTTGCCCGAATGAGGCTTGTATCGATAGAAGTGCAATCACTAGAATAAAAAATACGGTCTTGATTTTTTGCATATCAAAATTTTGAGGATGATTTATTAGTGGAATTGTATAGTTAAAGCGATGTTAACTTTGGCGAATATAGATATATTTTTGATAAAAAATTATTATTATTTTAATTTGCTCTTCAATGGGTAAGGTTTCTTTACTTAATTAACATATTTACTGAGTATTAGATATATTTAATTTTTATTCTCCTAAGTTCTTCTTTGATAGTGCGCCACAAAGGTTTTTTCAGAATAATTTGGATATACGTATCCTTCAAAATAAAAAGTCAGGACGAGTTCTTATATTTATCCCTTAAAACTAGCCAAATGCAAAACAAGATCACCAGAAGAAAAGCCCTGACCACAACCGCAAAGGCATCCGTGGCGGCGATGGCCGGCTATGCGTTCGGTCCGAAAGATGTAACTCCTTCGGCCGCCAACAAGACCGAAACGGACGAAAAACTACCCTTTCGGATCAGTTTGAACTCCTCAACGATATCCGCGTATAAACTACCGGTCGACCAACAGATCGACAAGGTGGCCGCAGCCGGTTTCGATGGTATCGAGCTTTGGATGCGCGATGTCAGAACCTATTTGGAAAATGGCGGGACTACGGCTACGTTAAGACAAAAACTTCAAGCAGGGAATTTAATTTTGGAAGGTATGATCGGGTTTGCGCCTTGGTGTAGCGATAATACCGGCGAACGAAAAAAAGCGGTGGCACAGCTGCGCGAAGAGATGTTGCTGACCGCCGAAATGGGCGGGAAGTATATCGCTGCACCAATCTTGAGCCTCAAGAACTTGGATTGCACGAAATTCGACGAATATATCGAACGCTATTCCGCCATTCTGGATCTGAAGGCAGAAACCACGGTTACCCCATTATTAGAACTATGGGGCATGGGCGCCCTGAACAAATTGGCCGATTGTGCAAAAATAGCCATTGGTACAGGACATCCCGATGCCGCAATGCTGCTCGATTTTTACCATATTTATCGGGGCGGAAACGCTTGGGAAACCTTGGAATTACTGAACGGGGCTCGCCTTCCCGTCATCCATATGAACGATTATCCGGCTACCCCGAGCAGCGAAAAACTGACGGATGCGGACAGGGTATTGCCCGGCGAAGGGATTTGTCCGTTCAAGGAAATCCTTCCCAAACTTTACGCCTCCGGTTTTAGGGGAGGACTTTCGGTGGAGCTCTTTAACAAAGGCTATTGGGCTAGTATGGATGTTGACACCCTTCTCAAAAAAAGTTATGAGTCCACTTTTAAGGTAGTGAAAAATACTGTTGACAATCGAGATTGATATCGGATAACTTTTGGAAGCGATCTTGAATCTTAAAATGTAAAAAGGGACACTCAAGATTTCTCTTGATATGTCCCTTAGGGAACTTTCGTAGCCCTTGCTTGGGTTGGTTATTTACGGTTTTGAAAAATCGGACCGGATATTGGGGGGAATTGACCCAATCCGTTTTTAATCAATACCAAGGCAAAAATAGGAATCAGTCCTAAAAAAGTAAGAATTTAGTGAATTTATATTCAAAATATCGATTAAGCGAGTGTTATTGTCGTTGAAATGCATAATTAACAATCTTTTTCTTACTTAATAGATTTGTGACATCAATCGGTTGAACGCCTTGTGCAAGGTATTTTTAAGCTCGGATATCTGTATTGAAATTGTCCAAGCGTTTGGAGTAGACCTCATAGGGGCGCATTTTACTTCAAAAACCGGTACATCGCGTGCAGTAGTTCATCCTCGTCAAAAGGTTTGGCGATTACCATATTCATACCAGCCTTTAGATAGGAGGTAATCTGATCTGAGTAGGAAGAGGCGGTTATTCCTATAATCGGAATATTCTTAAACTTTTTTGCGGGAAGGCCTCGAATTACTTTTACGACTTGATCCCCGGATACGTTGGGGAGAGCTACATCCATTAAGATAATATCATACGAATTGTTGACCATCTCTTCTACGACCAGGGCGCCATCGGAAACCACATCTATAAAAAACCCGCCCTCATCGATCAGGGTTTTGAAAATGGCTTTTTGCACTTGCGCATCATCTTCCACCAACAGCACCTTGAACTTTGATTCCGCGGAAGCATCCTTTCTTTTGGCACGCATTTTTTTCAGGGAAACGGGGGGCAAAGGCTGGTGTAACGGGAATTTCAGAGTTACATCGAAATAGAAATGCGACCCCGAACCCGCCTCCGAATCGATATGGATATCGCTGTCCATAAGGGCCAACAATCCTTTGACAATCGCAAGACCTAAGCCTGCCCCTTCGGTCGGGCCGAGCTGTTCGAAACTTTCGAAAATGGTTTCTAGATGTTCGGTCGGAATACCGCTACCGGTATCCTTGACTCCAAAGCGCAAGTTCACGGTATCGGCCCTTTTTTGGTTGAGTGCCAACTGCAGTTCGATGGTTCCCTTTTCGGTATATTTCACCGCATTATCGCAGAGATTGGTGAGTATCTGCAACAGTCGCAAACGGTCGCCCTCAATATAATCGGGAATTTTTTCGTAGTCCGAAATCGAAAATGCGAGTCCCTTTTCCTTGGCTCTGGTAACATAGGTCAATTTCAAAAAATCGATCAATTGGGGAAAGTAGAACACACTGGGGTTGAGGGCCAATTTACCCTTGGCAATCATTGAAATGCTCAGTACATCCTCTAGCATCAATTTGAGATTGGACGTTGATTCCTTCAGAATTTGCAAGGTTCTGTGTTGATCATCGTTCAAATCGGTACGCCCTAAAATGTTGGTCAGCGAAATAATGTTCGTCAGCGGGTTACGAAGTTCATGACTGAAGTTTTGGATGAACTCGTTCTTAAATTGCTCCCGTTCCTGCAGTTCGTCGTTCTTGAGCACGATACGTTCGGAGTCGATAACCGATTCGTTCCGGGCCTGTGCCATGGCCTGATATTCGCGATAATGATTGGTAAGGTCGTAAATGACGATTAAGATGTAATCGCCCGGCTTTGAAATGTCGATATCAACGGTCAGAATTTTTTCAGTCGTACCCAATTGTACCGAACGGAAAATGGTGGTTTTCTCCACCGAAGCCATGATATCGGGTATTCCTAAAAAAAAGGGATGCAAATCGCCTATTTGCGTTCCAATGGAAACGTTTAACACCGTTTTATCGCAATCGACAACAATCCCGACGGCATCTGTCAAAATAAATTGTAAATGGGTATGGCTAAAGTTTTCCTTGAATCGTTTCAGCATCGGGAGAAAGGGTTTTTGCCAAGTTTCTAAAAAGTTCATCGACTTTGCTGCCGGTCTTGGCACTGGTCAGATAATCCAACGAAATCTCATGATTTTCCAAAATTTCCGCAAGATCTTCGGAATCAATCAGATCGACCTTGTTGCCTACTACGCGTATAGGTATGCCATTTATTTTGTTATCAATAATGGAAAGGTCTTTTCGGATATTCAAGTAGGTAGAGGGTCGTAGAAGGTCGAATACATAAATAACGGCATGTGTACCCAATAGATATGATGCTCGAATCTCATTGAGATCAGCGGTGCCCTCAAGATCCCAAAGAATCAGAGAAACGGAAGAATTCTGGGCTGTTTCCACGATTTTTTTGGTAATATGTACCCCAATGGAAACTTCGTAGTTATCCGAAAAGCTATCCGCTACGATACGCCGGATCAACGAGGACTTACCTACCCCAAAATGGCCCAATACCACAACTTTTTTAGAGATCTGCATAGCCGAATGTTTTGGCCAGCTGCCGATTGAGCTCGTCAGTGCCTAGGGATTCGTATTCTTTCTTCGACGTGAACTCTTTGTAAAAATCAAATATCAAGTCTTCAACCTTACTTTTAAATTTCAAATTATAATTACCGGCCACTGCGACCGCCATATAATATCGGGTGAAACTCTGAATGTGGATGCGATAGAGTTCATATTGTACAAGTTCAAGGTTTTGGTCTTTTATCTTGAAAGCATCCTCGACAAAATTTTTGATGGCGGTGAGCATTCCCGCTATCATTTCCTCATCGATGGTCTCGGTAACGGAGTAGCTTGCCTTGAGAAGACCCGACTCTTTTTCAATCAGTAGCACCTGCTCAATGTGAAAAGGTATTAGGGCATCAACGATATTCTGTTTCTCTTTGGAATCGCCGAACCACGAGCGCACCTTTTGCCTGAGGCCGA
>RCMY010004163.1_pt1 | contig 12602 bp, 10 predicted proteins | sample 2041341 | NCBI WGS metagenome assembly RCMY01 (sample SAMN09708234, study PRJNA481090) | Marine sediment metagenome, whole genome shotgun sequencing project. | reverse complement strand
GGTCTGGTTGGACTGCGCGCCGAACCACGGCACGCCCGCCTCGGTGGCTTCGCCGGTTGCGCCGACGACCATCTGAGCGGTGCCGGTGAGCACGTCGGAGCCGTTGCCGATGAGGGCCTTGGCGGCTTCCGATGCGAGCAGCACGTCGCTGAACGAATCGATGTAGTTGACGTTCACTTCGGCGTCGGGGTTCTGAGCTGCGACACCGGCGGCGAAGCCGTCGACGTAGAGCTTGGCGTCACCGACTTCGATCGGCCCGACCACGCCAAGGTTGTTCGACTCGGTGAGTTGTGCGGCGATGACACCGTTCACGTAGCCGCCCTCGTCCGCACGCACGGTGTACGCACTCACGTTGGGCAGGTCGAACGTGTCGACTGCTGTGCCCCAGGCGAACGCCACGTCGGGGAAGTCGGGTGCGATCTCCTGGACGGGGCCGCCGAATTGCGAGCCGTGGGCGAGGACGAGGTCGACGCCGTCTTCGGCGTACCCGCGGATGGCAGCGGCTGCGTCTTCGACGACGAAGGTGCCGTCGGTGATCTGGACCTCGATGTCACGACCGTCGCCGACGCGGTTCACCGAGTCGACGATGCTCTGCGTGAACGCGAGGTCGTTACTGGCGCTGGGTGCGACGATGCCGATACGGAACGTCTCACCGCTGGCTTCGGCTTCGGGCTCTTCGGCGGTCTCATCGGTCGCCGCGGCCTCGGTCGAGTCGGGCGCTTCAGCAGCGGAGTCGGCCGGCGCGTCGCTCGTGCCGGCATCGCCACCATCGCTCGATCCGCCGCAACTGGCGGCGACGAAGGCGAGAGCCGTGACCGCGGCTGCGAGTGTTCTGGTTCTACGTGACTTCATGGTTCTTCCCCTTGTGTTGGATGCTGTATTCGGATGTGACTGTTTGGGACCGTGCTCACGGTTGGTCATCCCGCCCGATCGAACGGCCGGGTGAGTGCGCCTGGTGCAGCGATTCGACGGCTGACGATCACGAGCACCAGGACGGTCAGGATTGCCGGTGCCATGGCGCTGAGGCTCGATGCGGCACCGGTCACGATGCCCAGCGTCTTCAACTGCAGAACGGTGGCGGACACCAGTCCAAAGAGCAGCGCGCCGATCATGACGCCGACCGAACGCCACGCCCCGAAGTACACGAGTGCCACGGCGATGAAGCCTTGGCCCGCGGTGAGGTTCTGTTGGAACACCCCGACTTCGAGCGCCAACGCAGCACCGGCGAGGCCGGCGAGTGTGTTGGCGGTGACGATGGTGATAAGGCGGGTGCCCGCAACGCTCACGCCGAGGGTGTCGGCGGCTTCGGGAGTCTCGCCGACGGCGCGGACGTTGAGCCCGAAGGTCGTCTTGTTGATGACGAACCACATGACCGGCACGAACAGGAACGCGGCGTACACGAGGATGCCGTGGTCGAAGAAGATCTCGCCGACGTACTTGATGTCGCCGAGCACCGGGATCTTGATCTGGCCGAGGCCGGGGATCGGGATCGGTGTGCCCACCTGCTTCTGGAAGACCAGGTCGGTGAAGCCGAGGCCGAACAGATAGATGCCGATGCCGCTGATTCCCTGCACGGCGCCCATCACCAGGGTGATGGTGGCGTAGATCAACCCCATGAGCGCGCCGACCGCGAGCGCAGCGACGATGCCGAGGAGCGAACTGCCCGTCTCGAGCGCGACGTAGTACGCCGAGAATGCTCCCATCAACATGACGCCTTCCACGCCGAGGTTGAGCACACCGCTGCGCTGTCCGAGCGTCTCGCCGAGGCCGGCGAGCAGGAAGGGAGTGGCGAGGCGGATTCCCGATGCCAGCGTGGCGACGAGGACAGACAGGGTGAAGAACTCGCTCACGACCGGTCACCCCTGTTCTGTTCGACCCGGGCAACCCAGGCGTTGACCCGCGTGCGGAGCCGCAGACTGCTCACGACGAAGATGACCACGACGCCGTTGAGAGCGATGATCAGTGCAGCGGGAACCTGGAGTTCCTGCTGGAGCGCGATGCCACCGGTCAGCATCCCGCCGAAGAAGAACGAGGCCGGGATGGTGTACAGAGGGTGGAGCGAGCCGAACAACGCGGCGACGATGCCGTTGAATCCTGCGCTCTGTGTGAAGCCCGCTGCACCGCCCTCGCCGATGAGCCGGTGCGATTCCGAGCCGAACACGAGGACCGCTCCGGCCACACCGGCGCACGCACCGCTGAACGCGAGTGCCTGCACGACGCTCCGCTTGACGGCCATGCCCGCGTAACGCGACGCATCGGGGTTGTGGCCGACGGCGCGCAACCGGACACCCAGCGCACTGCGAAACAGCAGCACGTAGCCCAACACGGCGACGCCGATAGCGATGAGCACGCCGAGGTGGAGGCGGGTGCCGCCGGGCAGCAACGGGAGGTCGGCATTCGCCGAGAGCCGCTCGGTCTGCTGGATCTTGATCGCCCCGGTTGCCTTGTCGGTCAGCAAGTCCTGCAACAGGAAGCTGAGGAACTGCGCAGCGACGATGTTCATCATGATGGTGCTGAGAATTTCGTTCACGCCGGCATATGCCTTGAGCGCGCCGGGAATCGCTCCCCAGATCCCGCCGCCGACCGCTCCGCCGATCAGGACGAGCGGGACGAGCACGAGACGGGGCAGGTCGCCCAGCGCAAGCGCCACGACGGTGGAGGCGATTGCTCCGGCGATGATCTGGCCCTCGCCGCCGATGTTGATGACCCCTGCACGGAAGGCAATACAGATCCCGACGCCGACGAGCAGGAGCGGCATTGCTTTGATCGACGTGTCGGCGAGCTCATTCCAGCCACCGAACGCACCGTCGAGCAGCGCGGCGTAGCCACTGATCGGGTTGGCCCCGAGGGCCAGCAGCATCACTGCACCGAGCGCGAGCGCGACGACCACAGCCCCGACTGGAACGGCCAGTGCAGCGACGAGGCGCGCCACCAATGGCGGCCCCGATCCCCTTTGTGTTGCGCGCGTCTTCGACTTCGTACTCAAGCGTCCCCCAGTGAACGGTCGATGCGTTTCGGGCAGGTTAACAATACGTAAAGGACGCGATTGAATTCGGCGCTGCGGCTCCGCTCATTCGAGCCGCAGCGGGAGGCCCTCCGCAGCATTCAGCAGTGCGACCAATGTCGGCACGGCGGCCTCCGCGCCACCGCCCGCCGTTGCCTGAATGGCCCCCGCCGCCGAGAGGAGAAAGCGCTCCCCCTCAGCTGCCGCGAACCGGTCGGCATCGAGGTAGAGCCGAGGCTTGATCACTGCGGGGTCGCCGTTCTCCGGGCAGAAGGTGAGGCAGTTTCCGCACTCGTTGCAGAGTTCGCTGAGCACCAGGTACTGCTGGCGGCCGTCGATGTCAGCGAACAGACCCTCGGGGTCAGCATCGGGCTTCAGCGTCGGGAGCTTGAAGAACGCATCGTTCGGGCAGACGGTCACGCAGAAGTTACAGGCGACACAGCCCCACATCTCGAGGTCGTGGTCGACAGCGCGCGGCAACTTCTCGTTGCCGGCGAGTTCGTACTTCGTCTTGCCCGCGCCAAGCACGAACGCGAGGTGCTCCGCCGCAGTGTCGCGGTGGCCGGCGCTGCGAGCGGCGTCGAGGCGGGCGGCGCGGAACTCGTCGAGGTTGCTCGCCCCAGAGGCACCGACGGCGGCGGTCAGGGCTTTGAGCATGGGTGCGAGCCGGCCGTACCCGCCGGGCTTCAGCAGGTCCGAGCAGACGCTTGCGGGGCGGACACCCATCGCGATGGCCTCGGCGAGGTTCTCTTTGTCGATGCCCGCTGAGAAGCTGACCATGATGTCGCCGTCGTGACCGGGAACCATCAGCTGTCCCGGCAGGGCCGCGGCAAGCAGGTCGAGCACCGCGGTGGCGAGCACATGCAGCGGCGGCCCCGACAGGTACATCGTCTCGTCGGGCATCCACTTCTTGTGGTTCTGAACGACAAGGGTGTTCGTCAGCTTGATACCGAAGCGATGGCCACGGTCGTTGGCGTACTGGTTGAGCTCGTTGATCAGCGAGATCGCCCGTTCGAGATCCAGGTCCTCCTCGAAGGCCTTCGGGACGAGCCGCACGTCGTTGTAGCCGAGGTGGCCGTGGATGATGCCGGCCACGCCGGCGGGTCCGAGCAGCGTCGGGTTGAGCTTGACGATCATGTCGAGGTCGTGCGCATCGATCAGGTGCTTCGTGATCTGTTCGATCTCGTCGGGCGGGCAGCCGTGGAACGTCGACAGCGTGATCGTGTCGGAGATGACCGGCGAAAATTCGATGTCGGCGAACTCGGTGAAGACGCCGCTCGGGTCGGCGGCGATCTCGGGCCGCAACCGTTCGATCTCTGCGCTCGCGTCGCGCATCGCGTCGATGAACCCGGCCACCTTGGGGTCTCGGATCCCGGCAAGGTCGTAACCAACCGACATGTCGAACACGTGGGGGCCGGGATCGCCGTCAGAGTCGCGCCCGACGAACTCACGCAACGGCTCCCACTGGCGGAGGATCTCGATGACCATCCAGGCCTTGACGTATTCCTCGACGCTTTGATGAACGAGGAGTTCTTGGCTCCACTCGATGTTGTACCCAACGGTTTCCATGTCGATGCAGGGCCGGGCGATCTCGAGTTCGTCGAGCACCTGCACCGTCTTCAGTTCGAACAGTCGGGAACCGCCGAGCCACGACAAGACGATGTTTTGCGCCATCTGACTGTGTGGTCCGGCAGCCGGGCCGACTGGCGAGGCGGCGGGGCGACCGAGGAACTCAAACGACAAGTCGATGTCGTCGTCGGGCTTCCAGAAGCGGGCCGTCGGCAGGTCGAAGATGCGTTTGCGGGTCTCCCACTCGTGGCCGATCCGCCCAAGCAACATTGCCAAGGACAGCGGTGTGAGCGGTGGTGCCTCGTGCGTCATTCCAGCACTTTACAAACTGTAAATCCCTCAGCGCAATGGGTCGCCCGCGCGCAGCTCAACGATGCAGCGCGTTGAGGTAGCTGTACACCGTGATCCGGCTCATCCCCAGCGCCTCTGAGATGTCCTCGACCGCACGCCGCAGGACGAACGCGCCGAGCTCATCGAGGCGCCGGATGGCGACCTGCTTGCCGGGCCGCGACAACGAGTCCAGTGGCATGCCGAGTTCGGCCTCGACGACAGCCATGATGCGGTCGAGTGAACCATGAATCGGCGGGAGCCGCACACCAGCAACCGTCGCTCCGTTCCACTTCAGCGGAACGTCGGAACCCGTCAGGTCGGCCGCTGCGACCGTCGCTGCTCCCGCCGCGTCGATCAGCGGCTGCAAGGCCACGACGAGCGGGTGCTGATCAGTCACAGTCGAGAATCGTAGGCGCGTCGCGGTCACTCTGTGCCAGGCACAGACTGACCGCTATGCCTCGAGGGCGAGGTGGAGACGGACGGCCTGCTCAGCGGCCTTCGCTCGGATCTCATCGGGGTCGACTCGGGTGGCCACGCCGTCGCGGAGCGCTGGCTCGCCGGCAATGTCGACGTCGATGGCGCGGATCGTCGGCGTGAACGCGATGTGCCACGGTTCAATCGTCGCGTACGACCAGGTGACGCTGTCTTCGCGGGCTTCGGGGAACAATTCCCGGCCGTGCTCCAGCCAGGACCACGCGGCATCGGGCGTGGCTGTCACATCGTGGTCGCGCTGCTTGAAGTAGGCGAGCTGGAACTCGGCGAGCATGTCGGCGCCGATGCCGTCGGTGCCCAGCGCCGTGGCGTTGGCGAAGCGGGCCGGGTCGGCGTAGCCAACGGAGTTGTTCATGTTCGACCGCGGGTTGTGCACGATCGTGCCGCGCAGCCCGTGATCGGTCGGGAGGTGGACCCCATGAATCAGCAGCCAGTCGTCGCGAGTCAGGTCACGAACGCGTTCTTCGACACCGATGTCGTCAGGCCCCTCGGCAACGTGGATGTGGACACCAACGCCATGCTTCGTTGCCAGTTCGGCCGCAGCTGCGAGCGAGTCATCAGAGCACGTGAATGCTGCGTGCACGCCGACCATGCCCTTGCGCATGCCGCCGCTGTTGGCAGCGAGTTCGGCCAGGTACCGGTCGTTCTCGGCAAGCCCTCGCGCTGCCCCGTCCGCCCCGTGGCGGTCGGTGATGCCGTAGGTCGTGTTGATCCGCAGGCCGACCTCGTTCACCGCGTCAGCAATGACCGACAGCGAGCCCTCGATCTGGTTCGGCGACTCATGGTGATCGATGATCGCCGTCGTGCCCGCCTCGAGGGCGTCGAGCGCACCGAGCTTCGCGGACCACTCGATCATGTCGAGATCGAGCGCCATGTCGAGACGCCACCAGACGTTCTCCAAGATCTCGAGGAAGTTGACCGGGTCCTTCGGAGGCGGCGGCATGCCCCGCGCCAGCGCCGAGTACAGGTGATGATGCGCGCACACCATCCCCGCTGTCACAGCAGTCGATGTCATGACTCAGGTCCAGGCACTGGCGCGCTCACGGTTGCTCTCGTTCAGCATGGGAAGTTCGTTGTGCCAGGTCCCCGAGTGCGCGCGCAGCGCTGCGGCCACGGCACCGGCGGTCGGAACCAGGCCGATCTCGCCGACACCCTTGATGCCGTAGGGCGCGTCGGGCTGGGCAGCCTCGACGAGAATCACCTCGACCGGTGGCATGTCCTTGGGCCGGATGATGGCCAGGCTCTTCAGCGTCGTGTTGGTCGGGAACCCTGTCTCGTCACACGGGAAGCCCTCGGTCATGGCGTAGCCGAGGCCCATGTGAACAGCGCCTTCGATCTGGCCTTCGCACAGCATCGGGTTGACGGCCTTGCCGACATCGTGCGCTGCGACCACATTCTCCACCGTGCCGTCCTCAGCGAGGACGACGACCTGCGCGGCGTAACCGAACGTCGAGTGGATGATCGGATTCTCGATCGGCTCGCCGGCCTCTTTCGCTGCGGCGATCTCGCCGAGTGAGTTGGTCCAATCGACCCGGTACTCGCCCTCGTAGTCGACGCCGATCTCGCGGCCGCCAGCAATTGCTGCCTCACACGCCGCCTGCACCGAACCCGCCCCCATCAGCGTGCCGCGGCTGCCCGTGGTCTGACCGGCTCCGAGTTCCCGGGTCGAGTCGACGATCACTTCGATCTGCTCGGCATCGATCCCGAGTTCCTCGATCGCAACCTGCATGGCGACGGTGTGGACGCCCTGACCCATCTCGGTCCAGCAGTGCCGCACTTCGACCTTGCCATCTGCGCGGAAATGGACGACGGCCTTCGCAATTTCTTTGAAGCCGTTGCCGAGGCCGGAGTTCTTGAGGCCAAGTCCGAGGCCGACTGGCTTACCTGCGGCAAGCGCCGCGTCGTAGGCGGGCTTGACGGCGTCGAGGCACTGACGGGCACCCTTACAACCATCATCGAGCATCTGACCGGGGCCCCAGATGACACCTGGAGTCACGACGTTGCGGTCACGGATCTGCCAGCCGTTGATACCGACCTGTTCGGCCAGCCGGTCGAGGACCCCTTCCATCGCGAACTGCGCCTGGTTGGCGCCGAACCCACGGAATGCACCACACACCGAGTTGTTCGTGCGCGCCGCAATCGCTTCGACATCGACGTTGCCGACGACGTACGGCCCAGTCGCGTGGCCCGCAGCGCGTTCGAGCACCTTCATGCCGACTGAGGCGTAGGGCCCCGAGTCGCCGATCATGCGAACCTTGATGGCGGTGAGCTTGCCATCGGCGTCGCAGCCCGCCTGGTACTCCATGCGGATCGGGTGCCGCTTCGGGTGCATCAGCAGCGACTCTTCGCGTGACAGCGTGATCTTCACCGGGCTGCCGGTGTGCCAGGCGGCGAGTGCCGTGTGCGCCTGATTCGACATGTCTTCCTTGCCGCCGAACGCACCGCCGTTGGAGACGAGTTCCGTCGTGACCCGGTCGGTCCCGATGCCGAGCATCGCAGCGATGTCGTTGCGGTCGTCCCAGATGCCCTGCCCACCCGAGTAGACGTACAACGTGCGGTCTGCAGTGTCGCCGGAGGGCACCGCGAGCGTGGATTCCGGCTCGAGGAATGCGTGCTCGATGCGCTGCGTCTGGAACGTCTCGGTGACGGTGAACGCCGAGCCGGCCAGTGCTTCGTCGGCGTCGCCGCGCGTATAGGTCGACGTCGAGAGCACGTTGCCGTCGAGTTCCCAGACCGCCGGTTCGTCGGAGTGGATGACACGAACCGGGTCGACCATCGGCTCGTGGACGGTGTAGTCGACCGTGACGAGTTCCGATGCCGCCCGGGCGATCAGGCGGGTGTCGGCGACGACGATGGCGAGCACGTCGCCCAGGTAGGAGGTGCGGCCACCCTCGGGGATCATCACCGGCCAGTCCTTGTGGATGATTCCGACGCGTCGGGCCGCAGGGATGTCAGCAGCGGTGTAGACCGCTCGAACGCCCTCGACAGCGAGTGCTGCCGAGGCGTCGATCGAGATGATGTCAGCGCGAGCGTGCTCGGTGAGCCGCAGCGCGCCGTGCAGGCACCCAGCCGGGTTCATGTCGTCGATGAAGTCGCGAATGCCGATCGACAGTTCGCGGCCTTCGTACTTGATGCCGCGTGAGCCGACGCCGCGAGGCTGCACAACGACCGGGATGTCGTCTTGGGCCAGCGCTTCGACGGCGTCGAGCACCTTGATGTAACCGGTGCAACGGCAGAGGTTCGCGCCGAGGTGACGCGATGCCTGCTCACGCGTCAGATTGCTGCCGTTCTTGTCGATCAGCGCCTTGGTCCGCATCACAATGCCCGGCGTGCAGAAGCCGCACTGCAGCGCGCCGCACGCCGCGAATGCGTCCGCCATCCGGTTGACCTCGGCCTGGTCGACGCCTTCGAGGCTGACGACCTCAGAACCGGCGACCTTCTCCATCGAGGTCTGGCACGACACCCGCGCCTTGCCGTCGATGAGCACGGTGCAGCAGCCACATTGGCCGGTTGGCGAGCAGCCGTCCTTGGCCGACGTGATGCCGAGTTCGTCGCGCAGCGCCGACAGGAGGTGCGGGTGATCGTCGCGCGCCGTCACCGACTCGCCGTTGAGAATAAATTCGCTCATTGCTCTCCCTTTGCGGATGGGGTGTCAGTCGTTGCAGCGATCAGGCCGTACATCTCCGGACGCCGGTAGCGCTCGAAGTCGAACAGTGTCTGCTTGTAGCGCTCGCACATGTCGAGGTCGCAGTGGGCCATGACCAACTCGTCGCCGATGGTCGTTGCCTGCGCCACGACCTGTCCGGACGGGGCGATGATCGCTGTCTGGGCGAGCGACTCGACGCCTTCCTCGATGCCACCTTTGGCGACGCCGATGACCCAGGTGCCGTTCTGGTAGGCGCCGGCCTGCATCACGAGATGATTGTGGAACGCTGCCAGCGGGTTCTGCGACGGGTCGGGCGCATAGTTCAACGGCGTGTTGTAGCCAATGAGCACCATCTCGACGCCCATCAAACCCATCACCCGATACGTCTCGGGCCAGCGGCGGTCGTTGCAGATCGCCATGCCGAACACGCCGCCGAACGCTTCGTGGACGTGGAATCCCTCAGGCGACTCTTCGAAGTAGCGGCGTTCGAGGTGTTGGAACTGGCGCCACGGTTCGTGGTGCTCGTGGCCCGGAATGTGCACCTTGCGGTACCGGCCGACGATGTCGCCGCCAGCATCAACGAGGATCGACGTGTTGTAGCGGTGCTGGATGCCGTCACCATCGGGGTCGTTCGGGTCGGTCAGTTCCGCATACCCGATGTGGAAGCCGACGCCGAGACGCTTCGCTTCGTCGAACAGCGGCTGGATCGCCGCATTCGGCATCTCGGTCTCGTAGTAGCTGTCGAGCTCGGTGGTGTCGCCGGAGATCTCGCCGTCACCGCCGTCGTCGAGCGCCCAGCGGGGGAAGAACGTGGTGAGCGCGAGCTCGGGGAAGACGATGAGTTCGCATCCTTGCTGGGCACCACGCCGCAGCAGGATGAGGAGTCGCTCGACCACTTCGGCTCGAGTTTCGTTCCGGGCAATCGGACCCAACTGGGCTGCGCCGATGACTATCTCTCTGGTGATGCGCTCTCGGGTGATGCGCTCTGGGGTCATACGAATTCCGTTCGTGCAAGTGCGAGCATGGTCGAGAGCAGCACGTTGGCGCCGGCTTCGAGGTCTGCAGGTTCGGTGAACTCCGTGACGTTGTGGCTGATGCCGTTGACGCTCTTCGTGAAGATCATCGCGGTCGGGCAGACCCGAGCGAACATCTGGGCATCGTGGCCAGCGCCCGATGGCATCCGCCTCGACGAGAGGCCGAGATCGTTGGCAGCTGTCTCGACGATGTCGATCACTCGGGGGTCGAAGTCGACCGGTTCGAATCGGGCCAGGGTGCGAGTTTCGACACCCACTCCCTCGGCCTCAGCCGCCAGAGCGACGAACTCGCGGAACTTGGTTTCGGCACGCTGCAAAGTCGCTTCATCGGTGTTCCTCAAGTCGACGGTGATCGTGGCCGTCGACGGCACCACGTTCACGAGGTTGGGAACCAAGGTGACGGCGCCGATGGTACCCACCTGAGGCTCGCCGAACTCGTCGGCCAGTTCGCGCACCTGGGTCGCGATCCGAGCCGCGACGTAGCCGGGGTCGCGGCGCAGCCGCATCGGCGTCGTGCCCGCGTGGCAGGACTGCCCGTTCAGGGTCAGCTCGGTCCACGAGATTCCCTGCACCCCAACGACGACACCGATCGTGATGTCCTCGTCTTCGAGCACCGGTCCCTGCTCGATGTGGAGTTCGACGAAGGCGTGCGGAGCCGGGCCGGGCAGCGGCGCTGGGCCGGCGTAGCCAATGCGTACAAGTTCTTCTCCGACGACGGCGCCATCGGAGTCCTCGATCAGGAGTGCGTCTTCGATGGCCATCCCACCGACATAGACGAGGCTGCCGAGCATGTCCGGCTGGAACCGTGCGCCCTCTTCGTCGGTGAAGAAACCGACCGCCAGGGGCCGTGCGAGTTCGAGGTCGCCGCGCTCGCGGGCGGCGATCACGGTCTCGATCACTTCCAGCCCGCCGAGCACCCCGAGGTTGCCGTCATATCGGCCGCCGGTGCTGACCGTGTCGATGTGCGAGCCGGTCATGACAGGCGGCGTGGCACCGAAGCCCGGCATGGTGGCGATGACGTTGCCGATGCCATCGATCGAGATGTCGAGCCCGAGGTCGCGCATCCAGGTGACGACGAGGTCGCGGCCCGAGCGGTCTTCATCGGTCAACGCAAGGCGCGCACAGCCGGTCGTCCCGTCGATCGCGCCGATCTCGCCGAGCGCCATCAGACGCGAGACGAGCCGGCCCCTGTCGACTCCCAGAGCGCGTTCGATATCAGTCGCCGGCTCAGTCACGGGATGGACAGTAGCAAACCCGCTTTACAAAACGTCAAGAATCGATCCCGGTTCATCCCGAGTTCACGCAGCCGTCTCGGACCCGCCCGAGCAGAGCCGACCCGGCGAGTACCCTGACGGTATGGCCGACGCTCATCTCGAAGTGCTCGTTGAACCGTTCCGGGAGAACGACCCCGGGCCCCACGTTGCCGCCGTCATTGCCGCAGCTGGCGCCGCGGGCCTGTCAGCGGAGATGGGTCCGTTCGCCACCACGATCGACGGCGACGTCGACCAACTCGCGGGCGCCGTCGCCGACATGATCAGAGCCGGATTCGCCAACGGCGCCACGGCGCTCCAGATCCGCATCGAATCAGGCGGTACGAGTTAGGCGGTACGAGTTAGGCGGTACGAGTTAGGCGGTACGAGTTAGGCGGTACGGGTGAGGATGCGCAGCGAACCGGTCGCCGAGCGTTCGACGAAGCGGCCCGATTCGATCGCTGGCCGGTAAATCTGCTCGAACGGCGGCCGTCCACCGTCGACAGGGTCGGGGAACACGTCGTGGATCGCCAGCGTGCCACCGAGTGCGACCTGCGGTGTCCAACGTTCGTAGTCCAGGCGGGCCGGCTCCTCGCCGTGTCCACCGTCGATGAACAGGAAGCTGAGTGGCGTCGTCCAGACTGCCCCGATCGAGGGAGCGCGGCCGACGAGCGCGACCACCGCGTCTTCGAGGCCGGCATCATGGATGGTGGCCCTGAAGAACGGCAACGTGTCCATCTTGTCGACACGACGGTCGACGACCTCGTCGTCGTGGTGCTCCCAGCCCGACTGGTTCTCCTCGGAGCCGCGATGGTGGTCGAGGGCGAACAGCAGCATGCCAGCGCGCTCAGCCACGTCGCCCAGCCACACCGTCGACCGGCCGCAGTACGAGCCGAGTTCCAACAATGGCTGACCGGGCACTACTTCGACCGCCTCGGTCGCCGCGACCCAGAGCGCATCGCCTTCATCAGCGGGCATGAACCCCTTTGCAGCGAGCGCCGCCGCGCGACGCTGATCCGAGATCACGACCACGTGTCCCAGTGGATGATGGTGTCCGGGTCAGGCCGGCCGGCGGGCTTGAAGTCGGTACCGATCGTGTACGCGAGCGGCGTCAGACACGCCTGCTGCACCTCGCCAAACGGAATCCCGACGACATCGGCGATCTGCTCCTCCATCATCAACCCGACAGTCGTCCAGCAGGTGCCGAGCCCACGCGCCCGAGCGGCGAGCATGAAGCTCCACATGGCCGGGAGCACATTGGCCATCCCGGACGCCGC
>RCMY010004162.1_pt1 | contig 12603 bp, 12 predicted proteins | sample 2041341 | NCBI WGS metagenome assembly RCMY01 (sample SAMN09708234, study PRJNA481090) | Marine sediment metagenome, whole genome shotgun sequencing project. | reverse complement strand
GCAATTGCTACGACTATCTGTTTAAAATGCACAGCTCATGATCGCTATGTGCTCTTGTTCCAGAAGCGGATTGAGGCAAGTGAGGGTATTTATCCGCCCTTTGCCCAAGCTTGACGGTAAATTCACTGACTACATTGCCAGTACTCTTGCGAGTTCATCTGTGTAGATTACATCGTCTCCAAGGCATTCGGGACTTGTACACCGCTTGGCATGAACACACTCCACTCCTTCTTCCATGCTGGTCGTGAAGTCGTAGCGCCCGCCTGTCAACAGGCCGACAACAACAGGATTTTCTTTTTCTATGGATTCCGCGTTGAAAACTGCTGATCCGGAATTTCCAACAAATGTATCACTCGAGGTTATGAAGTAGTTTGTGGTGGTAGCCTGAACAACGCCGAAGCGCGTCACGATAGCCGGAAGCCCCATTGGATGCCCAATCACGGTAGTAACCAGGCTCGCATGAACATCATTGGCTCCTGACAAGGTCGCACTGGGAGCGTTAATGTCCCGGTCAACCTTGAACACAGCCCAATCCGCTCCACGTTCCCCAATTCGGCCCGGCCTGCGCAAGTCTACGATTGAGACACATTGATAGACACTATCAGTGGGTATCATTCTTCTTGATCGGGGAGAGCTCTCGCCGTAGTAGTTAAATACGACAGAGGTCGTCGAACAATAAGATGCATTGCGAATACAGTGCGCCGATGTCGCAAGCAAACGATCTCCAATTTTAACCGCTGAACACCGACCCGGTTGTGGCAAACTATGAAACCGCTCTCCACTGCATAATGGCGTCCACGACCGATCATCTTCCAGTATCACTGTTGATTCATCTTCCTTGATGATATTTCTATTGTTAACGAGCATCGCAGTTACCCTCGCGGCATTTTTTTCCCGATCGGTCGCATCATTCATCGCATAGCGATCATCAGAATCACCGAGTATCTGTACGGTAACCCAAATAATCCCGTCGTGATCCATGTAGTGATAGTAATAGGCGGGGGGCGATGAGCCATTGTCCTCCCATGAGACAAATAGAGTAGCACCTGCCGCCGGGCGTTGGCCATTCTGCTCTTTTGGGCAGTAAGAATTCTCGTTTACATAGAACGAGATATACGCATACTCGCAGGGTACATGTTTGATGGGAACAACGGGTGGCGTTGGCAAGGATACGGGCGTGTCGCCACTGCCCCATCGGCAATCACCATTCTCGCAATTTAACCCCACAGGGTTATTTATTGGTCGGCGGAGGGGATTGAGTCGCTGCTGGAGAAATGCCATGTTCAGCCGGCTTGCCGGTGCGATGCGGGTTTTCGGCAACACAATGCGTGGCAGGGGCGTGGCTTGCGGCAAGCGCAATTCCGGTCTATCTGGCAACCTGCGCGGAGTTGTTGCACCTGGTGTTATAAGAGTGGGGTTTGGCCGTGCAGGTAATTCCCGTGCTTGAGGCAACTTGAACGCGGTAATTGTCCCAGGTCTGACCTGGGGCAGAGTCTTGTCACGTAGTGTCCTGATCAGCACAGGACCGCCTGGCGGCTCCTGTTCGCAGCGTTCACTGTTGAAATCACATATCGCTTGCGAAATAGTTGCTGGCGCTACCGGCGTCTGGGGAAGTTCGGCGCAACTGACACTAGCGGGGGAGTAATACACTTTATGGCAGTTTACCCAATTCCTGGCCGGCGAATCATTGTCTCGCAGACTCGGGCAATGTGCCCTATCCCGCACCCAGTACGACGGATAGTGGTCCGGGCAGGAAACAAAGCCAGTGCGAAGAGGCTTGAATTGAATTTTCGCAACATAGTTTGACCCGTTGCCTTCACCAGGCTTTTTAATTACTTTTATCCCCAGAATTTCAGGCCGGGAGCGTATCAGTCTATCAACGGATGCCGGGATATGCGGGTCTCTTGCTAGTGTTTGTGAATATGCCACTCCGATGAAACCTTTGTGACCATGATTGCCAGGCGTTTCATGATCCAGGCGGGATAGATTAACTATGTGATTCAGCAGAGCGAATACTGTAGCACCAAGGCACACCCTTATAATCATTTTCATGAGCTTGCTCCCGATTCTGGTTACACAGTTATCCCAAGAATATTGGCCAAAAGATTATCGACGATGGGAATGTTACTCTCATCTATTCCCAGAACACGACGCTGCACTGCAATGCCGAACACGCCGTCACGCTGATTTACAGGCATATCCAGCGCTGCCTGTAATGCTTTCACTTTTGGGCCCGATGAACCAAACCGCATGCTCGCGACCGCATCGTCCGTGCTTGCAAGCAGGACATCCCTGCCGGTAGTGAGGATGTAGCTGAACCGTCGCCCATCCTCGCTTGTTTTGATATCAAAACGATTTGGAGCAATCTGTTCGCGCTGCGTAATCACTGGTGTTCTGTTAAGTCCTGCAGCAATCCTGAAATGCGCCCAGTCGCCTTGTGGCAGTAGGTCATCCGGCGTGTAATATCCGGGAACAACCTGGCAACCAGCTGACCAGTATCGAGGACGGTCTTCGCGAGTTGAGTAGGTGCCAGCGTGTATGTTATCGCCATGATTCATGGTCCGGGTGTCCCAGTACTGGTTGCGGTTAAGTACAATAGGGCCGCTCTCTACGCAGCGCAACACCGAAAACGCGCGGTTAGCTGGACGAAACGCACCGGGCTGCGCACTTGTAGTTGAATTCCGGTGAGTACCTACCATATACAGGTAATGTCCTGTTGGCATCATATTCGCTTCGTTTGAAAAAGTGCTTGCTTCCCGTTGGGCGAAAAGATACGCAACATGCGGAATCGTAGATGCCCTGGTTAACCACACCTTCCCATTCGCGGTGTTCCATACGCCGAGTTGGCACTGGTAATCAAAGTGATCTGGCTTTGATTCAACCAATTCAATATGCCGCTCGAAATCAGGTGACCTGGTTAATCCATCAACCCGAGTAGCACCGCGGATCCCGAGCAACACCAGGGAATTATTGTTCAACAGACTCTCGGCGTACCCATGGCTGGACACAATTCTGCGTAAAGCAATATCTGTCAGTTGAAACGATTCTTCATCTGCTCTTCCAGCTAGGTGCGCATAGTCAATGGAATCAGCATCAACTGGCCACTGCGCCATTTCCAACGGTAGCTGGTTCCACCACAGAGGCCAATCCCCCAGGCCTTTAACCACATACTCCTCCCCGATAGGCTCCGAGTTGTCGACAAAAATACGCTCCAGCTGCGATTCATCGAAAACTGGTGGCTCATCGGCAATAGGTTCCAGGGTCGGGAGTGCTCGCGCTTGATTGGCAAGGAATGGACTTGCTGCCAAGGCAGCGATGAATCCTCGGCGCGAAGTGGTTAGCATGATGCATACTCTCCATCGGTTAACAAACGAGCACGGCAGCCTCGCTCGAGGTTGTCATCCATTCTGCTTTGGCACAACTTAATCAATTCAACCGCTAACGTCATTCAAAAAAAAATACCATGATTACTTCCCAGCCGCCTTGACGATGATCAATTGACACAGCATTGGACTGGGCTTTTATCAAGCTGTTGAAGCTTACTCATGCTCAAAGTTGAGCTAGACAGTAATTGCCCCATGATTCCATGTGAATTATCCTCAAACTAGCACTCGAGTTATTTGTGCTTGGAACCATCGATTCCCGGCCAACTGATAGAGCCGCACTCCATCGGGCTTTGCGCTGAGCATTGTCACTAGGCTTTTCGTAAGGCGACTTTTACACTTGTTGTCAGTGCACTGTTGCCGATGTGGATTCTGTACCGATGGCTGTCCCTGCGCCGAAGTTTCGCCCCGATTTCTCAATGCCCAGATTATTGTCCATCGTTCGAAAGTCTTTCGAGTCCGTTCCCGATTCCCGGCGCCAGGGAAGTGTTCAGTATTTGATGAGCGATGCGCTAATGGCGGGTCTGGCCATGTTCTCGCCCAAGTACCCTTCGCCGTTGATGTTTGACGAGGATGCGCTCGCCAACCAGGAGGCGGAAAACCCGATGACACGGCACAATTTGACGGGCCTGATTTCACTGGCATCGGTACCCTCGGATACGCAGATGCGTACGATCCCGGATCCAGTGGGCCCGAAGCATTTGCGCCTGTCACGCGAGTGGCTCGCATGATCAAGAAGCATCTGTGGGGAGTTTCAATACGGTTGTCACCGGCGCTACCAATGAAAGAGCCGAAATCCTGAACAGTTGAATCGCAATTGTCACCAATCAATCACGCGGCTTCCGAAACACGGGGTGATTCATCCGCACGATCTACTTCCACTTCGGTGGGCTAGATCTCTATCTCTATCCCGATTCGGTTACTCACTGATCTGACCCACACAAATTTCTGAAGAGCGTCTTTTTTTCAAGCAAGCCGCGTCGGGCTTGATCTGCACCGCAGTGCATGTGGCGAAAATGGGTGGGCGCATGCGCACCGCTTGAGATGACAGTGCGTACGCCGTGTTCTTTCGATAGTCTGCAGTCCACAGTGTGCGTCGTTAATGTCGAGGCGATTCGAGAACGCGTTGAGTTCGAAGTTCCCAATCAGGTATTATTCGAAAATTATCCCTTCGTTGCACCTGCTGCTTGAATCCAAGGCTTGGTTAGTACTACTTGTGGCAACAAGCTCCCCATCCCGCCTGTGTACCCTCGGTTGGTTGACTAAGGTTGGCACGCACACATAAGATCGCATTTCCTGTAAACCATGACGAAGCCTCACCCAAATGAACAAATCCAGGCGTGTATTTTTTATAGTGTCGCTAGTGCTTGTGGTGCTTATGTTCTTCGTAGAACTTGGAAGCGATCTTGTATTTTCAGCATACAACGCGGGGGCGTCACGACTTGGGCTTGGAATCCGGTATCTGGCGCTGATTGATGGGTTACTGCTGTTCACCATGATTCTCATTGCTGCACCGCTCGGCATTTCGCACCGTTTGGCTGGTCGCCTGCAGGGCATTGCCACATTACTAGTATCATTAACTGTTCTGTTGATAGCTGTCGGCATGATTGTCGTCGCCATTGCACTACTTTCAATTAAGGTGGCACTACTGTTAGCCGTACCCTTCGGCACTATCGCTTATTTCGCAGCATTTGCGCATTTTCCCGTAGGCCAAGCTGCCGCGGTATTGAGCACGATTTTCCTGTTGAAAGTTGGGTTCGCCGCTAGTCTGATTTCGTCAGACATACGGTATTTGCAAAATAAGGGTCTGATTGTACTAATTTTAATTTCAATAGGATTGACCATGCTTCTGACTTTTCTGCACGGTTTTCCTCCGCGATTTCTTGCTTCTATCACTGACGATATTGGTGCAATCATCACCGGAGTTGTCAGCGTGCTTTGGGCGCTTATTATGTTGATCGCCTCTGTTCCGGCGATTGTTAAGGCATTCAAGATTACAGACATCTAGGTCATTTTCAACTGTTATATTTTTGACGGTAACGCTGGGCGTATTCCCCGTTGAAACGCTGAAAAAAAAGTAGTAATCATAGCGACATTCGCAGCAACTGTGGATTGACTCAGATCAATACTGTCCAGTGTTTTCTCGGCCAATTTCTTTTGCGTGTTTCATTGAACTCTAGTGTATTATATTTATTGCTGTCTACCAGGATTGCTGATGATTGAAATTGCAGACAAGGAAATACAACAGTGGGCAATGAATGTGTGTCAGGGTGAAAGTATAAAACCGTGTGTAAGTCTTTCACCGCCCGATCCGCATAAGGATCAGACGTGCATACATGTCTACCTGTCAGAGATATTACCAGGACACGCAAGTCAGCTCGCTCGCAACGGAGCCCGTAGTGTCACTCTGAATTACCTGATATGTGTGTGCGCCACCGATGAGTCAACATCACACAGATTGCTTGGGCAGCTATTGTTTGCTGCAATGGACGAGCCAGGTTACAGCGTCTGCTTTGACAGGCCCAATGCGGCACTGTGGCAAGCCATAGGCACAGCGGATCGACCTTGCTTCATGATTCAAATGCCCCTTTTCAGACCCGCTTTCGAAGAGGCCACGCGAGTTACGCAATATCCAACTGTCAGAGCAACTCCGACCACCAGCTTCAGTGGAGTGGTGGTCGGACCCCACAATATTCCTATACCCGGGGCTCGAGTCACATTAAACAGCCTAGGGCGCACCACAAGCACCGACAACGACGGCGAATTTCACTTTGTCTGTGTTCCCCTCGCGAACACCGAAGAGGTGCTGCGCGTCGAAGCCAAAGGTATAGACGTCGACGTAAAAACCCGACCATCAGGCAGGACAGTCGCGCAACCAATAATACTTAGACTTAACGAACTGGAGGATTGACATGGCTGCTCCAATGACGCCAGGCATTTATTTCAAGGAAGTTGCAACCGGCCCCAGACCCATTGGAGCAGTAGGTACAACCACTGCGGGTTTTTTGGGTGTTACACCGAATGCAAAAGCGCACAAGAATGAGCCCGTGGCCTGTAATAACTGGTCGGAATTTTTACGGGAGTTTTGCAACGAAAGCTCAAGGTCTACTGATCTGTCCACTGCTGTATACGGTTTTTTCATGAACGGCGGCGGGCGTTGTTACGTTTTAAACTTGGGTGACAGCAAGGCACCATTGGCTGGCGACCCGCAAAAACGCACCGGCCTTGCAGCACTCGAACCTATTGATGAAATAGCCATGGTAGTGGCACCCGGCTATTCTAGCCCCGCATCCTATAGCGACCTGGTATCGCATTGCGAGCGCCTTGAGGATCGCGTGGCACTAATTGATGCTCCCGTTACAGATAATATTGATCAACTGAAGGTCGTTGCAACAGCTGACGCTCCAGCTGCCGGCGATGCGGGAGCGGACTCTGGCGATTCTGGGACCACATCAACACGCCGTGGCGCCGGTGCTCGCCCGGCCAATTCAGACGGTGGCTTTGCCGCGTTCTACTTTCCGAATATCAGTCTTCGCGATCCACTTGGAAGCGGCGAAATAATTACAGCCCCTCCGTCCGGCCATATCGCCGGTATCTATGCGCGCACAGATACAAACCGCGGCGTACACAAAGCTCCTGCTAATGAAGTTATTCGCGGCGCACTTGGTTTAGCCTACCAGGTCAGTCGCGAAGAACAAGGCGAACTCAATCGAGCAGGCGTCAATTGCATACGCTATTTCGCTGATGGTGGAATTCGTGTGTGGGGGGCAAGAACCATTGCACCTGAGGCCAGCGAATGGCGGTACATAAGTATTCGCCGATTGTTCAACATGGTCAAGGAATCTATCGCCGAAGGTACCAAGTGGACCGTGTTCGAACCTAACGACGAATTATTGTGGGGTGCGGTCAAGCGTGATGTGGGCGCTTTTCTAACCACACTGTGGCGCGATGGCGCACTGTTCGGCACAAGTCCCGGAGAGGCTTTTTTCGTCAAATGCGATGCCGAAAACAATCCACCTGAGTCACGCGACCAGGGTCAGCTTATTGTTGACGTTGGTATCGCACCCGTCAAACCTGCTGAATTTGTGACCTTTCGAATCGGTCAGTGGTCGGGTGCTGGCTCATCCGCCAGCGAAGAACAAAACTAACGAGGGACTGACATGCCACAAGCAGATATTTTTCGAGCCTATAACTTCCGGTTGGATATTCAGGGTAACGTCGCCGGGTATTTTAGCGAAGTATCCGGTCTGGAGATAAATGTAGTACCAATAGCGTATCGCGAAGGCGGTGCAGCTCCCGGTGTACGGTACCTGCCAGGTCGGGTAGAGATTGGCGAAGTTACGCTCAAGTATGGCCTTACCAGCTCAAATTATCTGTGGGACTGGTTAATGGCAGGCGTGAGGGGTGAAGTTGATCGTCGTAATGTCTCCATTATCGTGCTCAACAATGAGGGATCAAATGTGGCTTCTCGCTGGAACCTGACCAATACCTGGATTACTCGCTGGCGTGGCACGGAACTAGACGCGCTTGCCCAACAGGCGGCATTCGAACGGGTCACTCTTGTTGCCGAAACGCTTGAGCGCGATACAGATAGCTAGATGCCTGGACTGCGCATAATAGAAGAGAGACTGCTAATCCCGCTTATAATCAGGTTGGCCGACACATTATCCGCTTGGTCTGATGGGTTGCGCCGGGTTGTCGACTATAAAGCTGGTGCAAGTGACGACGGTCCCCCAGCTCATTGGGCAAAACTGGTGCGCGAGAAAGCACCGCAGTTTTATGCAGAATTACTGCGCGATGAGCCAGACCCGGGTACAGACACGCTTGCTGAGCCGGCAACCGAATTACCTACCCACATTACACAAACACGTGGAATGGGTCGCAGTACAGACTATCGCTTGTCACTTCGCAGCGCGAAACGGGAACCCTCAACGCCAGTAGTGCAACGAGCAGGACACGAGCTGCGTGCCAAACATGAACAACCACAATCGGGCCCAGAAAAGGGCGTGTCCAGGCAAGAATCATCGTTGCTGCGTCCAGAGATCGAAGCAGCGTCTTCGCGGCCAAATCGGATTTGGGAAACTTCGGAAAAGCAGTCGAATCCTCTCCCGTACTCTCCCAGATCTTCACTAAGTCCGACTGTCATTGAGAGCATTTCGACGGCATCTGGCGTCGATATATCCGCCACACAAACCGTGCAAAGACATTCGAAAGAATCCACCAGAAAGCCGTTTGGTGAAGCTGGTAATGAGGATGATTGCAAAGAATCGACTATCGACGCTCAGGTGAAGAGTCCGGCACAAGCCTCAATCGGCATGCCAGGAACGTCTCCAACAAGACCAGACTTGGCATCAGCACCAAACCCAGTACCGCAGTCTAATAATACTAGGACAGATACCGAAGGGTCACTCTCACCGACTCGAGCGCGCTCAAATAATAGACGGGCACCAGCCTTGCGCGAGCAACATGCGCCTACGCAACGCTGCGATACATCCAACGACGAACGTGGGCACAACACTGACAGTTTGCCTGCTGATAATGAATTGCAAGGTAGCCAGGTCGTGGAATCGCCTACAACAAGTCCCTTATCGCATCGGCAGGCAACTCCGGTTAGAAAGCCGGAATTCGACAAAGTGCATCCCTCAATGTTGACGGATTCTTGCGTGAACTACGAACCGATAAGAAGTTGGCCAAACCCGCAAACGCGCGCAGTTAACACTGTGACGCACAACGAATCAGATTCAATCCGGGCCTCCACGACAACGCTTCTCACTGCCAACATTACCAATAACCCTGACCTATGGCCCAGTTTGCCATCAACCGACTATGACAACCCTCAGGTAGCATCGCCCTCGCCATATTCGCAGTTTTATTCAGAATTTGAACGTCGCCGTTGCTGTAACAAGGAACAACAGGGAACGATATGGAGCGAGTAACTTTTCTAGAGCAGGACTCTGGCCAGCGCATCAGTTGCCTGCTGAATCCAGAAAGTGTGGTTCAACGTCGTGCCGCCGGGGTGTCCACTTCACGAAGCGGTGGCGGTCTCGCGACGGGCACCGAACTAAGAGACGATCCAATACTCTTTACCGGTGGAGGTCGAACCGAACTGGAACTGGATTTACTCTTTGACTGTTCATTGGCTGGAAGGAAAATGCGCACCAGCGATGTGCGCGAACTGACTTACCCGATCTGGCTACTGGCAGAGAATAACGTACAACCAAATCAATACGGAAAACCCCCAAGTATTCGGTTTATCTGGGGTAAAAGCTGGAATATTCCGGGCGTAGTAGTCGCGGTGGCAGAACGCCTTGAGAACTTCAACAGCAATGGTGAACCGCAAAGGTCATGGCTACGGATGCGCATGTGCCGTATTTCCACGCAGCAGCAACGAGGGGATAACTTTCAGTTCAAACCGCATGCGCTCGACGGTCTGCCGACACCACAGCCTGGGACCCCGGTTATGCCATTGTCAGACATTGCTATATTGTCTGAATTGCATGAGACCACCGGTCGCGAAATGGCACCCGGCGCACAAGACGACACCACGGAGAATGCGCCACTGGCCCAGGAGCGTCTGGACCAGATTGCCAATCGCTGTTACGGATCACCCCATCTGTGGCGCTTTATAGCTGGATTCAATGACATTATCGACCCATTACGCTTACGTGTCGGGCAATTGCTGGCGCTTCCTCATCTTGATAGTCTCCTACGCAACAACGAGGATGTGCCGCAATGAGTATTGCCCAGCAACTCCAGCAGCTTGTTGTCGAACTGGATGGGGTGCCAGTACCGGAGCCACTCAAACAGGGCATTGCTGATGTTCGCGTACAACAGCGTGCATCACTGCCCAGCCAGTGCGAACTGCTTATGATAATTAGTCCCGAAAGTGAAACTCTCGGGATGGGACAATTCCTTGACTGTACGCTGTCAATCCGGCTACGGGACACTGGCGTACAACTGTTCGATGGCTACGTAGTTGCGTTGGAGCAGGAATATACAGGTCGAGGTGCAAAGCTGGTGCGTTTGCGAGCCTATGATACGCTGTACCGCTTGCGTGAACGTCAGCCCGTACGCTCTCACCACCAGCTCACTTGCACCGAATTAGCCACCGAACTTGTGGCTGACCTGCAGATCAAAGTGGATACGCATGCAGACGGACCCATACTGGCGCGCCTGATGCAGCATTGCCAATCAGACTTTGAATTGCTTGCGGACGCAGCTAGAAGGAGCGCACTATTGTTTACCTTACGTGGGAAAACATTGATTTTTTACACGCTCAAGGGCATTGACGAGACGGTCCAACTCCAGCTAGGTGACTCGTTGATCGAGGCACGCGCACAAATAAACACCACTGGAACGAGTCAATCAACGTGCGCGTTCGCGTGGGATCCATGGCTGGCGGAACCTGTCACAGGACAGACGTCTTCAGCCAACAGTCCGCACACAGCGTATTGCAGCACAAACAACCACAGCACAGAGCGACTTACTCTCACAGGCAAAACCATACAAAGCTCAGAACAAGCAGATACGCTGGCGCAGCAAAATCTGGATGCGCGGACCAACAACGGCTCTTCGATACAGGGTGTTGCTCGGGGTAACCCGGCGTTGAGACCTGGCGCCACGGTACAGGTCGACGGCCTGAACGCTGACTTCGAGTCAAACTATATTGTGTGCAACGTCACTCACACGATAAACCGCGAAACAGGCTACCTGTCCACTTTTGATAGCCAACTCGGCGACACCCTGAGCGCCACCGCCCGTGTGGCTGGCACCACACTCGGTCTGGTTACCGATAACAACGACCCATCGGGACTTGCTCGTGTACGTGTTTCACTGCCTGCTTATGCAAACCTTGAGACCGAGTGGCTGCAAGTCGCTCTGCCTGCTGCCGGTGCTGATAAAGGAATGATGTTGTTACCCGATGTTGACGACAAGGTGCTAGTACAACTGATTGACAACGATATATCCCAGGCCGTGATAGTGGGAAACCTCTACGGCCAGAAAACACCGCCAGACAGTGGTATCGAAAACGGCAAGGCTCGGCTTTACACAATCAGATCTTCAGGTGGTCAGAAAATACAGCTGGACGATATTGAAAACGCACTACGACTGGAAACTGCGAAGAACAGTGACTTGCACCTGCTACCGGGCCGGGCGCGCTTTCAAAACGGTAGTGGTTGCTACGTCCAGCTAAAGGGGAAAACTACAGTGATTCATGCTGCGGGTGACCTAGTACTCGAGGCTCCGGGCGGGCAAGTCACCATTCGTGGAAAAGCTATTGATTTCGAACAAGGATAGTACTGATGAAACTTCTCAATCTGGACGCCAGACTCAGTTGTGACCACCGTGCAGGCATCGTGGCATTAAAGGCTCAACAAACTTTTGTGTGCATTGACGGTCGCCCGGTGCTGACGGCACCGGACCCAGTAGGCTGTTCCATCGCAGGTTGTCCGAATGTTGGCCTTAATATCAAGCCGTGTACCAGCACACTTGCAGTAAGTAGCGGATACTCGACGTTTATTCGAATAGCTGGTAACGCGGTGGTACTGGACACCGTGAGCGGCCTGACCAACGGCACCCCTCCGTCCTCAGTCACCTACCAGGCGCGACATCCTGGCCAGAGCTTCGTGTCAGAGCTATGATGCAAATTGCAAGCCCTCGCGCCTGGCGCTTCAATCACCCTGATTTTGACAGCAACGCAGCCGGTAGCGGGCTGCAACTAAATCACACTGGCGAGATAGCAATGGTAGACGGCGTCGTGGCAGTGCGGCAATCCATCCTGCTGCTGCTCTCTACCATGCCGGGGGAACGAGTCATGCGCCCAGAATACGGCTGTGACCTGCATCGCCTTGTGTTCGAACCGAACGATGCAACCACTGCCGGCCTGGCCATGCACTATGTCAGGGAAGCGCTTGATCGTTGGGAGCCACGTGCAGAGATCCTGCATCTGGACGCAAGTCCGGGCAGGAACGATCTGGACTGTCTAGAAATTGTGCTGGAATATCGAGCGCGCACTGTGCAACTCACGGACAGAATTGTGTTCTCGGTCAATCTCGTTGAGCATGACAAACAATGACCTTACCCACAATAAATCTCGACGATCGCCGTTTCAACGACCTTGTTGAAGAAGCAAAACAGCAATTCAGGCAATCCTGCCCAGCCTGGAGTGATGGATCGGCAGGCGACCCCGGTCTGGTTTTGGTGGAAGTATTTGCGCACC
>RCMY010004161.1_pt1 | contig 12603 bp, 14 predicted proteins | sample 2041341 | NCBI WGS metagenome assembly RCMY01 (sample SAMN09708234, study PRJNA481090) | Marine sediment metagenome, whole genome shotgun sequencing project. | reverse complement strand
TCTGGTGCTTGTTTGTCATGATCCGGATGCGCCCAGTTCGGGAGAAGACGTCAATCAGGAAGACCGTGTGGTGCCGGCCGACCTGCCGCGCACGGACTTCTTTCACTGGGTGCTGGTCGATATTGACCCCGCGCACGCTGCGCTAACCGAAGGCGCCTTTTCTGCCGAGGTGACGCCTCGCGGCAAGAAGGGCCCCGATGGGCCGCGCGGCACACGTCAGGGCGTTAACGACTACACCGGCTGGTTTGCCGACGACGCCGACATGGCTGGCGACTACTACGGTTACGACGGCCCCTGCCCGCCGTGGAATGATTCGATTCGCCACCGCTATGTGTTCACGCTGTACGCGCTGGACAGCACCATCTGCCCGGTCGACGGACGTTTTACCGGTCAGCAGGTGCGTGATGCGATCGATGGCCATGTGCTCGCCAAGGCCGCGCTTACCGTTACCTATAGCCTTAATCCCGAAGTACCTGCCTGAGCAGCTCGCTGAACGGCTACGGGGTGAAACCCGCCAGCCGGGGCGAAACCATGGGACATAGCGGCGCGCGATAATCGGGCAGACCGTCGACAAAGATCGGCGGCGCTTCGCCTGCGATCAGCGGACGAAGCCAGCGTGATCCTGCTGCGCTCAGATCGAAGCCATCGTCCGAAATGAATTCGCGCGGCACGCGACGCTCCAGGTTGGAAATCGGCGCCAGATCGACCGGCGCCACCGACCATTGATACGGATCGTCGGCGAGGCGCACAATAGCCGGCATCACGCAGTCCTTCCTGCTCACGGCGTAGTCCACCGCAGCACGACCGACCGCGTCGGCCTGTTGCCGATCGGTCAGTGACACCAGATGGCCCGCGGCACGCTGCAGATAATCTGGCACCGTCCAGTGATGCTTGTAGCCGAATCGGTCATGCAGCAGACGCGCCAGCCACTGGCCGATGCCGCCCAGTTGCACATAGCCTTTGACATCCTCGTACTGTTCGACCAGCAATGCGCCGTCAGCCTGGCGGATGCCTTCCGAGACGGTGATCGCACAATAGCCAAGCCGCTGCACCACCTGCTCGACGCGCGCCAGGAACGCCGCCTGATCGAACGGCATTTCGGGAAACAGGATGACGTGAGGCGGCTCGCCGTCTTCGCGCCGCGCCAACGCCGTCGCACCGGCCAGCCAGCCGCAATTGCGCCCCATCACCTCCATCACGAAAATCCGCCCACGCCGGCTCGACATGGCGCGCAGATCCAGCCCGGCCTCGCGCATCGACGTCGCCAGATACTTGGCGGCGGAACCAAAGCCGGGCGAGGTGTCGGTGCCGAGCAGATCGTTGTCGACGGTTTTCGGCACGCCCACACACGTCAGCGGATAGCCCCGCGCGCGCGCCGCCTGCGACAGCTTGATGACCGTGTCCATCGAGCCGTTGCCGCCGTTGTAGAGGAAATAGCCGACATCGTGCGCGGCCAGCACGGCGATCAATCGATCGTACTGCGCGGGGTTGTCCTGCGGCGGATCAAGGTCGAAGCGGCAGGAGCCGAACGCACCACCCGGCACCCGGCGCAAGGCGTCCAGTTGGGTGTCATCGAGCGCCGAGCAATCGAAGAGCGCTTCTTCGAAAACGCCGAGAATGCCGTGCCGTGCCGCCAGCACGCGCCCAACCGCGCTCGAGTGGTCACGGGCCGCCGATATCACGCCTGCCGCCGTCGCATTGATGACCGCGGTGACGCCACCGGATTGCGCATAGAGCAGGCTGCGCGCTGTCATTGCGACTCCGATAAAGTGAAAAACGCGATGAGCGACCGGTTTGATCCGGCACTCATCGCGTTAACAGGCTGGCTTTCGGTCCAGTCAGGGGTTCGCTCAGCGACCCTCCAGCGCCTTGAACGCGCGCGCGGTGATTTCTTCCACTGAGCCCTGCCCGGAAATGACCTCTACGCGCGGCGAGTCCGCGTCACCCCTGGCAGACCAGCGGTTGTAACACTCGAGCAGCGGCTTGGTTTGCTCGTGGTAGACGTCGAGGCGCTTGCGCACCGTCGCTTCCTTGTCGTCGTCACGCTGAACCAGGTCTTCGCCCGTTTCGTCATCCTTGCCCGCGACCTTCGGCGGATTGTATTTGATGTGATAAGTGCGACCCGAGGGCAGATGCGCGCGGCGACCACCCATGCGCTCGATGATGTCCTCGTCAGGCACCTCTATCTGCAACACCACATCCACTCTCACACTGGCAGCCTTGAGTGCATCGGCCTGCGGACGCGTGCGTGGAAAACCGTCGAACAGATAGCCGGCCTTGCAGTCGTCTTCCTTCAAGCGATCAGTGACCAGCCCGATGATGATTTCGTCGGAAACCAGACCGCCGGCATCCATCACCTTTTTCGCTTCGACGCCCAGCGGCGTGCCGGCCTTGACTGCGGCACGCAGCATGTCACCCGTGGAAATCTGCGGTATGCCGTATTTTTCCTTGATGAAATTGGCCTGCGTGCCCTTCCCCGCACCCGGCGGCCCCAATAGAATCAATCGCATAACACCCTCCCTTGCATTCAACCTGAAAACAGCAGTTGACCGCTTGTTGGTCTGTCGAAGATATCGTTTGCTACGAATATTCTCCCTCCGACCACGCTCACCCACTATGTGCGGACGCTACACACCCGATTGCACGGCTGGCGGGCCGCCTGCCTGCGTTACCTCATTTGCCAACTGAGGTTGCAGGGGCCGCTCCTGCGTCCTTCTCGCGCCTTGTCAGACGGCCCGCCAGCCGCACACTCGGGCGCGTCCAACCACCGTCTTCAGGTTGGACGACCCGCCAGTCAGCAGCGGGCCTTCAGAACTTACCCGCTCTGCAAGGACCGGTCAAACGCCCGGCGCACTCGCGCCAGATCGCTTGCGGTGTCGACGCCGGCAGCCGGCGCCTCGGAGACGGTCACCACATGAATGCGATCACCATGCCACAAGACACGCAGCTGCTCGAGCGCTTCCCACTGCTCCAGCGCGCAGGTCGGCAAGCGCGTAAAGCGGCGCAGGAAGCTGGCCCGGTACGCATACAGCCCGATGTGACGCATCACCGGCAAGCCGGCCGGCAGTTTGCCGCGGTCAGCAGCAAAAGCATCGCGCGCCCACGGAATCGGCGCGCGCGAAAAATAGAGGGCACGGTCGTTGGTGTCAGTCACCACCTTGACCACGTTCGGGTTGAACACTTCATCGATGCTCTCGACCGGGTGGGCCGCGGTAGCGATCGACGCCTCGGTGTCCGCGGCCAGCGCTTCGGCCACGGTGCGCACCAGCGCCGGATCGATCAAGGGCTCGTCGCCCTGCACGTTGACCACGATCGTGTCATCGGCCCAACCCCGCGCCAGCACCACCTCGGCCAGGCGGTCGGTGCCCGTGGGGTGATCTTGCCGTGTCATTACCACCTGCCCCCCCGCCGCACGCACGACCTCGGCAACGCCGTCGTGATCGGTTGCCACCCAGACTTCGTCAGCACCCGCCGCCGCCACGCGCTCGACCACGCGCACGATCATCGGCTTGCCGGCGATGTCCGCCAGCGGTTTGCCCGGCAGGCGGGTGGACGCATAGCGCGCCGGGATGACAATGCAGAAATCACTCACACGCTGTCGCCGCCGCCGAGCACGCGCGCTTCATCTTCGAGCATCACGGGAATATCGTCGCGAACCGGAAAGGCCAGCCGGCAGCGTTTGCAGACCAGCTCGTGATCGGCCTTGCGGAAGTCCAGCGGCCCCTTGCACACAGGGCAGACGAGAATATCAAGCAGCTTGGCGTCCATGGCGGGTCAGTTTCTCCAGTAGGGGTTGCAGCGCAGCGTCGGGAATTTGCGCACGTACCGGAAACACCCAGGTGCCCGGCGGCGCGAACTGAGCGCATTTTACCGCATCCTTCTCAGTGAGAATCCGCGCCGCGCCCGGCGCGAAGGCAAGATCGTCGGCAGAAAAGACATGGTGATCCGGGAACGGGTGCGGCACCACGTTAAGCCCCAGTTCGCCGAGCTGGTCGAAAAATCGCTGCGGGCGACCGATACCGGCGATGGCGTGCACCGGTTCAGTGCCGAAATCGGCCGCGGTACGCCGTTCGCTGCGATCGGCGAGACGTTCGAAGACGTCGCCGGCAAGCGTCATCGGCGCGCATGTGGCGCCCGCCAGCGCACCGAGCAGCAAAGTCGACACGCCGTCATGAGTGAGCACCAGATCGGCCCGGCGCACACAAGACAATCCTTCGCGCAGCGGGCCGGCCGGCAGCAGCCAGCGGTTGCCGAGCACCTGTTCGTCGATGACGATGATTTCCGCCGTGCGCGCCAGCGCCAGATGCTGCAGGCCGTCGTCGCTGATGATCACGTCCACCTCGGGGTGCGCTTGCAACAGGCAGCGCGCGGCCGCCGGGCGGTCCCGCCCCACTGCCACCGGCCGCCCGGTGAGGCGCGCCAGCAACAAGGGCTCGTCGCCCACCTCCGCGGCGCTATCGCCGTCGGCGACGCAGCGCACGCCATCGCCCTCCCGTCCATAACCACGACTGATGATGCCGGGCAGGTAGCCGTGGCGCGCCAGTTGTTCGGCAAGCCACACCACCACCGGCGTCTTGCCGCTACCGCCGACAGCGATATTACCAACCACCACGACCGGCACCGGCAGCACCGACGCGCGTTTGACCCCGAGGCGCCAAGCCAGCCTGCGCAGACCGGACAGCGTCGCGAAGACGGCACTCAAGGGAAGTAACGCGATCGCGCGCCAGCCGCGTTGCTGCCAGAAGCGGGGCGCCGTGGCCGCCATGTGGCGCGCTGCGTCAGGGCCTTCGGCGGTCAAACGAGAACCGGCCCTAGTCGTCGGCGCGCGTCGCGAAGGTGATGTGCGACAGCCCGACGCGCTGGGCCGCCTGCATGACGTCGATAACGCGCTGATGCGTCGCCTTGGCATCGGCGTTGATCACCACCAGCGGCGGCTTCTTGCCCGCTGGCGCGGCGCGACCAAGCGCCTGCGCGATCGCGTCGACATTGCGATCGACCACCGGCACCCGGTTGATGAGCACGTCGCCCTGCGCGGTCACCGCGATGTTGATCTCGTTGGGCTGTCCTTCGACATTCTCCGCCTCCGCGGTTGGCAGGCTCAGTTCCAGCCCCGAAAAGCGCGCATAGGTGGTAGTCAGCATGAGAAAAATGATGATCACCAGAAACACGTCGATCAGCGGGATCAGATTGATCTCGGGGTCTTCCTGACGGCGGTTATTGAGGAAACGCATCAGCCGCGCCGCTCGCCATGCACCACTTCGACCAGCTTCACTGCCTGCTGCTCCATGTCGAGCACGAAGCTGTTGACCAGCGCGCGGAAGTGACGCCAGAAAATCATCGCCGGAATGGCAATGATGAGGCCGAAGCCGGTGTTATAAAGGGCCACGGAAATGCCGTGCGCAAGCTGCTGCGGGTTGGCGCCGGTGGGCGATTGCGAGCCGAAGATTTCGATCATGCCGACGATAGTGCCGAACAAGCCCATGAGCGGGCTGATCGAGGCGATCGTGCCGAGCGTGGTGAGGAAACGCTCGAGATCATGCGCTACGGCGCGACCGCTTTCCTCGATCGCCTCTTTCATCACCTCGCGCGAGCTTTTGACGTTGCGCAGCCCGGCGGCAAACACCTCGCCGAGAGGCGAATGCGCCGCCACGCGCTGGGTCATCTCGGCGCTGACGCCTTGCCGGCGCAGATCGGCAACGATTTTATCGAGGAGTCCGGGAGGTACAATCTTGCTGCGACGCAGGGTGATGGATCGCTCGATGATGAGCGCGACGGCAATGACAGACGCAAACAGCAACGGCCAGATCGGCCAGCCTGCCGCCTTGATGATCTCGAACACGCGGGAGATACCCCTGGAATTTATGCGAAGCCAAAACTCTAGCCCCCGCAGGGGGATTTCGTCCAGCGGTGTGCAACACGCAGGCCGCACGCGACGACAAAGCCCTGTTGCACTAAGGGCTTAGCGCGGTCATCCACAAAATCTGTGGATAAGACTGTGGATGACTGTAGCTTCCGGGCGGTAAACCCGCCTTGCCACAGGCTTTTTAGTCCATCGACGCAAAATTGAGCACAAAACTTTGTTGTTATTTTTCAAGCGTTTAGGTCATTGCCATGATGGGTGAAAAAAATTCGGATAACGCATCGCAGCAAGTGTTGACAATCAATTCTGCTTGTGGATTTAAGTTGGCCGAGCGCCCATGAATTTGCCTCAGCAACCCGTCCCGGCGGCGCTCAGCGTATCGGAATTGAACCGGCTCGCCCGCGAGGCCCTTGAGGCGCGCTTTCCACCGTTGTGGGTCCACGGCGAAATTTCGAATTTCACCCGCGCACCCTCCGGCCACCTGTACTTCACCCTCAAGGACAGCAGTGCTCAGGTGCGCTGTACGCTGTGGCGCGCCCAGGCGCAGCGCCTGCGCCTGACGCCAGCCAATGGCATGCGGGTCGAGGCGCGCGCCACGGTGAGTCTCTACGAACCGCGCGGCGACTATCAGCTCAAGGTCGAAACGTTGCGCGAAGCGGGCATCGGCAATCTGCATGAAGCCTTTCTGCGGCTCAAGGCGCGTCTCGAGGCCGAGGGACTGTTCGACCCAACGATTAAACGCACGATTCCCTTGTACCCGCGTGCGCTGGCGATCATCACCAGTCCGCAGGCCGCCGCGCTGCGCGACGTGCAGGCCACGCTGGCGCGACGCGCGCCGCATCTGCCGCTCATCGTGATCGCCACGCCGGTGCAGGGCGAAGGCGCCGGGGCACGGATCGCCGCAGCGCTCGACCGCCTGCGCACACTCTCCGAGGCGTCGCGCCCCGACGCCGTGCTGCTGGTGCGTGGCGGCGGCAGTCTGGAAGACCTGTGGGCCTTCAACGAAGAGGCGGTGGCACGCGCGATCCGCGCCTGCCCGGTACCGGTAATCGTCGGCGTGGGCCATGAAACCGATTTCACCATCGCCGACTTCGCCGCCGATGCTCGCGCCGCCACGCCCACTGCAGCCGCCGAGCAGGCCAGCGCCGGGTTTGTCGACGCAGCGGGACGCCTTGCGCACTTGCGCATCATGCTGCAGCGCGGGCTGCAGCGCCGCATCGATACCGCGCAGCAGCGGCTCGATCGCAGTGCCCTGCGCCTCATCCATCCGCGACAGCGCGTCGAACGCAACCGCCTCGCGCTGAGCACCCTCGGCCAACGGCTGACGCGCGCCATCAACGCACGCCACACCTTGATCGCGCACCATGTCGAACATCTCGGGCAGCGCCTTGACGCGCACCGCCCCGATCCGTCGCAGTTGCGCCGACCACTTGACGCGTTGAGTCGTCAATTGACGCAGTCGCTGGCGCGTCAGCTCGCGGCACGACACGAGCACCTCGCCGCGCTTGAAGCACACTTGCAACACCTCAGCCCCGAGGCGGTGCTGGCGCGTGGCTACAGCATCACGCGCGACGCGGGCGGGCATATTCTGCGCAGTGCAACGCAGGTCGACAGCGGCACGCGCGTGTCGATACGTTTGCATGAGGGCGAACTCGACGCCACCGTTGATGTCTGCCATCCGTCGCACGAAAACTCCCGTTGAATTGGAATTTCACTGGTTGGCATTCCCGGCCGGAGGCGGATAAACTGCCGCATCGATTTAATTCAATCCTCAAATCCAGGAGATACGCATGGAACACACTCTGCCCCAACTGCCATACGCCAAAGACGCGCTCGCACCGCACATGTCGGCCGAAACGCTGGAATTTCACTATGGCAAGCATCATCAGGCCTATGTCACCAACCTGAATAACCTGATCAAGGGCACCGAGTTCGAAAACCTGCCGCTCGAGCAGATCGTCATGACAGCGCCGCACGGCGGCATCTTCAACAACGCCGCGCAAGTGTGGAACCACACCTTCTTCTGGAACAGCATGAAGCCCAATGGCGGCGGCGAACCGACCGGCCCGCTGGCCGAAGCAATAAAAGCTAAATGTGGCTCCTTTGAAGATTTCAAGAAGTCGTTCACGGCGTCGGCCGTGGGTAATTTCGGCTCCGGATGGACCTGGCTGGTCAAGAAGGTTGACGGCTCGGTGGGCGTCGTCAATACCTCCGCGGCCGGCACGCCCCTGACCACGCCCGACGCCCCGCTACTCTGTATAGACGTTTGGGAGCATGCCTATTACATCGATTACCGCAACCGGCGCCCCGACTTCGCCGCCGCGTTCCTGAGCAACCTCGTCAATTGGGATTTCGCCTCGCAGAACTTTACGGGCTGAGTCTGACGGGATCGAGTCAAGAGCCGCGACCGGTGTCGCGGCTTTTTTATTGCTTGCCCGTATCGGCTTCGCGCGCTGCGATTGCGATCGATACTGTATGGCGCAACGCACACCGCTTTAGCCGGAAGGACGAGCTGCCGTGAGCGAACAGTCGACACCGACGCCACCACCACGCGTCACCCCGGAAGTGCTTGAAGCCCTGCGTCGCGACATGTTGCGCTTCGCCACGCTGCAGTTGCGCGACGCCTTCCTCGCCGAAGACATGGTGCAGGACACCATGCTCACCGCGCTCACCAAGGCACATCAGTACGCGGGCCGCGCGTCCGTCAAAACCTGGGTATTCACCATTCTGCGCAACAACATCATCGACGCCATCAAGCTGCGCGCGCGCACGGTGAACGCTTCGGACTACGCGGCAGAAGGCCAAAGCCTCGACAGCGCCTTCGATACACTGTTCAAGACCAACAACCTCTGGTCCAGAGCCGCCCGGCCGAAAGACTGGGGCACCCCGGAAGATGCGATGCGCGAGCAGCAGTTCTGGGACGTGATCGACGTCTGCTTGAACCACCTTCCGCCCAACACCGCACGGGTGTTCATGATGCGCGAGGTGCTCGAACTCGACAGCAAGGAGATCTGCGCCGACCTGTCGATCACCATGAGCAACTGCCACGTCATCCTGCATCGCGCCCGCAACGCCTTGCGCCAATGTCTGGAGGCCAGCTGGTTTTCGGGTGAGCGGGGCGAAGCGCGATGAGCTGCGCTGCATTCACCTCCTGCCTTCACCGGCGGGAACGCTCACGCACGGGCGGACGCAATCGCACTGCCCATCCTGTACCGCGACCCACATCTGGTTGCCGTCCACAAACCCTTCGGCCGCATTGAAAAGAGCCGACCACGCGACGTTCCCATCCGGAACCGACTGACATCGAGTTCAGAAAGACTCGACAACGACCTTGCCTTTGGCCGTGCCGGTTTCGATGAGCGCATGTACGGCGCGCATATTTTCGGCATTGGCGGGCTTCCGCTGAGCTCCCGCGTAAGCTCACATAAACACGCTCCTCAATTCAGTGGGTCACTGCCATGAGTGCGACACCGCAAGTTGATAGTGACGGCCGCCGCTTGGGTGTGTTCAACTACTTGGACGAATCCGCCGAGTCATCGCTTTATCGCAATGGCAAGGTGTTGATACGCAGGGATTCGGACGGTAGCGACGGTGACATGCAGGGTGTTGACCTTGCAACGCACGAAATGACGGTGCTGAATGCACGTGCCTTGGCGGACGGTCGACGCTGCAGCCTTGCCACGAATGGCTTTGAGTTGCTGAGCCGGCCGTTGCGGCGGGCCGGTCTGGATTTTCTCGATCAGCAACAGGTCGTGCAGGACTACTACCCGCAGTGCGCACGCATCGTTGAAGAAGCGGTCGGCGGGCGCGCGTTCGCGTTCGATCACAACGTCCGTTCGGCGCTGGGAAAGAAAAGCCGGAAGCGGATATCGGGCGGGCAGCAAGTGCAGGAGCCGGCACACACGGTGCACGGTGACTACACGCTGGCCAGCGCATCGCAGCGCTTGCGCGATCTGGCGAAGCCGCCGGGCGGTAACGATACGCTGCGCTCGGTGCTGGGCGCGAACGAGTCGCTGCTATCCAGTGAGATGGTTGAGCACGTGCTGGCCGACGGTGGCCGTTTTGCGATCATCAACCTGTGGCGCAACATCGCGCGTGAGCCGGTGGCGACGCATCCGCTTGCGCTTTGCGATAGTCAGACCGTCAATCCCGAAGACCTCGTGGTGTTCGAGATTCACTACCAGGATCGAATTGGCGAAAACTATTTCGCGAAGCACACGGATCGCCATCGCTGGTATTTCTTTCCCGCGATGACGGGCGACGAAGCGCTGCATATCAAGCAATGGGATTCAGCGGGCCCGCTGGCACGCTCGCACGGTCGGCTGAGCGATGCCAGCGATGCTGACGCGCCAGGCACCTTCAGTTTCCACAGCGCGTTCGAGGATCCGGCCACGCCCCCGGATGCACCCGATCGCAGCAGCATCGAAGTGCGTTGCATCGTCATCTACGATTGACAACGCCTGACGCCAACCCTTTTGGGGTTACGCCGAATGTGGTGCGTGTTTCGGCCCGGCGGTGTCGTCCACGCCAATCAGTCGTTTCCCCTGGCCGGCGATCGTTCGAAGCGCAGCTTCCTCAAATACGCCTCGACCAAGCACCCGAATCGCGACAATCAACGCCAGCAACGCTTTGGCAGTGGCTTCAGGATCCAGCGCGCCGGGTATTTCACGACGCGCCTGGCCGACTTCAATGCAGCGCCGAAAAAACGCTTCGGTTTCTCGCACGCCATTGATGACGATTCCTCTCACCTTTTCATCGTGCGATGAGATCTCCAATGCGGTATTGAACACAAAGCAGCCTTTATGATCCTGGTCAGCCACCGTTCCGGCCACGATGTCATCAAAAAACGTGGCGATGGCCTGTTTCGGGCTGTCCAAAGCTTCCAGCCTGGCCAGCGTGGCCTGACGGCCGCGGTCATACTTCGACAGGGCTTTGACGAAAAGCTGCTTTTTGCCACCAAACGCGTTGTAGAAGCTACCTCTGTTCAGCCCCATCCCTTCAAGCAGGTCCGTTATTGACGCGGGTTCATAACCCTTCGCCCAAAACACGTGCATCGCCTTCTCGAGGGCGACGTCTTCATCGAATGATTTTTCCCAGGGCATTTCTGGTCCCCTCCTGTTCCTGACACAACAAAGCATGTGCCGAAAGTATACCATACGGTCTAAACAACATCGACACGTTCGGTTCTTGCCATGCAGCGCGTTGCTACGCAGGTGGGCCGCATCCTTTCGGCAGCAAAGATCTGGCCTGAGACTTATCGCAGAACGCATCCCCCCGTCGGGCGTGAGTCAAAAATGTGTTGACCGATCGGTACAAATAAATTTAGTGTAAACCGATCGGTACATACAAGACCGAGCAAAACAAACCAATTTTGAGTTCAGGAGCCACCAATGATTGAATTCCAGATCCACAACGAAACCACCGCACCCGAAGCCAGCAAGCCGCTGCTCGCCGAGTCGAAAAAAACCAACGGAAGAATTCCGGGTCTACACGGAACCATGGCCGAAGCGCCCGGGCTCCTGGAGGGGTACCGAGTGCTTCACGAGCTTTTTCAGAATTCCAGTTTCGACAAGGACGAGATCACCGTGGTCTGGCAGTCGGTGAACGTGGAGCACGCCTGCCATTACTGTGTCCCCGCCCATACCGGCATCGCCAAGATGATGAAGGTAGACGACGCGATTACCGATGCGCTGCGCAACGAAACGCGCTTGCCCAATGCCCGCCTGGAAGCATTGCGCACCTTCACCCTGAGCATGGTGCGCAACCGTGGCTTTGTAGATGACAGCGAAGTACAGGCGTTTTTGGATGCCGGCTTCACCAAGCGCCAGATCCTCGAAGTCATCCTCGGCATCTCGCAGAAGTTGATGTCGAACTACACCAACCACCTTGCCCAAACGCCGGTAGATGAGGCATTCCGCAAATTTGAGTGGCACAAGGCGACCGAAACGGTCTGAGGGTCCGGGCGGCGCTTCACACGCCGCATTCAGTGCACTCAAGTTGAGTTCGTCAAACACGGTGACCATTCGGCGTTGATCACGGAATGGTCAGCTGTTGCCAGCCGTGAATACGGGGCATAGGCAACGATCGAAAGAGCTTTTAATGGCATTTTCGCGAAACCTGGTCGATGGTTCAAAGCCGGAATCATCGCGACCATCGTTCCGGCGATTTTCATGGAAGGGATTGCGCGGATCGCACTGGGTGGGCCGATGAAGCCAGCAAGCCTGATCGCTCAGGCGCCCGAATGGGACAACAGCCTGCTGTGGGTCGCGGAGATCATGCATTACACGCTCGGTGTGATCGTGTACCCGATCGGTTACATCGTGGCGATGGGAGTGACCGGCATGCGCGGTGGCGTTGTCAGTAGTGCTCTGTGGGGCGTTGTTCTCTGGATCGCCGCCAGCACGATCATGATGAGCCTGGCGGGTGCACCGCTGTTCTTCGGCTTCGGCAATGCCATGATCACGTCGCTGGTAGCGCACGTCGCTTACGGGGCCGTGTTCGGCGGCGTTTTCGGTGGCGCGTCAATTGATCCCGATCCGAGAGAAAAACTGGCGACGCGAGCGTCACCCAACGCGCCGTGGACGCTCCGCCTCAAATGTTCGCATGGGAGCAGGCGGCGCAACTTCGCCCAACAGAGATGACCCCGAAAGTAAGGACTCGCCGCCAACGGGTGTCTCTACTCTCGTTGGCGACAGAGTCGGCCAATGCAGGAGCAGCAATGAGAAGACCAGGAAGGAATCACC
>RCMY010005247.1_pt1 | contig 12606 bp, 6 predicted proteins | sample 2041341 | NCBI WGS metagenome assembly RCMY01 (sample SAMN09708234, study PRJNA481090) | Marine sediment metagenome, whole genome shotgun sequencing project. | reverse complement strand
ATAGCTCTTGCTGATGTACTTCAAGCTGCTTTATAAGTTGCTGTAATTGTTTAGGGTTATTAGTCACTGTGTTGAAGTTAGCTAAAAAAGCCTCTATAAGTAGGGGGGTGTATTTGTGTTTAACACTTCACGGGTTATGGTATTGATTACGTTTACTTTCACCGAACCAGCTATAGATCTTATCGAATTGATAAATAAACCACCAGACCCTGCATTTTTATTACCCATATAAGCTTAAGGAAAAGCCACATTCAAAATATTATTAAATATATCATGGGTCACTGTTTGTTTTGGGCAGAACCTATCCGTATCACAACCTGAGGTGTAACCTGCAATACTTAATGCTTCAATCCAGTCCGCATTAAGATCGGTTGTAGGCACATCGTTATAAATGCCTGTTGCGGGCATTGGGGCATAAGCCGCACCTTCTTTAGCTTTAAGAATAACTTTTGCTAATTGTTCTTTGGTAACTACATCATCTGGGCAGAATTTACCTATAGCGCAGCCTTCACTGAACATTTCTGCTTTAAACTGTTCTATCCATACCGCATTTGGATGATTAGATGGGACATCGTTATATTCTGTACCCGAAGCGGTAGCTGGTGGAGAAATATTCTTTGCCAATAATACAGCCATGGCCATTTCACCGCGTTTTAATACGTCATGGTTATTTTCTTCGACTCCAAAAATATTATCACTTTCTAAAGTAACAATATAATTACATTCTCTCGTTAGTGCAATAGCATCACTAACAGGATCGAAAATCTCCATTACCACAACTGAGCCGAAATTAGACGGAAACGTTGGAAAAGGAGCATAATCGGCAGAGCTTATATGGTGAACGCCTAAGAATCCCTCGTGCCCCACACTGCCATTATTATTGGTAAAAGAAGAATAACTATTCAATGCTACATCTTGCAATAAAACGGCTTCGCGATGTCCCCATCCTGAACTGGCATCATCATAAATAAAACCATAAATTGATCGTTCTAAAGGAAGAGGAATATTGTCACCAGTAGTAGCAAAATAAGCCAGATTCTCTGATCTTGGTAGAAATTCATGGCAGTTTTTAGCATTACCAATCTCAGGATCATCATCAATCCTTACAAATGGCCCACCAGAACCATCCGCATCATGTCCTGTGGTATCATTATCATGCAGAAATTGCGCATAATATTCGGCAAGTCCATCAATATTTTGTTCAATTCCCGCTAATGGCAAGCCCAGAACACCTGCTTCAATCCCAGCCCTCGCAGTGCGTTCATCATTTATCAGATAAAGCGCCTTAGCATCATCGCTCAAACCATCCCAGACAGTTTGAGAAGGCATTACTAAATCAGGTAATGTATTTGTTACAAAACCAAGCTGAAGCTCTTCCTGTCTTCGCGCATAATTAAAAGCAGCGGAGATATCATCAACACCACCATAACCTGCACCAAAGCCAGTGCCACCAGAATCGGTCCAAACAATATCAGTAGTTATATTAGCAGGAGATGCCGCCCAGCTATATTGAGTGAAACTTTGATTAAAGAATATGAACACAACTGCTATTAATAGTGTGTTTTTCATGATGTTTTTATTTTTGATTAGCCCAAGTGTTTACGCAGATTACTTGTTCTGGCTTTCATTCGCAAATATACCCGATGAACAACGGTGCTACTCACCCCCCTACTTTTAAGGTATTTGTCGTTTATTGTTATTCAATAAATTATTCTTGAGATGATTTAAGGGAATGCAGCATTCAGTATGTTTTCAAAAATCTCAACTGTAACCACATCTTTAGGACAGAACTTACCCGTTGCACAACCCATTGTCATGCCTCCCATGTTTAACGCTTCAATCCAGTCTGCATTGAAACTGCCCATTGGTACATCGGTATATATCCCTGTTGCAGGCATAGGTGTATAGCCTGAACCTTGTTTAGCTTTAATAATAAATTTTGCCAACTGTTCTTTAGTAACGACATCCTTCGGGCAAAATCTATCCAATTCACAACCCTCGGTATAACCATCCGCTTTGAATTTTTCAATCCAGTCTGCATTGAAATCATTTGTCGCAACGTCGGTATATAATGTTCCTATCGCAGTATCAGGTATAAATGAGTCACCGAGAACAGCCAGTAAAATTGGCTTTACTATTTCACTACGAGTTACCACATCTCCCTGATTTGAAGGTAGGGAAAGCTCTACTGAACCTATATCGACTCGCCCATGAGCAATACGAGGAAAACCAGTGCCACGTTGATCTGTAGCAAAAGCAGATGCTTCCACATTGCTACCATTGTTAATAGTCACGCTAGTTAGGTTCGGTAGATGTGTTAATGTTAATCCGCCATTATCTTGCAGAGGACCAAGGTCAGGAATATTGCTTAACTGATTATTAAAACTGGCGGGGTTGGTAATTTCAGATGCAGAATCACCAAACAGGCTGTTAGTCATCAAGACATTATCCGAGTTTGAACTGGTTTGTCGTACATACAAATTATCCTTAGGACCGCTATTACCCGATAAAATAGAGTTAGAAAATATGTGATTATAGCCATAAGTAACAGATACACCGCCTGCTTCAGAAGTAGAGCTATTATTTACTATTGTTGATTGATTTACTGTGAGTTGGCCATAGACAAAAATTCCACCTCCTCCCGCATCATAATTACCAGTCGTAGTATTACCGGAAACGGTACACTGATTAAGAGTCATTGCACCATCGTGATTATATAAGCCACCACCGTTGGCACTATCACCCGTGGACGAATTATTTGAAATAGTAGACCGAGTAATTGTAGATACTCCGTTTATTTGCGCTCCAGCACCAAATATAAATCTTCCAGAAACTGTATTATTAGATATTGTAGAGTCAATTATAGTGGTGGGTCCTTCTGAAATAGAGAGCCCACCTCCACGACTTGTATGTGCTCCTATCATAGAGTTATTTGAGACATCAGAGTGAATTAGAGTATTAGGACCATTAAATGAGACGAGTCCCCCACCCGTAACGGAGTCGGGAGCTTTTAGTGTGTTACCTGTAACAGTAGAAAATGATAGAGTAACGCCACTAGATGCATATAAACCACCACCAGTAGCGGTACCTGAAGTTACTGATATAGAATTATCCTTTATAGTAGAATTGTTAACGATAGTGGTGTTTCCTACCCACAAGCCTCCGCCACTACTGAATTTCCCAGTCATACTATTATTCGAGATGTCTGACTGATTGAGAATAACATCCCCAAAACCATGGAGTCCGCCACCTTTGATGTAACTACCCGCAGTTGTATTGTCTTTGATTACAGATTGAGTGAGCGTTACAGTTCCATGGCCATGGATTCCTCCTCCATTTGAATAGTCTGTCGCAGTAGAATTGCCTGTAACTGTGGATAAGACCAGCGTAGTATCACCTGAAACATAAAGCCCTCCGCCATGTGATCGATTTCCTGTAGTTGAATTACTTGAAACATTTGATGAGGTTATTATTGCATTACCAAAAACATGAATTCCCCCGCCATTTGCATAATTATCCGAAGTTGAATTACCTGTAATGAGACAATGATTCAAGATTAGATTAATATTGTGAGTATAAATAGCACCACCAGATCCAGCATATGATCCAAAAGAAGAATCGCCATTCGATAGGGTAATATTTTCTAGAGTAAGGCTCTTTGTCTGAGTATAAAAATCGTTGGCCCGGATATGACGACTATTTCCTCCTGCATTTAGAATAATACTACCTTGGTCTCCTGGAGAGGGGCCTGTTATTGTCACTGAATCAGTAATATCTAATTCACTGTTAAGACTTATAATAGAGCCTGACACAACTGAAAAAATAATATTATCCGGCCCCGAATTGCCATTAGAATCTATTATTGCCTGACGAAGACTGCCTGCACCACTATCAAGGGTATTGGAAACGGTATAGGTTGCTGCCTGAGCGTTTAGAGAAAGAGCACCTGTAAATGCCATCGATATAGCAAGTGCCAAAGGTCGGAAAACATGTTTGGAGAAATCCGAGCTGTTTTTGTTACTATCTAAACTATCCATTAAATATCTTATATCCGTGGTTTAATAATAATTGCATCATCAATATTTGATTAAAAAAGCTAAAGAATATACTAATTATTTATTCAGTATTTTTTATTAGGTTTATGTTGCGAAATAAGTAGACACAATCATTGATATCTCAGTTCATTCTATTGGTATGACCCATTTTCTATGGCTGGTTGATTTCTTATAGACATTAAGGCACTAGAGTAGGAACATTTTCTTGAGAATAGTCACCCCCCTACTTTCAGGTCATTATTTACACTTCAATCTATATAGTATTGATATTCTTAAGGAAATGCAGCATTCAGTATGTTTTCAAAAACCTCAACTGTCACCGCATCTTTAGGACAGAACTTACCCGTTGCACAGTCCATAGTCATGCCCCCCATGTTTAAAGCTTCAATCCAGTCTGCATTGAAACTGCCCATTGGTACATCGGTATAAATACCCGTTGCGGGCATTGGTAAATAGCCTGAGCCTTCTTTAGCTTTAATAATAAATTTTGCCAACTGTTCTTTAGTGACAACATCGTTCGGACAGAATCTGTCTAAAGCACAACCCTCGGTATAAGCCTCCACTTTGAATTTCTCGATCCAATCAGCATTGAAATCTCCGATTTCAACATCGCTGTAAGATGAGGCTATAGCAACTTCAGGAATAAAATTATCGCCAAGAACTGCTTGTAATAGTGGCTTTACAATCTCATTCCGCTTGAGAACTTCGATTGGCTGTGAGGGAAATGAAACTTCAACTGTTCCTATATCCACTGTGCCATTCAATATCCTAGTGAAACCTACGCCACGTTGATCCGTTGAAAAAGTAACATCACTATTTTTCCCTGCATTAATGACCGGGCTTGTTAGATTAGGAAGGTGCGTAAATGTTGAGCCACCGTTATCCTGTAAAGGACCTATATCAGGGATATTGATAAAGACATTGTCAATATTGGTTCCACTAACTTCTGAAGATGAATCACCTAAAAGGCTATTAATCGCACTTAAAGTATTATCTTGAGCCAAGAAAACATTGCCTTCTTGCCCATCATTATCTGCAATTATAGTATTCGTAATTGTGGTATCAAAACTGTTATACCCGTAGCCATAATATAGATTTGTAAATACATGAACTCCGGCTCCGCCTAAAGTACTTTTATTTTGAACTATTGTTGACTGTTTTAGCGATATATTCCCATCACTAAACAAGCCACCACCTCGACCATTCGATCCAGATATTATATTTCCCGAAATCGTAGATTGATCTACAGTTATACCATTATTATTTGCAATACCAGCGCCACTGCTATACATACCCTCTGTAAAATTAGACGATATGGTAGAATTATTTATTACAGAGCTACCACCTAACAATAATCCACCACCAGAACTAAAATCTCCAATAGTTGAATTCCCAGAAACTGTTGATTGGTTAAGTATTCCAGAAGAAGCATGGAGGCCACCGCCCGAGCTTGATTCTCCTTGAGTAGAGTTACCAGATATTGTCGTTTGATCTAGAGTAATTTTACCTCTTACGTAAACTCCACCACCTTTGCTTTTATCACCAGATGTAGAGTTATTCGATACTGTCGTTTGGTTCAACACTATTGTATCAACGGGGCCATAATAACCATAAGGAATAAAATTCAGTTTAGAATATATCCCTCCACCCATAGCATACGTGCCTGAAGTTGAATTACCCGAAATTATGGAATTATTGATAGATGCTTTTATGTTTATAAGAGCGATTCCGCCACCTTTGCTTTCATCTCCGGTAATTGAATTACCTGTAATAAGCGTATTATTTAAAATGAAAGACTTAGAGGGATCATTTTGCCCTGATACAAAAACCGCCCCACCACTACGAAAAAAACCATCCCCGGCGAATCCGTTCCCGTCTTTTAGAGTTAAGTTTTCCAACGTCAAAGAAGTGACTACAGCTTTAAAAATACCGGAATTGTTAGAACCACTTATAGTAATGCTATCAGGGTCATTATCAATAGGACCTGTAACGGTTAAATCATCACTTACATCCAAATTAGATGTTGTGAGAAAAATTGTTGAACCCGTAATTGAAGAATCAAATAAAATCGTATCAGCACCTGTATTAGCATTTGCATCTATTACAGCTTGGCGCAAACTTCCAACACCAGAGTCATTGGTATTCATTACTGTATAGGTTGCGGCTTTTGATACAGAGGGCAGTGTAACTGCAAAAGCCATCGCAACTGCCAAAGCCAGAGGACGAAAAGAGTTTTTCTTTAGAGAGCCTGATATATTATTCTTGCAAAACGATGGGTTAATCATACTTTAATATTCTTGATATAAATTATAACTATGATTATAAAAGGTTTTTCGCAAAAATTGCTTAACTATTTGCAATGCAATGTACTTTACTACTAAAAAAGTCACCCCCCTACTTATAGAGGTTTTTTTCGTCGGGCTAGTTATTATAGTGTAGTGTAGTGAACAAGCCCTACTATATCTGCAGTGAATTTTTCAAGAAATCATGGAAACGCTGCATTTAAAATAGTATTAAAAATTTCATGGGTGACTGCTTGTTGTGGACAGAATTTACCTGTTGCTCCAGAACTTTCACAGCCTGTAATAAAATATGGAATGCTTAATACTTCTATCTGAAGGACAACTTTAGTACTGAGTTTCGTCTAAGTATGTAGAACACCCTTCACTTTATGGTGATTGGTATAAAGGTCTCTAAGGAAAAGCTGCATTGATTATATTCTCGAATACCTCAACAGTTACGGCAGCTTTAGGGCAGAATCTACCAGTTGCACAACCAGTGGTCATACTCCCAATATTTAACGCTTCAATCCAATCGGCATTAAAACTGCCCACTGGTACATCGGTATAAATGCCTGTTGCTGTAATAGGTGTATAGCCTGTCCCTTTTTTGGCTTTTATAATAAATTTTGCCAATTGTTCTTTGGTAACGATATCCTGAGGGCAGAACATGTTAGCAGCACAACCTTCGGTATAGCCATCGGCTAGGAATTTTTCAATCCAATCTGCATTGAAACTGGTATCTGCTACGTCAGTAAATGGAATTCCACTGGCTGGATCAGGATTAAAACCAACACCTAATACAGCTTGTAAAATTGGTTTTAAAATCTCACTTCGTGTCACCACGTCGCCTTGATTGCGACCAGAAGACTCAACTGATCCAATATCAACAAAGCCTTGCACTATTCTTGGAAATATCCCGCTACGTTGATCGGTAACAAAAGGGGCAGCCGCCGCATTATTTCCATTATCAATAGCCAAACTACTTAAGTTGGGTAGATGTGTAAATGTTGAGCCACCATTATCTTGCAATGGCCCTAAATTAGGTAAATTGCTTATTTGATTATCCGCGCTGGCAAGATTAGTGATTTCAGCTGCCGTATCACCAAACAGGGTATTAGTTATTGTGACACTATCTGAAGTTGATAAAGTAAATCTTTCTACAAAATTATCGTTAGGTCCGCTATTACCCGATAAAATAGAGTTAGACAAGATGTGACTATAGCCAGATCCTAAAGATATTCCGCCAGCTTCATGAGTAGAACTATTTCCAACTATTGTTGATTGATTAACGGTTAGTTGACCATTGACGAAGATTCCTCCTCCTTTTGCATGGTTACCCGTCACCATATTTCCAGAAACAGTACACTGATTAAGAGTCATATGACCATAGGTGTTATGAAGTCCGCCACCACTGGCTCCGTCGCCTATTGACGTATTACCTGAAAAAGTGGATCGCGTAAGAGTAGATACTCCATCGATACTAGCACCAGCCCCATAAATAAAATTTCCTGTCACTGAATTATTAGAAATAGTGGAATCGGTTATAGTTGTGGGACCACCTGAAACAGAGAGCCCGCCTCCACGGTTTACATAACCTCCGACTATTGAATTATTTAAAATATTTGAGTAAATTATACTGTTCGTACCACTTGAAGAGACAAATCCCCCACCTCTTGCAGAATCTGATGTTCCTGTTCCTGTTGTAATTGTATTTCCCGTAATAGAGGAAAATGATAGAGATACACCATTATATGCATATAAACCACCTCCCGTATTATTACCCGCAGTCGCTGATAAGGAATTACCGGTAACAGTAGAGTTATTAAGGGTTGCAGTGCCCGATGCTAGAATACCACCGCCACGACTGGAACTGCCGGTCATAACATTATTTGAAATATCTGACTGATTAAGATTAACAGTTCCAAAGGTATGAAGTCCGCCACCACTGGTGTAACTGCCTGCAGTCGAATTGCCTGTAATCGCAGATTGAGTAAGAGTTACATTTTGGCTGCTAAATAGGCCTCCACCATTGGCATTATCTGCTGCTGTTGAATTGCCTGAAATAGTAGATGAGTTTAGAGTTGTAGTTTCTGATACATACAAACCTCCTCCACTAGAATTGTTTCCTGTAGTTGAATTACCTGTTACGAATGATGACGTTAGAATTGTATTTCCATTTATAGTTCCGCCGCCCCCTCCTGATCCGTTTCCTGAAGTTGAATTACCTGTAATATTTGATGAGCTTAGGTTTAAGTTTCCATTTACATGAAACCCACCGCCAGGAGAATAGTCCGCTGAGGTTGAATTAGCAGTGACATTGGATAATGTCAAAGTAGCATCTCCAGTGTTAACTGAAAAACCGCCTCCATGATAAATAGCGGTATTATTAGAGACGGTGGAATTATCAAGGGCTAAATCACTACTACTAACATAGACGCCACCACCAGCACTAGGTGATGAATTGCCTGTGATTATGGTATGACTCAAGTTTAAACCCATATTGTAGGATGTAATAGCGCCTCCATTACCAACATATGGCCCAGCAGATGAATCACCATTGGTAAGCGTAATATTCTCCAGGGTTAAGCTCTTGGTCTGAGCATAATAAAAGTTTAATGCTCGTATATGACGGCTATTTCCTCCAGCATTTAGAGTGATACTACTTGGATCGCCAACAGTAGGGCCTATTATTGTTACTTCATCTGTTATATATAATCCACTAAGAAGATTTATAGTAGAGCCTGACATAACTGAAAAAACTATATCATCCGATCCCGCATTAGCGTTAGCATCAAGAAGAGCTTGACGCAAAGTGCCGGGGCCACTATCAGCAGTATTAGTAACGATATAAGTATTAGCCACAGCGTTAGTGGAAAGTGTACCGGCTATAGCGAATGATATAGCGAGAGCCAAAGGGCGAGATATAGGTTTGGGAGAAGTTGATTTAGGGTTACTGTTGCCGATTTGATTCATCAAAATCCTTTTTGACCATAATTAATATTATATTTAGTAATATATAAGCATAATTAAATTAATAGTTCAATATTAGTGTCTAGCAAATTACTCATAAGGCAATATTTTGAAGGTTACTAATAGTTAGAGTTTGTTGCTTAGCATTTTTAAGATGAGTAAAATTAATTTTTGTATTTCAGATGCAACTTATTCATCCATAAGCTAGGCTTGTTTTAGTTTTTAAAAATAGTCACCAAGGTAAAAATGGCAGAAGCATTTAGCAGTCAACATACTCAAACATTCGCGGACTTTCTTAAACAAACTGGAACTAGCTTACTTGTTTCTACCTATCAGGCGGGCAAACTTATTTCCCTACGTCATCAGGATGGTGTATTGAACACGCATTTTATTGATATGCAAAAACCCATGGGAATTGCCTTACAGGAGCCTCATTTAGCGGTAGGTTCAGCGTTTCAGCTGGGGCACTATTTTAATATGCCAGATGTCGGTACGAAGATTGAACCACAAAATACGCATAATGCCTGTTATGTACCACGCGAAACTCATATCACCGGTGATATTGATATACATGAAATGAGTTTTAGTGATGAGGGCGAGCTATGGCTGGTGAACACCAAAATGTCTTGCTTGTGCACAATATCTCAGGAATACAGCGTTGTTCCAAGGTGGCGTCCGCCTTTTATTAGTGGTTATGATTTAACTGATCGCTGTCATCTAAATGGTCTAGCGATGAAAGATGGCAAACCCACTTATGTTAGCGCTTTGGGTACATCAGATGTGGCAGCAGGTTGGCGTGAAAATAAAGCAGCAGGCGGCATGTTGATGGATATTCGGAACAATAAAATGATTGCTTCGGGCTTGTCTATGCCGCATTCGCCACGCTGGTATCAGGATAAGCTCTATGTGCTTGAATCTGGCGCTGGTTCTCTTGCTACGGTTGATATTGAAACAGGTAAACTAACAACCATTGTAGAATTACCGGGCTTTACTCGAGGCTTAGATTTTATTGGTCGTTATGCGGTGGTTGGACTATCACAGGTTCGTGAAACAGCTGTGTTTGCCGGTTTGCCTTTAACCGAACGCTGTAAAGAACGCCAATGTGGTGTGTATATTGTCGATATTATTGATAAACAGATCGTGGGCTTTGTGGTGTTTTCAGGTGCTGTACAGGAGATATTTTCAGTACAAATATTACCTTCTAGTTTCCCCGCAGTCCTATCAATGGATGATCCTTTGTTACGCAGTACTTATTCGATCCCTGATGAGGCGTTAAAGGAAGTTGCAGCGCCTGATCCTGAGCAATATAAGTTTGAAGCGGCTAATTTTTTATACAGTCAGGGTAAGCTTGATGAAGCCATTACTGCTTACCAGGATTACCTCAAGGATTTTCCTGATAAGACTCAGGCTCGGTTAAATCTAGGATCAGCGCAGTTAGATTCAATGCAGTGGCAAGATGCCATTGATAACTATCAGTTGGTGATCGATAAAGAACCAAACCATGCAGATGCACATAATGCATTAGGTAGAGCATGGACTGGTTTGAACCAGTGGGATAAAGCTAAAGCAAGTTTTGGTCGAGCAATTTCTATAGACCAGCAATATGCTACTGCTTATTATAATCGAGCACTGGTTTTATTAGCCGAATGTAAGTGTAAGTACCAGGAAGCCTGGGAAGATTATGAATGGCGCTGGAAGATAGCCGGTAATCAACCACTTTCTTGTGCTCAACCCGAATGGAAAGCAGGTAATCCACTCTCAGAGTTAAAGGATAAAGTGGTGCTTGTACACACTGAACAAGGCAATAAAGATTCCATCCAGTTTGCCCGCTTTTTACCGCTTTTGTCTCAACACTGTAAAAAGGTAGTTGTTCTTTGTCAGGAACCTTTACGATTATTCTTTAAAGGCGTCGAAGGGGTTGATGAAGTGCGTTTATCGGGTCATTTTAATAACGATACTTTTGATGTTTTTATTCCTTTAATGTCACTGCCTGGGATAATGAATAGCTCACTCGAATCAATTCCTTCCGATATGCCTTATTGGAAAATACCGACCGAAGTTGCTGTTCCTGATTTATCGACAACTTATTCAACAACAAATACAAAACAAGAAGCTAATAAAAACATTGGCTTAGTGTGGAAACATGATACACCTATTCAACATAAAGTATCGGTAAAACTAGAAAATTTCTTTCCTTTAATTGAGCAATCTAAAAAAATGCAATCTAAAGATGCTAATTTTTATAGTTTGCAGGCAGGACTAAGCGATAAAGAGAGTGCGTTTTTAACGAACAATGAAATAACTAATCTAGAACAGGAAATGGTTAGCTATGCCCATCTAGGGAAATTAATTGAACAGCTCGATGTTGTTATTAGTGTCGATAATTCAGTTGCGCATTTAGCAGCGTCTTTGGGCAAACCAACGATATTAATACTGAATAAAAGCCCGGGCTGGATGTGGCAGAATGAGCAACCTAAAATTTGGTACCCGAGCATGAAAATAGTCCATATAAAAGAAAACGAGAATTGGCAAAACACGATTCAACAGTACTTGAGTGTTTTACATGAAACTATCAATTAGTATTTTTCACTGTAATGGAAACTAGCTTTTAAAAAAGCCTTTATATACACGCTAAGCTCTTGTTCAGTCATCTTGACTAACTAGTCCTAAGCTCTGGCATACATGAGTTGTCCATTTGAAAAGCCAAATGGCAAGCTCATGGTAAGTAGGGGGTGTATTTGTCTTTAACGGTTAAATGCGCTTTACTTATCTACAATCGTTTTAAATTAAAACTCGTTACAACGGAATTCTACAATATGTTAAACAAGATCAAAGCCAGTATAGCCTCAATGACACTTCTATTCTGTGCATTTGCTATCGCCGAACCAGATATTGATCTTATCGAGTTGAAACATAAACCACCAGCCCCTGATTTTGTTTTACCTGATATGCAGGATAAGGATCACCAGCTATCAGATTACCTGGGTAAACCAGTAATTATTACCTTCTGGGCGACTTGGTGCCCACCCTGTATAAAAGAACTTCCTGCTTTCAATCGTGCCTGGGCCAAGCTCAAAGATGAAGATATTGTCCTGCTGGGGGTGAATGTCAATGAAGACATAGAGACTATTGAATCTTTTAAACTTGAGTATCCAATTGACTTTACGATATTACGTGATGAAAACGCAGAGCAAATTGAAAACTGGAATATGAAGGGCTTGCCTACGACGTTTATTGTGGATGCTGATGGTCATGTGGTATATCAGGCGACGGGAGAGCGAGAATGGGATAATGACATT